>JAANMW010000594.1_pt1 | contig 42379 bp, 36 predicted proteins | sample 7279671 | NCBI WGS metagenome assembly JAANMW01 (sample SAMN14094541, study PRJNA606508) | bioreactor metagenome | isolation source: A lab-scale SPAN reactor treating ammonium-rich wastewater day 247 | place: Ireland: Galway | collected 2017-09-19 | reverse complement strand
CACCGCACGCTCACGCACCTCAGGCGAGAACTTGTTTGACTTCTTCATGGCTCAATCCTCTCAGAGAAAAGAGCCTCCTCAAAACCCGGGGCGATTCAGATGTGGGTCCCCGTTTTCCTTCCCGTCCTTGCCCCGCTTCATCCGCGCAGCCGGAATCGTCCAGAGGGCGGCATCCAAGTCCACTTCAGCCCAAGCTGCACCACGCAATTCGCCAGGACGCTGAAACAACAAAGGCGCCAACTGTAGTGCCGCCCGCACGATAGGCCCGCCCTTGTATGCCTGGATAGCGCGCAGTAGCTCACTCAGCTTGGCCGGTTCGGTAATGGCAGCGAAGTGCTTGCCGCGGTACGGAGACAGCGCGCCTTTGAGATCTCCCGTGATGTCCCGTCCTACCCGGCCTGTCGCGACCCCGTAGCGCCAAACTTGGCGAGCCAACATCAATCCACGATCGGCCGTCTCTACAGCCCCGCGCTCTTCCACCTTGCGCAGGGTTGCCAGCAATTCCACCGGCTCAATCTCAGCTAGGCGACGCCCCCAAGCCACGGAAAGAGATCACGTTCGAACTGGCGCAGCGAGCGCTCGGCATGAGAATCACTCCATAGAGGCTTCTGTTTGTCGTACCACTCCAGAGCGACAGCTTTGAAGGTATCCCCGGCACTGGCAGAAGCCTTCAGCCTTTCCACCTTTCTGGCATGCACAGGATTTATTCCTGTCGATTTCTGCAGCTTGGCGGTATCACGAGCCTTGCGAGCCGCCGTCAGGCTGACCGAGGGATAGCTGCCCAGAGCCATGCGCCCTTCCTTGCCCTCATGCCGATACTTCCAGAACCAGCGCCTCGATCCTCCGGGAGCGACTTCCAGGTACAAGCCTCCCGAATCCGATAAACGCTCCCGCTTCGATGTGGGGGAACAGACGGCGTTGCGGCACTGTGCGTCGGTCAACATGGGGGAACACCTCCAGAGGTTTCTCTAGGATTTCCCCTCGGAAACGGGGGAACAAATGCCGCCAGTCTACCCTTTTCGGATTTTGTTCCCCCGTCTGTTCCCCCGCCTCAGCCTGGCTGCCAGGAGACCGCCCCGGACGCCTCCACACCGTAACCCATTGATTTACCAAAGAAAAAGGGCGTTCACCGGATGTTGGTGAACGCCCTTGGACGTCGTAATGGTGGAGCTGGCGGGAATTGAACCCGCGTCCGCAAGCCTTCATCGGGCAGATCTACATGTTTAGCGATCTGATTTGAGTCTCGCCACCGTTGTCGCGCAGTCGCACGCTACACCGGCCGCCAGCACCCTATTTTCTCGCCCCAACCCAAGGTACCCGGATCAGGACCAGCCCATGTAATTATCCTTGCAGCCGGGAGGCGTCGATTGCTCGATACCCCCTTGCCCAGCCCATCGGCCAACTGTTGCAAGGCTCACTGACAATTAAGCAGCGAGTGCGAAACGTTCGTCGTTTGCAGTTAGTTTTTTAAATCGAGATTTACGAGCGTGACTCAAGCTCGACATGCACCACACCGATTCCGAACCCACGTCGAAACCAGGACAGCCCCTCAAAAGTCATTTTAGGCCAGGTTCAGCAATTGCAAGAGATCGAGCGGAAAATTAATCTCCGCATGGGCACCCCACTGCCGCACGTTGGTCACGCTACCCAGATACCCATAGGTGGCGGCAACCGTGCCCATGCCAGCAGCCAGACCCGCAACGATGTCGCGTTCATCATCACCCACATACACACAATGCCTAGGATCAAGATGCAGTAGCCTAGCGGCTTCGAGCAGCGGCGCTGGATGAGGCTTGGCATGTGGCGTCGTGTCGCCGCTGACCACGGCACCGGCACTGGCAAATAGTGGCATCGCACGGGTTAATGGATCGGTGAAGCGCATGGACTTGTTGGTCACTACGCCCCATGCCAATCCCCTGCCAACAAGGCTTTCCAGCAGTGCACACACGCCATCGAACACTTGGGTGCGACATGTCATGCAATTCTGGTAATTGGTGAAAAATTCCTCGCGATAGGAGGCAAAGTCGGGGTGTTCTGGCGTCATACCAAAGGCTTCGCTCAGCATTCCACGTGCGCCAGCGCCCGCCAGGGGGCGGTAGCGCGCCAATGGAAGCGATGGAAGTCCCCGGTCGGTGCGCATTTTGTCTGCAGCCGCGCCAAGGTCGGGCGCACTATCGATCAGTGTGCCGTCCAGATCGAAGAGCACAGCCTGGATATTTTGAAACATGCGGTAACTTTTCAGACAGGGCGGCGCGCAGCCAAAAGGTAATTTACGCTGGTGTCGGTATTCATCCAATAGCGACGTGTCAACGGGTTATAGGCCAGCCCCCGGGCTTCATTCACGTCCAGCCCGGCAGCCCGGCAGCTGGCAGCCAGCTCACTCGGACGAATCAGACGCGCATATTCGTGCGTTCCGCGAGGCAGCATGTTCAGCACGTATTCAGCCCCAACAATAGCCAACATGAAGGCTTTGGTATTGCGGTTGATGGTGGAGAAGAAAACCCACCCCCCCGGCTTGACCAACTGAGCACATGCTTGGATCACGGATGCCGGGTTGGGGACGTGCTCCAGCATTTCCATGCAGGTCACCGTATCAAAACTTGCAGGCTGTTCGACGGCTAACGCCTCCACGCTCACTTCTCGGTATTGAACACGGGGAGTCTGCGCTTCTAGGGCGTGCAACTGCGCGACCCGCAAGGACTTGCCCGCCAGATCAATGCCCAGCACTTGCGCACCTTTGCGGGCCATGGCATCCGCCAGAATTCCCCCGCCGCATCCGACGTCCAACACCCTTTGGCCATCCAATGGCGACAAAGTATTGATCCAGTCCAGCCGTAACGGGTTTATTTCGTGCAAAGGCCGAAACTCACTTTCCTGATCCCACCACCGATGGGCTAGCTCTGAAAATTTGGCCAGCTCAGCTGGATCGACATTCAAGGTGTTATTCATGGAGGTGTATTGTCCGACAAGCTTTCTGCATGCCCCATAAAAAAAGCCCCGTTACCGGGGCTTTTTTGTCGATCACAGAAGATCAGTTGGCACGGGTGCCGACCACTTCGATTTCAACACGGCGGTTCTTGGCGCGACCTTCTTTGGTCTTGTTATCAGCCACAGGCTGCTTTTCGCCCTTGCCTTCGGTGTAAACACGGTTCTTCTCGATGCCCTTGGACACCAAGTAAGCCTTCACAGCTTCAGAGCGACGCACCGACAGCTTCTGGTTGTAAGCATCAGAGCCGACGGAGTCGGTGTGACCCACGGCAATGATGACTTCCAGGTTAATGCCCTTGACCTTGGATACCAAGTCGTCCAGCTTGGCTTTGCCTTCTGGCTTCAGGACCGACTTGTCGAAGTCGAAGAAGGCGTCGGCAGCGTAGGTCACCTTGGTGGCCATGGCTGGTGCTGGTGCTGGTGCAGCAGGTGCAGCGGCGGCGGGAGCTGCAGGCGCAGGAGCGGCAGCGGGAGCTGCAGCAGGAGCGGCCAACGCGCCATCGCAGTCGGGAGCTGCAGTAGCAGGCGTCCACGAGGCATCGCGCCAGCACAGTTCGTTGGTGCCGTTCTTCCAGACCAGCTCGTTCGTGCCGTTCTTCCAGTTGTCGACGGTTTGTGCGCCGGCGGCAGTTGCGAGCGCTGCGGAGGCAATCAACATTGCCACTTTGTTCAGTTTCTTCATGGTTCTCCTCTGGGGCGAAAAAGCCGCAGCCGCGCTGCGTAATTTGGACGTCTGTGGTGACCATCACCAAAAACGTTGAAATCGATTGTGCCATACGTAACCGACGGGTGACCGCCCCAGGTTTGCCGTGCCCGTAGGACAATTGCGCAATCACACCAATCTGTTGCATAACTGCGACAAGCGCTTGAGCCTAAAATGGCTCTCCTTTGCTGTCTCACCGCCATCCCATGACCCAGTTCGCCAAAGAAACCCTGCCCATCAGCCTTGAAGAGGAGATGCGCCGCAGTTATCTCGATTACGCCATGAGCGTGATCGTAGGCCGGGCGCTGCCGGATGCGCGCGATGGTCTCAAGCCTGTGCACCGGCGCGTGTTGTTCGCCATGCACGAATTGAACAACGATTGGAACCGCCCATACAAGAAGTCAGCACGTATCGTTGGTGACGTCATTGGTAAGTACCACCCGCACGGCGACAGCGCGGTCTACGACACCATTGTGCGTATGGCGCAGGATTTCTCGTTGCGCCACATGCTGGTGGATGGCCAGGGCAACTTCGGTTCGGTGGACGGCGACAACGCCGCGGCCATGCGCTACACCGAAATCCGCCTGGCAAAAATTGCCCACGAAATGCTGGGCGATATTGATAAGGAAACCGTCGATTTCGGCCCCAACTACGATGGCAGCGAAAAGGAACCGCTGGTTTTGCCCAGCAAACTGCCCAACTTGTTAGTCAACGGCTCAGCAGGTATCGCCGTTGGCATGGCCACCAATATTCCGCCCCATAACCTGAACGAGGTGGTGGACGCCTGCCTGCATATGCTGCGCAACCCCGAATCGACGATCGACGATTTGATGGAAATCATTCCTGCGCCAGATTTTCCGACCGCAGGCATCATCTACGGCATCAACGGCGTCAAGGACGGTTACCGCACAGGCCGGGGTCGCGTGATCATGCGCGCCAAGTGCCATTTCGAGGACATCGACAAGGGGCAGCGCCAAGCCATCATCGTTGACGAACTGCCCTACCAAGTCAATAAGAAGACGCTGCAGGAACGCATGGCCGAGTTGGTGCACGAGAAAAAACTCGAAGGCATCAGCCATATCCAGGACGAATCCGACAAGTCGGGCATGCGCCTCGTCATTGAACTCAAGCGCGGTGAAGTGCCCGAAGTGGTTCTGAACAACCTGTACAAGCAGACCCAGTTACAGGATACCTTCGGCATGAACATGGTGGCGCTGATCGATGGTCAGCCCCGTTTGTGCAACCTCAAGGATTTGGTCAGCGTCTTCTTGCAGCACCGCCGCGAAGTGGTCACCCGCCGCACGGTGTTCGAGTTGCGCAAGGCACGTGAGCGGGGCCACGTGCTCGAAGGTTTGGCTGTGGCATTGGCCAATATTGACGACTTCATTGCCATCATTCGCAACGCGCCCACTCCACCAGTGGCCAAGGCCGAGCTGATGAGCCGTTCATGGGACAGCAAGCTGGTGCGTGAAATGCTCACCCGCACCCGCACCGATGGCGGCGTCATTAATGCCGATGATTACCGCCCCGACGGCCTGGAAAAAGAGTTTGGCATGGGCCAGGACGGCCTGTACCGCCTGTCGGAAACGCAGGCCCAGGAAATTCTGCAGATGCGCCTGCAGCGCCTGACGGGCCTAGAGCAGGACAAGATCGTGGCCGAATACAAAGAGGTCATGGCAGTCATCGAAGACCTGCTCGACATCCTGGCCACACCCGAACGCGTCTCGACCATCATTGGCGAAGAACTCACCACCATCAAGACAGAGTTTGGCCAAAGCAAGCTCGGCGCACGCCGCAGCCTGGTCGAATACAGCGCCCAAGACCTTTCCACCGAAGACCTGATCACACCCACCGATATGGTGGTCACACTCAGCCACACGGGTTACATCAAAAGCCAGCCACTGTCTGAATACCGCGCGCAAAAGCGCGGTGGGCGCGGTAAACAGGCAACGGCCACCAAGGAAGACGACTGGATCGACCAGCTCTTCATCGCCAACACGCACGACTACATTCTGTGCTTCTCCAACCGTGGGCGCTTGTACTGGCTCAAGGTATGGGAAGTACCGGCCGGCTCGCGCGGCTCGCGCGGACGCCCCATCGTCAACATGTTCCCTTTGCAAGAAGGCGAGAAAATCAACGTCGTGCTGGCACTCACCGGCGAAAAGCGCAGCTTTCCCGCCGACCAGTATGTCTTCATGTCCACCAGCATGGGTACGGTCAAGAAGACTGCGCTGGACGAGTTCTCCAACCCGCGCAAGGGCGGCATCATTGCCGTAAATCTGGACGAAGGCGACTACCTGATTGGCGCCGCCCTCACGGACGGCCAACACGACGTGATGCTGTTCTCCGATGGCGGCAAAGCTGTGCGTTTTGACGAAAACGATGTGCGACCGCTGGGCCGCCAAGCCCGTGGCGTGCGCGGCATGATGCTGGAAGAAGGCCAGAGCGTGATTGCCATGCTGGTGGCCGAGGACGAGAGCCAAAGCGTACTGACCGCCACCGAAAACGGCTACGGCAAACGCACCAGCATCACCGAGTACACCCGCCACGGCCGTGGCACCAAGGGCATGATCGCCATCCAGCAAACCGAGCGCAACGGCAAGGTCGTGGCAGCCACCCTGGTGCATGCCGATGACGAGATCATGCTCATCACCGACAAGGGCGTTCTGGTGCGCACGCGCGTCAGCGAAATCCGCGAACTCGGCCGCGCCACGCAAGGCGTGACATTGATTGCCCTGGACGAAGGCTCCAAGCTCAGCGGACTGCAGCGCATTGTGGAAAACGATGCCAACCCTGCAGATTCCGAATCCACGGACGACGAACCCACTTCCGCACCAGATGCCACACCGCCGGCTGCCGACGCCTGAGAGGCGGCAGCCCGGAACGGCACCTGATAGCTATTAATTCAATAGCTTGATGCGCTTATTCATAAAGCGTTTCGATCACTTTTGAGTCCAATAACCATGCAACGTCCGTACAATTTTTCTGCCGGTCCGGCGGCCATTCCTGCCGAAGTTCTGGAACAGGCTGCGGCTGAAATGCTGAACTGGCATGGCAGCGGCATGGGCGTCATGGAGATGAGCCACCGGGGCAAGGAATTCATCTCCATCTACGAACAGGCCGAGGCCGATCTGCGCGAATTGCTGGCGGTGCCCGCACATTTCAAGATTTTGTTCATGCAAGGGGGCGGTTTGGCAGAAAACGCCATCGTGCCACTCAACCTCTCGCGCGCAGCCACGGTCGACTTCGTGGTCACCGGAAGCTGGAGCCAGAAGTCGCAGAAAGAGGCGCGCAAATACGCTGCCGAGGCAAACATCATCGCGTCGGGCGAAGACAGGGGCTTCACCACCTTGCCAGACCCCTCGCAATGGCGCCCCAGCAAAGGGGCCAGCTATTTGCACCTGTGCAGCAACGAAACCATCAACGGCGTGGAGTTCCACGAGTTGCCCGACCTGCGCGCCCTGGGTGTAGACACCCCCCTGGTGATTGATTTTTCTTCGCACGTGGCATCGCGCCCGGTGGACTGGTCGCGCGTCGGCCTGGCCTTCGGCGGTGCGCAAAAAAACCTGGGCCCTGCGGGCCTCACCCTGGTGGTGGTGCGCGAAGACCTGCTCGGCCATGCCCTGCCCGCCTGCCCGAGCGCGTTTGATTACAAAATCGTGGCCGACAACCAGTCCATGTACAACACCCCGCCCACGTGGGGCATCTACATGGCGGGCCTGACCTTTCAATGGCTCAAGCGCCAGCGCGAAGGCACGGCCAATGGCATCGCCGCCATGGAGCTGCGCAATATTGCCAAGGCCCAGTTGCTGTATGAGGCGATCGACAATTCTGGCTTCTACGTCAACAAGGTCGCCGCCAACTGCCGTTCGCGCATGAACATCCCTTTCTTTCTGCGCGACGAAACCCGCAACGACGCTTTCCTGGCTGGTGCAAAACAGCGCGGCCTGCTGCAGCTCAAGGGCCACAAGTCCGTGGGAGGCATGCGCGCCAGCATCTACAACGCCATGCCCTTGGCAGGCGTGCAGGCGCTGGTTGACTACATGCGAGAATTTGAGCAGCAGCACGCCTGACCCACGCACCCTTCAATGAATACACTGCAATCTTCCCCCGACCTGTCCAGCCTGCGCGTCCAGATCGACAACATTGACCAGCAGTTGCTGACTTTGCTGAACCAGCGCGCCTTGGTGGCCGAGCGCGTCGGCGAAGTCAAGAAGCGCGAGGGCACGCCCTTCTTCCGCCCCGACCGCGTGGCGCAGGTCATCGAAAAAATCCAGGCCGCCAACCCTGGGCCGCTCAAAAGCGCCCATGTCACCGCTATCTGGCGCGAAATCATGTCCGCCTGTCTGGCACTTGAATCGCCCCAGCGCGTGGCCGTCTTGGGACCAGAAGGCACGTTCTGCGAGCAAGCCGCCATCGAATTCTTTGGCGGCGCTGCCGACATCGTTTATTGCGCCAACTTTGATGAAGTGTTTCACGCTACAGCATCGGGAAGCGCCCAATTTGGCGTGGTCGGTGTTGAAAACTCGGTGGAAGGCGTTGTTACGCGCTCGCTCGACCTGTTTTTGCACACCCCCACGCATGTCGTGGGAGAAGTCAGCCTGCTGGTCCGGCACAATCTGCTGTGCACCAGCCCCTCCGTCGACGGTATCGAGGCCGTTTTGGCCCACCCGCAGGCCCTGGCCCAATGCCAGGCCTGGCTGTCCAAGCACCTGCCGCATGTCGAGCGCCGCCCTGTCTCCAGCAATGCCGAAGGCGCACGTCTGGCTGCAACCAACCCGGCCTGGGCAGCCCTGGCCAGCGATCGCGCCGCAACGCAGTTTGGCCTGCATATCGTGGCACACGCCATCCAGGACGATGCCTACAACCGCACACGGTTTGCCATCATCTGCTTGCCGCATACGCTGGACACGCCGCCGCCGTCGGCGCGCGACTGCACCAGCCTGATCGTCTCCGTACCCAACGAACCCGGCGCCGTGCACGATCTGCTGGTCCCGCTCAAAAAGCACGGCGTATCCATGACGCGCTTCGAGTCGCGCCCGGCACGCACCGGCCAGTGGGAATACTATTTTTACATCGACATCGACGGCCACCCGAGCCAGCCCCATGTCAGTGCCGCGCTCCTCGAATTGCGCAGTTTGTGCGCCTTCTACAAAGTGCTGGGCACCTACCCGGTGACGCCATGATCTTGCACAGCCCTGCCCATCTCATTGCGCCGCGTGCAGCGCCCGACACAGCCAGGACTCCCCATGTTTGAACAATTGGGTTTGATCGGCTGTGGCCTCATGGGCGGCTCTTTTGCTCTGGCCCTCAAGCGTGCAGGCTTGGTGCAGCGCGTAGTGGGCTATAGCAAATCCCCCTCCACCACGGATCGTGCCCGCCAGCTCGGCGTGATCGACGTGGAAGCCCCTTCTGCTCTGCTGGCAGTGGCCGGCGCCGACATCGTGCTGCTGGCAGTCCCGGTATCGGCCACGGAAGCCACCCTCAAGGCCATCAAGCACCTGGTGACTCCCCAGATGCTGGTGATGGACGTGGGCTCCACCAAGGCCGATGTGGTGCAGGCCGCCGAGCGGTCCTTGCGCGACAAGGTCGGCTCGTTTGTGCCGGCACACCCGATTACGGGGCGCGAAGTCTCGGGGGTGGAGCACGCCGAAGCCGAGTTGTACACCGGCCGCCAAGTCATCCTGACGCCCACAGAACGCACTCTCACGGTGCAGCTGCAACGCGCGCAGGACGTCTGGACGGCCTTGGGCTGCCGCGTCACCAGCATGTCGCCCGAGGCGCACGACAACGCCTTTGCTGCCGTCAGCCATCTGCCGCACCTGCTGGCCTTCGCAATGGTCAATAGCATCACGGGACAGGAACATGCCGACACCTTCCTGTCGCTGGCAGGCCCGGGCTTTCGGGATTTCACCCGCATTGCGGCGAGCGACCCCAAGATGTGGCGTGACATCTTCCTGTCCAACCGCGAGGAGCTGCTGACCCAATCCAGCCTGTTCCAGCAAACCTTGCAGCGCCTCGAGCAAGCCATGCTCAGCAACAACGCCCAGACCATTGAGGACATGCTCACCCTGGCCAGCGAAACCCGTGCACACTGGCGCATGGGCGCACAGCGCTCCCTCAAAAACCGCTAACCCGGCGCCTGGCGGCCGGCCAACGGCCGACCGGTATGCCATTGCCCCGGACAGCTTTCGATGTATTCCACCGTTTTTCTTGATCTCCCCGCGCTCCAGTCGACCCAGGGCAGCGTGCAGCTGCCAGGCTCTAAAAGCATCTCTAACCGCGTACTGCTGCTGGCAGCGCTGAGCCAGGGCACCACCACGGTGCACGACCTGCTGGCATCCGACGACACCCGCGTCATGCTCGATGCCCTGCGCCAACTGGGCTGTGGCGTTGAAGAAGACGGCGCGCAGGCGCGTATCACCGGGCTGGGTGGCCGCCAGCCCACATCCCCCGCCAACTTGTTTCTGGGCAACGCAGGCACGGCCATGCGCCCCCTCACGGCGGCACTGGCCCTGCTGGGCGGTGCGTTTGAACTCAGCGGCATTGCACGCATGCATGAGCGCCCGATTGGCGACCTGGTAGACGCCTTGCGCCAACTGGGTTGCCACATCGACTACCTGGGCAATGACGGCTACCCGCCGCTGCGCATTGCGCAGCCTGATGGCGTGCCCGCCCTGGCGCTGTCCACCCCGATTCGCGTGCGTGGCGACGTTTCCAGCCAGTTCCTGACCGCACTGCTCATGGCCCTGCCCCTGGCGGCTACACACCAGGATGTGGTCATCGAGGTGGTGGGCGAGCTGATCTCCAAGCCCTACATCCACATCACCCTGCAGCTGCTGGAGCGCTTTGGCATCACGGTGCACCACGAAAACTGGCAGCGTTTCACCATAGCAGCGGGCAGCAGCTACCGCTCACCAGGCAGCATCCATGTCGAGGCGGATGCCTCTTCCGCTAGCTATTTCATAGCTGCTGGCGCAATTGCAGCGGGCGGTGGAATGCAAAATGGCATAAAAATTCTGGGCGTAGGACTCGACTCCATCCAGGGTGACATCCGCTTTGTCGAAGCGGCCCAGGCCATGGGCGCACACATTACTGGCGGTCCCAACTGGCTGCAAATTGGGCGCGGCGCCTGGCCGCTCAAGGCCATCGACCTGGACTGCAACCACATCCCCGATGCCGCCATGACGCTGTCCGTGATGGCGCTGTATGCACAAGGCACCACCAGCTTACGCAACATCGCCAGCTGGCGCGTCAAGGAAACCGACCGCATCGCCGCCATGGCTACCGAGCTGCGCAAGCTGGGTGCCACCGTGGAGGAAACGGCTGACTCCATCCACATCACGCCGCCCGCCACCCCGGGCGACTGGCGTGCCGCCAGCATCCACACCTATGACGACCACCGCGTCGCCATGTGCTTCTCGCTTGCGGCTTTCAACCCGGCGGGTCTGCCCGTGCGCATCCAAGACCCCCAGTGCGTTGCCAAGACTTTTCCGGACTACTTTGAAGCCCTGTTCTCCATCACTCAGGCGCTGCCTGCGCAGATTCCCGTGATCTGCATTGATGGCCCCACAGCCTCGGGCAAAGGCACCGTGGCCGCTGCCGTGGCACAGCGCCTGGGTTATCGGTTTCTCGATTCGGGCGCGATGTACCGCATCACGGCCCTGGCCGCCACGCGCGCCGGACTGCCCATCGACGCCGGCCATGAAGCGCAAATCGCCACCCTGGCCCGCCAACTCCCGGTGCGTTTCGAGGGCGGACAGGTGTGGCTGGGCAACGACGACGTGACCGACGCCATCCGCACCGAAGAAGCAGGTATGAACGCCTCGCGCGTGTCAGCCCTGCCCGCCGTGCGCACTGCATTGGTCGATCTGCAACACAGCTTTCGCCGCCTGCCCGGCCTGGTCGCCGATGGGCGCGACATGGGCACGGTCATTTTTCCAGATGCTCCGCTGAAGGTTTACCTGACAGCCAGTGCCGCGTGCCGTGCCGAGCGACGCTACCAGCAATTGATTGCTAAGGGCTTAGCCGCTACAATAGCCGACCTTCGCGCAGACTTGGAGGCGCGCGACGCCCGGGACATGTCCCGCCGCGTCGCCCCCTTGAAGCCCGCGCAGGACGCTCTGGTACTGGACAACTCCGAACTCACGATCGAACAGGCCGTGGATCAGGTGCTTGGCTGGTGGCAACAGCGCCAGCCTTTCGCGTCCAGCGCGCAAGACTGAAACGGGGCCTCGTGCCTCACACCGGTCCATACCGCCAGCCCCGCGCAGCAGCGCACCGGCAGTATGGTTCTTTAACGAACCCGCGGTTCTTCCGCACCACCAGCCGCCACGCGCAGTCTTTGAAACCGCAGCAATCGTGTTGCCGTAAACCTGTTCGTGGCAAGGAAATACATGTCTGAATCTTTTGCCGCCCTTTTTGAAGAATCCCTGCAACGCACCGAAATGCGCCCAGGCGAAGTCATCACCGCCGAAGTCGTGCGCGTGGAACACAGCTTCGTCGTGGTCAACGCCGGCCTCAAGTCTGAAGCCTACGTGCCGCTGGAAGAGTTCAAGAACGACAAGGGCGAAGTTGAAGTCCAGGTAGGCGACTTCGTTTCGGTCGCCATCGGCTCGATCGAAAACGGCTACGGCGACACCATCCTGTCGCGCGACACCGCCAAGCGCCTCGCTTCGTGGATGAGCCTGGAAAAGGCCCTGGAATCCGGCGAATTCGTCACTGGCACGACCAGCGGCAAGGTCAAGGGCGGTCTGACTGTCCTGGTCAACGGCATCCGCGCATTCCTGCCCGGTTCGCTAATCGACACGCGTCCGATCAAGGATCTGACGCCGTACGAAAACAAGACCATGGAATTCAAGGTCATCAAGCTCGACCGCAAACGCAACAACGTGGTGCTGAGCCGCCGCGCCGTGGTGGAAGCCTCCATGGGCGAAGAGCGCGCCAAGCTGATGGAAACCCTCAAGGAAGGCTCCATCGTTCAAGGCGTGGTCAAGAACATCACCGAATACGGTGCGTTCGTGGACCTGGGAGGCATCGACGGCCTGCTGCACATCACCGACATGGCATGGCGCCGTGTGCGCCACCCCTCTGAGGTGGTCACCGCTGGCCAGGAAATCATGGCCAAGATCCTCAAGTTCGACACCGAAAAGAACCGTGTCTCGCTGGGTCTCAAGCAAATGGGCGACGACCCATGGATGGGTGTTTCGCGCCGCTACCCACAAAGCACCCGCCTGTTCGGCAAGATCACGAACATTGCCGACTACGGCGCGTTCGTCGAACTCGAACCCGGCATCGAAGGCCTGGTGCACGTCTCCGAGATGGACTGGACGAACAAGAACATCGCTCCTTCCAAGCTCGTCACCCTGGGCGACGAAGTCGAAGTCATGGTCCTCGAGATCGACGAAGACAAGCGCCGCATCAGCCTGGGCATGAAGCAGTGCAAGGCCAACCCCTGGCAAGAGTTCGCACAGGACACCAAGCGTGGCGACCGCGTCAAGGGCCCCATCAAGTCGATCACCGACTTCGGCGTATTCGTGGGCCTGGCTGCCGGTATCGACGGCCTGGTGCACCTGTCTGACCTCTCCTGGAACGAAACCGGCGAAGCCGCCGTGCGCAACTACAAGAAGGGCCAGGAAGTCGAAGCCATCGTGCTGGCCGTGGACGTGGACCGCGAGCGCATCTCCCTGGGCATCAAGCAGCTCGACGGCGATCCGTTCACCACCTTCGTGACCGTGAACGACAAGGGCCAGACCGTCACCGGCAAAGTCAAGACCGTGGATGCCCGCGGCGCTGAAATCGACCTCGGTGACGACATCATCGGCTACCTGCGTGCTTCGGAAATCTCCCGCGACCGCGTGGAAGACGCCCGCAACGTGCTCAAGGAAGGCGACGAAGTCACGGCCGTGGTGGTCAACGTGGATCGCAAGACCCGCAACATCCAGCTGTCCATCAAGCAAAAGGACATGATCGACGAGCAAGGTGCCATGGCCAACCTGAGCCAGCAGTCGAGCCGCGAAAGCGCTGGCACGACCAGCCTGGGCGCCCTGTTGCGTGCCAAACTGGACAATTCCGAGAAGTAAAAAACCCGTAACGGTTTGAGGCAAGGCCGGGTGGGTGCACAATGCGCCCACCCGGTTTTTTTATTGAAACATTTTGTTATGACACGATCCGATCTCGTTGAAGAGCTTGCCGCCCGTTTTAGCCAGCTCACGCACCGCGATGCCGAATTCGCCGTCAAGACATTGCTCGACGCTGTCGGCGAAGCCCTGGTACGCGGGCACCGCATTGAGGTGCGCGGCTTTGGCAGCTTCTCCATCAACCACCGCCCCCCACGCATGGGGCGCAATCCCCGCAGCGGCGAGGCCGTGGCTATTCCCGCCAAGCGCGTACCCCATTTCAAGCCAGGCAAGGCCTTGCGCGAAGCCGTAGACAAACGCACCGCAGAGCTGGAAGGCGCGGGTTGATTGGCGCTATTTAATCAATAGCTTGCAGCGCTTTACCTATCTGCGGTTTGGCCATTTTTTTCAATTTTCTCCATCCACCCGGCCCAACACACTGCGCCTCTTAGAATGGCGTCACCACCGGGGAGACACATGAAATACCTCCTGTGGCTGCTCAAGGCAGCCCTTTTTTTTACCCTGTTCGCTTTCGCGCTGAACAACCAGCAGGATGCCACCGTGCATTTCTTCTTTGGCACCCAGTGGCGTGCGCCGCTGGTGCTGGTCGTGCTGACCGCTTTTGCAGCCGGGTTGGTGACCGGCGTGCTTGGCATGGTGCCGCGCTGGTGGAAACACCGCGTAGCAGCCCGCCATACGCCCAAGCCGACACCCACTGCAGCACCCGCAGCAGCCGCGCCTTCGCCGGACGTTGATAGCCAGCCGCCCCATGGAATTTGATCTCGTCTGGCTGCTGCTGGGTTTGCCGCTGGCCTTTGTGCTGGGATGGGGCGCATCGCGCCTGGACCTGCGCCAGTTGCGCGCTGAAAACCGCAACGTCCCGAAGGCGTATTTCAAGGGCTTGAACTTCCTGCTCAACGAACAGCAAGACAAAGCGATCGATGTCTTCATCGAGGCCGTGCAGAACGACCCCGATACCTCGGAACTGCACTTCGCGCTGGGCAACCTCTTCAGGCGCCGTGGCGAATACGACCGTGCCGTGCGCGTGCACGAGCACCTGCTCTCGCGCGGCGACCTCGGCCCCCGGGACCGCGAACGCGCCCAGCACGCCCTGGCGCTTGATTTCCTGAAAGCGGGGCTGCTGGACCGTGCCGAAGACGCCCTGGCACGCCTGGAAGGCACGCCCTTCGAAGAGCAGGCGCGGTTGGCGCTGCTCGCCATTTACGAACGTTCGCGGGACTGGCACCGTGCCGCCACCATTGCCAGCCAGATGCAGGCCGCAGGCCAGGGCAACTTCAGCACACGGCAGGCCCACTACCTGTGCGAGCAAGCCCTGGAGCATGTGGCACACGGCGACATCGACAAGGCGAGCGCGCTACTGGACAAGGCCCGCGCCATTGCGCCGGAAGCCCCCCGCCCACGCATCGAACTGGCCCGACTGGCACAGGCCCAGGGCCAGCCGGACATCGCCATCGCAACACTCAAAGCCCTGGCAACCGAGGCCCCCGCCGCCTTGCCCTTGGCGGCCACCCTGCTGGTCAAGACCGCACAGGCCAGTGGAAAAACAGCGCAGGCGCTGGAAGTGCTGCAGCGGCACTACACGGCAGCGCCGTCCCTGGATGTGCTCGATGCCATCGTCGCATTGACCTCCCTAACCGAATCACAGGCGACACAGGGCCGCCAGTGGTACCTGCGGCACCTGGAGGCCGAACCGTCCCTGGTGGCTGCAGCCAAATGGATGGCCCAAGAACGGCTGGAGCACGAGCAACACCACACGCTGGTACAGCGCGCCCTCGACCATGCTGCGCAACCCCTCATGCGCTACCGCTGCGCGGCCTGCGGCTTCGAGGCGCGCCAGCATTTCTGGCAATGCCCTGGCTGCCAGACCTGGGACAGCTACCCGGCACGGCGCGTGGAAGAGTTGTGAGTAACGCGCAACGATAGACCCGCCAGGATTCTTCACCGGAGCACCCCCCATGCACAAGCAAGCCTTGGTCTTTGCAGTCCTGTTCGGCATGGCTCTCTCCTGCGCCGCCATTGATGTGAACCAGGCCACCGAGGCCGAGCTCGATGGCATCAAGGGCCTGGGCCCGGCCACCACCGAAAAAATCCTCCATGAACGGCAGAAAACCCCCTTCCAGGACTGGGCTGATCTGATCAGGCGCGTGAACGGCGTGGGCAAAGGCAGCGCCGCAAGATTGTCCGCCGCTGGACTGACTGTCGGCGGCCACGCCTTTGAGCCGGGCGGCACGGCACCGGCGCAAGACACCCGCTGACGCTGGTTTTGCAAGGGCATCCGAAAGCACGGGACGCCAGCGCCAGACACGCCCCGTAGAATCAAACCTGCAACAGGCCGCTAATATTCCCGCGGTCTGGCGTCGCTTGGGGCCGCTTTTTCGTCGGCCTCCTCCCCTGTACCACTGTCAGCAGCATTCCACGGCCACCCTGAGGATCCTCCGCGCATGCCCCTGATGTATCTCGTGCTCCTGCCCTTCATCGGCAGCCTGTTAGCGGCCGTCATGCCCGCCAATGCGCGCAATGCGGAATCGACCCTCGCGGGTCTGATAGCTCTTTTCTGTGCCGTGCAAACGGCACTGTGTTTTCCCGCTATTGCCGACGGTAGCGTGCTGCGTGAAGAGATTGCATGGCTGCCCACACTGGGCCTGAACTTTGTGGTGCGCATGGACGGTTTTGCCTGGATGTTCTGCATGCTGATCCTGGGCATCGGCGCGCTGGTGGTGCTGTACGCGCGCTACTACATGTCGCCGTCAGACCCGGTACCTCGTTTTTTCTCCTTCCTGCTGGCCTTCATGGGCTCCATGGTGGGGGTGGTGCTTTCGGGCAACATCATCCAGCTGGCCTTCTTCTGGGAACTGACCAGCCTGTTCTCGTTCCTGCTGATCGGTTACTGGCACCACCGCAAGGATGCACGGCGCGGCGCGCGCATGGCGCTCACCGTCACCGGCACGGGCGGACTGTGCATGCTGGCGGGTATGCTGGTCATCGGCCACATCGTGGGCAGCTACGACCTGGACCAGGTGCTTGCAGCCGGTCTGCAAGTGCGCGCGCACCCGCTGTATTTCACGGCCCTCGTGCTGGTGCTGCTGGGCGCCCTGACCAAGAGCGCACAATTTCCTTTCCATTTCTGGCTGCCCCATGCCATGGCGGCGCCCACGCCCGTGTCGGCCTACCTGCATTCGGCCACCATGGTCAAGGCAGGCGTCTTTTTACTGGCGCGCTTTTGGCCCGTGCTGGGAGGCACGGAACAGTGGTTCTGGCTCGTCGGCGGGGCCGGTGTGTGCACCTTGCTGTTGGGTGGCTTCCTGGCCATGTTCCAGAGCGATCTCAAGGGGCTGCTGGCCTATTCCACCATTTCGCACCTGGGGCTCATCACCCTGCTGCTTGGTCTGAACAGCCCGCTGGCCGCCGTGGCCGCCGTTTTTCACATCATGAACCACGCCACCTTCAAGGCTTCGCTGTTCATGGCGGCGGGCATCATGGACCATGAAACCGGCACCCGGGACATCCGGCGCCTGTCGGGCCTGCGCAGCATGATGCCGATCACTGCCACATTGGCCATGGTGGCCAGTGCAGCCATGGCGGGGGTGCCGCTGCTCAATGGGTTTCTGTCCAAGGAAATGTTCTTTGCTGAAACCATTTTTCTCGATGCTGCACCCCTGGTGCGCGTCGGCCTGCCCATTGCCGCCACGCTGGCAGGCATGTTTGGCGTGGCGTATTCGCTGCGCTTTACCGTGGATGTGTTCTTTGGCCCCCCCGCCACCGACCTGCCCCGTCAGCCGCACGAGCCGCCCCACTGGATGCGCGTGCCGGTGGAACTGCTGGTGCTGACCTGCCTGGTGGTAGGCATGCTGCCCGCCTGGTCTGTGGGGCTTTTCCTGAATGCCGCAGCACGCCCTGTGGTCGGCGGGTCCATGCCTGTGTTCAGCCTGGCGATCTGGCACGGGCTGAACACCCCCTTCCTGATGAGCGTGGTGGCCCTGATCGGCGGGGTTGTGCTGTATGCCCTGCTGCGCCGCTGGCGCAATGCGGGGCGCCTCGATTTCCCCTGGCTCTCACACCATGTCGATGGCCAACGGTTGTTCGAAGCCGCGTTGGCCTTGCTCTCGCAAGCCGGCCGCAAGGGTCGGCACTGGCTAGGTACGGACCGGCTGCAATGGCAGATGCTCTGGCTGGTCGTGGCGGCCCTGGTCGCCGGTTTCATGCCCCTGTGGACGCACGGCCTGCAACGGGGAGACCGCTTGCCGCTGCCACTGTCACCGGCGTTCGCAATGCTCTGGGTCGTGGGCGGTGTGTGTGCCATTGCGGCCGCCTGGCAGGCCAAATACCACCGTCTGGCGGCGCTGACGCTGCTAGGCGGTGCTGGCCTGGCCACGTGCATAACGTTTCTGTGGTTCTCGGCCCCGGATCTGGCCCTCACGCAGATCGTGGTGGAGCTGGTGACCACCATCCTCATCCTGCTGGGTTTGCGCTGGCTGCCCATGCGCGACGAAAGCCTGCGCGTGCCTACCCGTGCAGAGCAGCGCGGCACCCGGCTGCGCCGCATGCGCGACATGGCGCTAGCGGTTCTGGCAGGCGGCGGCATGGCCTGGCTCGCCTTTGCCATGATGAGCCGCCCCTTTGCGCAAAGCACCTCCACCTTCTTCCTGGAGCGCGCACTGACCGAAGGGGGCGGCACCAACGTCGTCAACGTGATGCTGGTGGATTTCCGCGGATTCGACACCTTCGGTGAAATCGTGGTGCTGGGCATCGTGGCACTGACGGTGTATGCGCTGCTGCGGCGCTTTCGCCCGGCGCACGAGGCCATGGACCTGCCCGCACAACAACGTGCCCGGCCCGCCGACCTGCAGACTGACCTGATCAACCCGCGCCACGCCAGCGATACGGCGGTCGGCTACCTCATGGTGCCCGCCGTGCTGGTGCGCCTGCTGCTGCCGTTTGCGGTGGTGGTGGCGGCCCACATGTTCGTGCGTGGACACAACGAACCCGGTGGCGGCTTCGTGGCCGGGCTGGTGCTCTCCGTCGCACTGCTGCTGCAGTACATCATTTCGGGCACCCAGTGGTTTGAAGCCCACTTACCGCTCAGCCCGCGCCGCTGGATCGCCTTCGGTCTGCTGTGCGCGCTGGCTACCGGCCTGGGCGCAGTCACCTTGGGCTACCCTTTCCTCACCAGCCACACCGCCCACCTGCATCTGCCCGTCGTGGGCGAGATCCATGTGGCCAGCGCCACGTTCTTTGACATGGGCGTGTTTGCCCTCGTGGTGGGTTCCACCCTGCTCATTCTGACGGCCATTGCCCACCAGTCGGTGCGCGGCCACCGCCACCACGCCCGCCTGGCCGAAGAAGCGGCCGCGCACCAGGCACCCATCCCCCAAGAGGCTTCTTGATGGAAATCGTTCTCGTCCTGGCCATTGGGGTACTGACCGGTTCGGGCGTGTGGCTGCTGCTGCGCCCGCGCACTTTCCAGGTCATCATGGGGCTGTCGCTGCTGTCGTATGCCGTCAACCTGTTCATCTTCAGCATGGGGCGCCTGGGCCTGGCCATCGACAAGGAACCCGTACTGCAGCCCGGCGTGCCGCAAGACCTGCTGCACTATGCCGACCCCCTGCCGCAAGCCCTGGTGTTGACCGCCATCGTCATCGGCTTTGCCATGACGGCCCTGTTCCTTGTGGTGCTGCTGGCGTCGCGCGGCATTGCGGGAACGGACCATGTGGATGGCAGCGCATCGCGTGATGTGCAGGAGATGCCATGACCGCCTTGCACACGCTCGCGATGCTGCTCATGCCGCACCTGTTGCTGGCCCCCATTGCGCTGCCCTTGCTCACCGCCGCACTGATGCTGCTGCTGCGCGAGGATCAGCAACGATTGAAAGTCACAGTCAACCTGTTCTCCACACTGCTGGGGCTGGTCGTGGCGGTGCTGCTGCTGGCGTGGGTGCACCACAGCGGTGAACCCGCCCCCCTGGGGGTGTACCTGCCGGGCAACTGGCCGGCGCCATTCGGCATCGTGCTGGTGCTCGACCACCTGTCCGCCATGATGCTGGTACTGACCAGCAGCGTGGCGCTGGCATCCATCCTTTTTGCGGCCACACACTGGCACCGCGCAGGCGTGCACTTTCACCCGCTGTTCCAGTTCCAGCTCATGGGGCTGGCCGGGGCATTCCTCACGGCCGATCTGTTCAACCTGTTTGTGTTTTTTGAAATCATGTTGGCAGCGTCCTATGGGCTGTTGCTGCACGGCTCGGGTCGCCAGCGGATCAAGGCGGGCCTGCATTACATCGCCATCAACTTGGCCGCTTCGTCGCTGTTCCTGATTGGTGTGTCCATGCTGTACGGCATCACCGGCACGCTGAACATGGCCGACCTGGCCCGCAGCATTCCCACGGTGGCAGCGGCCGACCGCGGGCTGCTGCACTCGGCAGCGGCCATTCTTGCCACGGCCTTCCTCATCAAGGCCGCCGTCTGGCCCCTGAACTTCTGGTTGGTGCCCGCCTACAGTGCCGCCACGGCGCCCGTGGGCGCCCTGTTCGCGCTGATGACCAAGGTGGGGGTCTACACCCTGCTGCGCCTGTGGACGCTGCTGTTTGGCGTAGATGCGGGGCCTTCAGCCCTGTATGGCAGCCTGTGGCTGGTAGGCGGCGGCATGGTGACCATGGCGTTTGGTGCCATCGGCATGCTGGGGGCCCAGCGCTTGACCCACCTGGCGGGGTTTGCGGCCATTTTGTCATCGGGCACGCTGCTGGCTGCCGGTGGTTTTGGGCAGCCCCAGCTGACCGCCGGGCTGCTGTACTACCTGCCCAGTTCCACGCTGGCTGTCAGCGCACTTTTCCTGCTGGCCGACCCGATCGACCGCTGGCGTAACGACGGCGCCCACCAGGCTCCGCACGAGCAGGGGGACGATGCCCCATTTCTCAACCCGGAACTGGTTCCCACCGAAAGGTTGAAGCCCGACGATGACGAAGAAGCACTCATTGGCCGCGTGATTCCCGCCGCCACGGCCTTGCTCGGCCTGTCGTTCCTGCTGTGCACGCTGGTCATCACCGGCCTGCCGCCGCTGTCGGGTTTTGTGGGCAAGTTCGCCATGCTGACCGCACTGCTCAACCCGCTGGGCCTGGGCGCCTCGGCCGAGACCCCTCTCAGCGCCTGGAGCTGGACCCTGCTGGCCCTGATGGTGGGTACCGGCCTGCTGGCACTCATCACGCTCACGCGCACAGGTATTCGCCATTTCTGGGCCAGCTACGGCCGCTCTGCGCCCCGGTTGCGTGTGCTTGAGGGCCTGCCCATTGCCTTGCTGCTGGGCGGCTGCGTAGTCCTGACGCTGCAGGCCCAACCGGCAATGGACTATGCCCACCGCACTGCCCAGGGGCTACACCAGCCCGCGCGCTATGTGCAGGCCGTGCTGTCCGCCATGCCCGTTCCCAACCCCGCCCGGCCCAACGCGGCCACACCACTCCCGGAGGCCCCATGAAGCGTCTGCTGCCTGCGCCGCTGCTGTCGCTGGCCCTGTTCTTTTTGTGGCTGCTGCTCACCCGTTCACTCAGCGCTGGCCACCTGCTCCTGGCCACGGTCCTGGCCCTGGCCGTGCCCGTGCTCACCCGGGGGCTGCGCCCGCTGCCCGTGCGTATACGCAAACCGACGGCGGTGCTGCGTCTGGGGCTGCGGGTGATGGTGGACACGGTGGAGTCCAACCTGGGCGCCGCACGCCTTCTGGTGTTTCCGTCCCTGCGGCGCCACCCCTCGGGTTTTGTACACATTCCGCTGCAGCTGCGCGACCCCAATGCCCTGGCCGTGCTGGCCATGATCGTCTGCATCACGCCCGGTACATCCTGGGCAGAGTTGTCTCTGGACCGTTCCGTGCTGCTGCTGCATGTGCTGGAAGTGGGTGATCCGCAAAGCCTGATCGCCCATGTGCAGCAGTGCTATGAAAAGCCCTTGATGGAGATTTTTGAATGAACCCCATCCTTGCCTGGGCGCTCCCCCTCGCCCTGGTCATCCTGGCCCTGGCCATGCTGCTAACGCTGGTGCGCCTGCTCAAGGGGCCTACCGCGCAAGACCGCGTGCTGGCGCTGGACTGCATGTACCTCAACGGCATGCTGCTCATGCTGGTGCTGGGCATTGTGAATGGCAGCAGCAACTATTTCGAGGCGGCGCTGCTGGTGGCCTTGTTTGGCTTCGTCGGCTCCACGGCCATGGCCAAATTCTTGCTGCGCGGGGAGGTGATTGAATGACCGATCAACCCCTGGCCCTGTGGGCCGAGATCACCATTGCCGCCCTGGTGCTGCTGGGTGCCGTCATTGCGCTGATCGGTTCGATGGGCCTGCTGCGCCTGAAAGACTATTACGAACGGGTGCACGCGCCCGCCATGATCGCCACCATGGGGTGCTGGAGCATCATGCATGCGTCGGTGCTGTTCTTCTCGCTGCAAGGCCACGGTTTTGCCGCCTATCCGCTGCTGATCGCCGTGTTCGTGGCCATCACGGTACCCGTCACCAATATTTTCCTGATGCGCGCCGCGCTGTTCCGCGCCCGCCGCTCAGGACAGAACGTACCGGCCAGCGTGAGCCAGACGGTTCCCCAAACTGTTGAACCACAGATAGATCACTCCTGAAACGAGAGCTGCTTGCGCTTATCCAGTAAGCGTTTGAAGCCAATTTTGCTTAATTCTCTCCCCTCGAACAACTGGCGTAAACGTCGTTCTTACCTGCGGTCGGCACAGTGCAGGCGGCGGCCCGCTGTGGGTGCGGGATGTAGTGCTTGCACCAAGTGTGGAGGCCGAGATGTGCCCCCGGCGGGGCACCTTCTTTTCTTGTCTCGCCAAGAAAACAAGGCAAAAGAAGGCGACCCCAATCCATCACTCCAGAAATGGACAAGGCATGATCGTCACGCCTAAAAAATCAGGCCTCACCAAACCCACCGCCACCCGGCGTGTGGATTTCAAAAATATCCCCCGGCTGCATATCGGCCTGGCCCAGGTGGGCGATCTTCTCCACCCGGCCCTGGACCCGCACTACACGGTTCATGCCCGGTAGCCCGGCCTGCCCTCCGGCCATGCCGAAAGCGCCATGCACACGGCCATTCGAGAGGATGCTGGCCGTCATCGGCTCCAGAAAGCGCACACGCCGCACCCCGCCATTGCCCCCCTGCCAGCGCCCCGCGCCGCCCGAACCCTGGCGGATGGCGTAGCTCTCGAGCCGCACCGGGAAACGGAACTCCAGCACCTCGGGGTCGGTCAGGCGCGAGTTGGTCATGTGCGTCTGCACCACGCTGGTGCCGCTGAAACCACCGACCAGCGCACCACTGTCATCAAACTCCCCGCCCGCACCACTGCCGCCAGAAATGGTTTCGTAGTACTGGTACTGCGCGTTGCCAAAGGTGAAGTTGTTCATGGTGGGCTGGCTGCCCGCCATCACCCCCAGGGCCCCGAACAGCGCATTGGTGATGCAGGTAGAGGTTTCCACATTACCCGCCACCACCGAGGCCGGTGGGTTGGGGTTGAGCATGGAGCCGGGCGGAATGATGACCTCAATGGGCTTGAGGCAACCGGCATTGAGCGGGATGTCGTCATCCACCAGGCAGCGGAAAACGTACAGCACAGCAGCCATGCACACGGCTGTGGGTGCGTTGAAGTTGTTCTGCTGCTGGGGCGAAGTGCCCGTGAAATCCACCACGGCGCTGCGCTGCTGCGCGTTGATGTGCACCGCCACCTGGATCTGTGCGCCGTTGTCCAGCGGCAGCGTGAAGCGCCCGTCCTTCAGCCGCGCTGCCAGGCGCGTGATGGCCCGGCGCACCGACTCTTCGGCGTTGTCCTGCACATGACCCATGTAGGCGCGCACCACCTCCAGGCCAAACTGCTGCACCATGCGGCGCAGTTCCTGCACGCCTTTTTCGTTGGCGGCGATCTGGGCCTTCAGGTCGGCCAGATTCTGCTGCGGGTTGCGCGAAGGATATTCACCCGAACCCAGTAACGCCAAAATTTCCGCCTCCCGCAGCACCCCCGCATCGACCAGCTTGAAGTTATGGATCTGCACTCCCTCTTCTTCGATGCGCGTAGAGAACGGCGGCATCGACCCCGGTGTGGTGCCCCCCACATCGGCGTGGTGCCCCCGGCTGCCCACATAGAAGGTGGGCTGTGCCGTGCCTTGCACATACACCGGCGTGATGACGGTGATGTCGGGCAGGTGCGTGCCGCCGTGGTAGGGGTCGTTGAGCACGTATACATCGCCCGGCTGCATGCGGCCCGCATTGTCGAGGATCACGGTCTTGATGCTCTCGCCCATGCTCCCCAGATGCACCGGCATGTGCGGCGCGTTGGCGATGAGATGGCCTTCGGCGTCGAACAGCGCGCACGAAAAATCGAGCCGCTCCTTAATGTTGACCGAATAGGCCGTGTTCTGCAGTTGCAGGCCCATCTGCTCGGCAATGTTCATGAACAGGTTGTTGAACACCTCGAGCAGCACCGGATCGACCGTGGTGCCCACCGCATGGCGCACCGGGCGTGGCACGCGGCGTTCGAGCAGCAAGTGGTCGAGCGCGGTCAGCTGCGCCTCCCATCCGGGTTCGACGATGGTCGTGGCGTTCTTTTCGGCAATGATGGCGGGACCGGGCAGCACATCGCCCGGACGCATTTCTTCGCGCGCGACCAAGGCTGCATCGTGCCAGGCGGCCCGCCCGTCGACCCCTGCGCTGTAGATGCGCACAATGCCCCGGTGCGGCACTTCGCGCACCGGGTTCAGCGCATGGCGCGGCTCGTCAGGGGCATCCCCCGCCACCACCGCCTCCACCGATACCGCTTCCACCACCAGGCCCTTGCCCTGCATCAAAAAGGCATAGCGCTGCCGGTAGGCCGTCTCAAACGCAGCCACCAGGTCCGCCACGCCTTGGGCGGCAGGGGCGCACAGGTCGCCAGGGCAACCGACCACCAGGGCGGCGTCCGAGCCTTCGTAGCGCACATGCACACGGCGCAGCACCGTCACTGCACCGCCGCTGGCCTGCTGGCGTACCAGGTCGGCGCGGGCGGCGGCGGCCAGTGCATCCAGCGCGGCCTGCACGGCGGGCAACGCTGCCTCGGTGAGCGGGCTCTCCACCGCCTGCTCGCGGATGACGTTCTGGTCTGCCAAGCCCATGCCATAGGCTGACAGCACCCCCGCCAGCGGGTGCACCAGCACCTGCTGCATGCCCAGCGCGTCGGCCACCAGGCAGGCATGCTGGCCACCGGCACCGCCAAAGCACTGCAGCGTGTAGCGCGTGACGTCGTAGCCGCGCGCCACCGAAATCTTCTTGATGGCGTTGGCCATCTGCTGCACGGCGATCTCGATGAAACCGTGGGCCACGTCCTCGGGCTTGCGGCCCGTTTGCTGCGCCAGGACGCCAAACTGCTGCGCGACCACATCGCTGTCGAGCGGCTCGTTGGCCGCATGCCCAAAAACACGCGGAAAATGCGCCGGCTGGAGCTTGCCCACCATCACGTTGGCGTCGGTCACGGCCAGAGGCCCGCCGCGCCGGTAGCTGGCCGGGCCGGGGTTGGCGCCCGCACTCTCAGGGCCCACGCGAAAGCGCGCCCCGTCAAAACCCAGCAGCGAACCGCCGCCCGCCGCCACCGTGTGGATGCTCATCATGGGCGCGCGCATGCGCACGCCAGCCACCTGGGTCTCGAACTCGCGCTCGAACGTGCCGGCATAGTGGCTGACGTCGGTCGATGTGCCGCCCATGTCGAAACCGATCACGCGCCCATGCCCGGCCAGCTCGGCCGTGCGCGCCATGCCCACGATGCCGCCGGCCGGACCGGACAGGATGGCGTCCTTGCCCTGGAACACCTGGGCGTCTGTCAAGCCGCCCGAAGACTGCATGAAGAACAGCTTGACGCCCGGCATCTCGCCCGCCACCTGCTCGACATAGCGGCGCAGGATGGGCGAGAGATAGGCGTCCACCACGGTCGTGTCACCCCGGCCCACGAACTTCATCATCGGGCTGGTCTCGTGCGAGGTGCTGATCTGCGTGAATCCCGCCTGGCGCGCCAGGCGGGCCGCCGCCTGCTCGTGCTGCGTATAGCGGTAGCCGTGCATGAAGACAATGGCCACGCTGCGCAAGCCCGCATCAAACGCGGCCCATAGACGCTCCTTGAGGTGCTCCTCGTCGATGGGTTCGATCACATCGCCATGCGCGCCAATGCGCTCCTGCGCCTCGATGACGCGGCTGTAGAGCAGCTCGGGCAGCACGATATGGCGGTCGAAGATGCGTGGGCGGTTCTGGTAGGCGATACGCAGCGCATCACGAAAGCCCTGCGTGGTCACCAGCAACGTGGGTTCGCCCTTGCGTTCGAGCAAGGCATTGGTGGCCACGGTGGTGCCCATCTTCACGCACTCGACCAGGTCGGGCGTGACCGGCGCCCCGGGCGCCAGCCCCAGCAGGTGGCGGATACCAGCGACCGCCGCGTCGCGGTACTGCTCGGGGTTGTCCGACAGCAGCTTGTGCGTGACGAGCTGGCCGTCGGGCCGCTTGCCCACCACGTCGGTGAAGGTGCCGCCCCGGTCGATCCAGAACTGCCAGCGGGTGGGTTGCAAAACCTGTGAGATGGTCATTGTATGCTATATATTTTATAGCTTCTAGCGCTTACCCATTAAGCGCTAAAAGCTATTTTTACTTTAATTATCAGAGTGATGCCGCCGCACGCGCCGCCTGGTCGTACATGCCCGAGAGCACGCGCAGCAGGCGCGCCAGCTCGCCAATATCGCGGTTGAGCGCGTCGTCGGCGTTCAGGGCGTCGATCAGGCAGCTCTCGCGGATTTCGCGGTAACGCTGCACATGGGCGCGGCCTTCTTCGGTGGCGGCATAGGTCACTTCTTTGCCATTTTTCTGCGAAGCCACCACGCCCAGGCCCTGCAGCTTCTTGAGCGCATAGTTCACCAGGTGCGTGTCCTCCACGTTCATGATGAAACAGATGTCCGCCAGGCGCTTGTTGCGGGCGCGGTGCGTGACATGGTGCAGCACCAGCACATCGAGCGGTGTCAGCTCCTTCAGACCCGCAGCAGCCATGCAATGCACCACCCAGCGGTGAAACGCATTGCCCGCCACGATGAGCCCGAACTCGAACTCGCTCATCTCGGCGCTGTGCGCCGACACCAGGTGCGCCGACGAGACAATGGGGGCATGCTCTGGCTTTGCTGTGGAAGCAGGTTTCATGGGGGACGGGGCTCCAGTGATGGCCCGGCCGAAGAAGGCCGGCAAGGCCGTTTGAATTGTAGGCACCAAGACAATAATTTACCGACAATTTGTCAACGTTTAGTACAAACACCTAGGTGGGCGCGGCCACCTTCCGCTACAGTGCCAGAGCCTCTTTACCTCGTTCAACCACCTTGCGGAGTCCTTCCATGCAGCGTAGAAACTTCACCGCCACAGCTCTTGGCCTGGCCCTGGCCTGCGGCCTGTCTGTCGCCCCTGCCATGGCCCAGACCAAGTGGGACTTGGCCGCGGCCTACCCCGCCGGCAACTTTCACACGGAAAACATGGCCCAGCTGGTCGCTGACATGGACAAGACCACCGGCGGTGTATTCAAGATTACGCTGCACGCCAATGCCTCGCTGTTCAAGGCACCCGAGATCAAGCGCGCGGTGCAGGGCGGGCAAGCGCAGATGGGTGAGATCCTGCTCGCCAACTTCCAGAACGAATGGCCGCTTTTCGGCGCCGATGGCCTGCCCTTCCTGGCCACCAGCTTTGCCGAGTCAAAGAAGCTCTACCAGGCCCAAAAGCCGCTGCTGGAGAAGAAGCTGGCTGAGCAAGGCATGCTGTTGTTGTACGCCGTGCCATGGCCACCCCAGGGCCTGTATACCAAGAAGCCTATCGAGTCGGCGGCCGACCTCAAGGGCATCAAGTGGCGCGCCTACAGCCCGGCCACGGCGCGTATCGCCGAACTGGTGGGTGCACAGCCTGTCACTGTGCAGGCGGCTGAGTTCTCGCAGGCGCTGGCCACGGGCGTGGTCGAATCGACCATGACCTCGGGCGCCACCGGCGTGGACAGCAAGCTGTACGAGCACCTCAAGTACTACTACGACCTGCAGGCCTGGCTGCCCAAGAATGTCGTCATCGTGAACCGCAAGGCGTTCGATGGCCTGAACAAGGGATCGCAAGAGGCCCTGCTCAAGGCCGGCATGGACGCGGAAGCACGCGGCTGGGTCGCTGCCGAAAAGGTCAACGCCGATACGCTGGCCAAGCTCAAGGCCAATGGCATGCAGGTGCTGCCGCCCTCGCCCCAGCTCAAGGCCGACCTGGCCAAGGTGGGCGAGACCATGCTCAAGGAATGGCAGGAAAAGGCCGGCCCCGAAGGCAAGGCCCTGGTGGACGCTTACCGCAAGTAAGCACACGGCCTGCCGATGCGCCGTCTGCTAGACGCCCTGTACGACGGCGCCGCCGCCCTGGCGGCGCTTTTCATGGTCGCGCTGCTGGGGATGGTGCTGTTGTCGATTGCCAGCCGACAACTGCACTTTCACGTGCCCGGTACCGACGCCTACGCCGGCTATCTGATGGCGGGCGCCGGGTTCCTGGCGCTGGCGCACACGCTCAAGCGGGGCGAACATATCCGCGTCACACTTTTGCTCAACGCCCTGCGCGGCGGCGGGCGCAAGGCGCTGGAGATATGGGCCTTGGGCGCAGCCAGTTTTCTGACCCTGCTGTTTGCCTTCTACAGCGCTCGACTGGCGTGGCAGTCCCATGTTTTTAACGACATTTCCACGGGCAGCGACGCCACGCCATTGTGGATTCCGCAACTGGGCATGGCCATAGGCACAGCCGTGCTGGCCATCGCCTTCATCGACGAGCTGGTGCTGGAACTGCGGGGCTGCCGCACACCACACAACCCCGAAGAGGCCCTGCGCAATGAGTGACCTTGCCATCACCGGCCTGCTGGTGCTTTCGCTGTTCCTGATTCTGGGCAGCGGCGTGTGGATCGGGCTCACGCTCTCGGGTGTGGCGTGGATCGGTATGCAGCTTTTTTCGTCACGCCCGGCGGGCGATGCCATGGCCGTGACCATCTGGGGATCGGCATCGAGCTGGACGCTGACCGCCCTGCCCCTGTTCATCTGGATGGGTGAAATCCTGTTCCGCACCCGGCTCTCGCAAGACATGTTCAAGGGCCTGGCGCCCTGGGTGCAAGGCCTGCCCGGACGCCTGCTGCACACCAACGTGGTGGGCTGCACCATTTTTGCAGCGGTGTCTGGCTCCAGCGCCGCCACCTGCGCCACCATCGGCAAGATGACGCTGCCCGAACTGACCCGGCGCGGCTACCCCGAGCACATGGTGATCGGAACCCTGGCAGGGGCCAGCACACTGGGACTTTTGATACCGCCGTCCATCATCATGATCGTTTACGGGGTCATGGCCGACGTCTCGATCTCCCGACTGTTCGTGGCCGGGGTGCTGCCCGGCCTGCTCCTGGCGGGGCTGTTCTCGGGATACATCATGCTGTGGGCGCTGCGCCACCCCGGAGCGATTCCGCAGGCCACCGAGCAGCTCCCACTGCGGCAAAAGCTGGCCGCCTCACGCGCCCTCATACCGGTGGTATTGCTGATCGCAGCGGTACTGGGCTCCATCTATACCGGCATCGCCACCGCTACCGAGGCCGCCGCCGTGGGCGTGGTCGGTGCACTGGTGTTGTCGGCACTGCAGGGCTCACTGAATTGGGTGAGTTTTCGCGATGCCCTCATGGGCGCCACGCGGCTGTATTGCATGATCGCGCTGATCCTGTCGGGCGCAGCCTTTCTAACGCTATCGATGGGCTACATCGCCCTGCCGCGCCACCTGGCCGAATGGATTGCATCGTTGGGTTTGAGCCAGGCGCAACTCATCCTGGCGCTGTCCCTGTTCTTCATTGTGCTGGGCTCGTTCCTGGACGGCATCTCCATGGTGGTGCTGACCATGGGGGTCCTCATGCCCACGGTGCAGGCCGCCGGGATCGATCCGATCTGGTTTGGCATCTTTGTGGTACTGGTGGTCGAGATGGCGCAGATCACGCCGCCCGTGGGCTTCAACCTGTTTGTGCTGCAAGGCATGACGGGACGAGAACTGACCTGGATTGCCCGGGTCACCCTGCCCATGTTCCTGCTGATGTGCGCGGCGGTCATGTTGATTTACCTCTTCCCGGCTATCGTCACCTGGCTGCCACAGCAAATGTCAGCGAACTGATGCGGGCGCGCTTGCGATGACAATGGCAGCATGTTGAATGTCCTGTCCATCTGCTTCGGTGCCAGCCTGGGTGCGCTGGCCCGCTGGCGCCTGGGCCTGTGGCTCAGCCCCGGCAGCATGCTGCCCTGGGGCACGCTCGCTGCCAACCTGATCGGGGGCTACCTGATTGGGTTGTGTGTCGCTGTTTTCCAGGCCCTGCCGCAGATCGACCCGGTCTGGCGGCTGGCCCTCATCACGGGTTTTCTGGGCGCGCTGACCACCTTTTCCAGCTTCTCGGCCGAAGTGGTGGCCATGTTGCAACAACAGCGCTACCTGCTGGCCCTGGGCACGGTGGCGCTGCACCTGTGTGGTTCTTTGCTGATGACCGTGCTCGGTCTGCAGTCTGCCGCCCTGTTATTGCCCGGCCGCGGGTGATTCTTACGCCCAGCGCATGCGCAGCGGCACCGTGGCATAACCGCTGGCAGGGTACTGCGCCACGGTGAAGGGCAGGTCTGCCACACACGCCCAATCCTGCGTGGCGTCGAGCAGCGCCCGCAAGGCCACACGCAGTTCCATGCGCGCCAACGGCGCACCCGGACACACGTGGATGCCTGCACCATAGAGCAGGTTGTCGGCGGGGTTGCGGCCCCAGCGAAAGGTTTCGGGCGCCTCGAAAACGCGCGCATCGCGGTTGGCTGCAGCCCAGTGCACCGTTACCCGCTCCGCTTCTTCAATCCGCCGACCACCCAGCACCACCGGGCAGGTCGTGGTGCGACGGTTGGTGGCCAGCGGGCCATGGAGCCGCAGGATTTCATCAATGGCCTCGGGCTGGAGTGCCGGGTCCGTGCGCAACTGGGCCTGTATGTCGGGATGCTCGGCCAGCCAGCCCGCGAGAATGCCCACGGCGGCGGCGAGGGTGCCGATCTCTCCCACCGTCCAGTTGCGCAGGATGCTGGCAATTTCCGCCACGGTGAGCGTGCGGCCCTGCACGCTTTCGTGCATGAGCGATGCAGTGACATCATGCCCCGGCGCCACACCGTCCAGGCGCCGCTGCTGCAGAACATCGTCCACCATGGTTTCGAACTGCAGCGCCAGTGCCGTCAGCGCGCTGCGGTCCTGCGCGAGAGTCGCCTGGTGGTTCTGGCGCGTCCATTGCGCCAGCGGGGCATGCAGGCTTGCCGGCCAGCCCAGAAAGGCACACTGCACCTGCACGGCAAAAGGCAGCGCCCAGGCAGACATCAACTCCACCCTCTCGCCCCGCGCCAAATCCTGCACCAATTGGGCCGCAATGGCCCGGCAAAGGGGCTCGAACGCATCGACGCGGCGTACAGAAAAGTACGGCTCGATGGCGCTGCGGTACGCCGTGTGCTCGGGCGGGTCCATGCCATTGGGCACGGCGACATGGCGCGATACCACGCTGCTAAAGCGCACATGGTCGTGCAATACGCGCTTGACGTCTTCGTGGCGGAACAGCGACCACCCCAACAACTCGCTGTAGGCCACTGGGCACTTTTCTCGCAAATGATCGCCGGTGGCGATGGGGGCCCGCTGAACCTCTTCGGCCCATGGGTTCCAGTCTGGCTGTGGTGCGGTATTCATGGCACTCCGTTGCTTCTCAAGCTGACCTCTGTGGCGGCTATACCGCCCACATTCGGATAGAGGACCAGTATGGCCCAGGTGCCTGCGCCAGCCAAGCACCATCCGCGCCACGGCCCAGGTTTTGCCAATGCGCCGCACGGCTCTGTCGGCTTTTACACTGCACACAAATCACTATGCAAACAATAGCAATAAAGCATTATCAGGTAAGAGAAAATGCCATATTTTGTAAAAATTCGGGGCTACACTGGCACGCAGGCCCTGGCCTGAAAGCACTTCAAAAAACTGCGTGGCAATGGCCGCGCCTCTCGGAAACCTTGATGGAAGCCAACACACAACTGAACGAACGCCGCCTGGCCGACGCCTGGGAAGAACTGCATTCGCAAGCCAACAACGGCAACCCACTGCTCGCCGACTCCAACCGCATGGCCTTTGCGGACCCTGAGTTTTTATTCCGACGCGAGACCCGGGGTATCCGCTTCCAGCTCGAAATGCTCAAACCCGACCTGGGGCAAGCCGAGCAAGGCATCGAAAGCACGGTGGTGGTTTACGGCAGTGCCCGGTTTGTCGCCCCGAACAAGGCAGAGCAGCAACTGTCCGATGCGCTGGCCAGCGGCGACGCCGAGACCATCGCACGGGCCGAACGCGCCGTGCGCAACGCCCGCTACTACGACCAGGCCCGCCAGTTCGCGCACATGGTGGCCGAACACAGCAACCGCCAGTCCCCGGCCAATCGCCTGTATATCTGCACCGGCGGCGGCCCCGGCATCATGGAAGCCGCCAACCGCGGTGCACATGACGCAGGCGCACTCAACATCGGGCTGAACATCACCCTGCCGCACGAACAAAGCGGCAACCGGTTCATCACGCCTTCATTGAGTTTCAAGTTCCATTATTTTGCGCTGCGCAAGATGCATTTCATGATGCGCGCCAAGGCCTTGGTAGCCTTTCCCGGCGGTTTTGGAACCATGGACGAATTGTTTGAAGTGCTCACCCTGGTGCAAACCGGCAAGACCAAGCCGGTGCCCATCATCCTGTTCGGCACGCAGTTCTGGAAGCGGCTGATCAACCTCGATTTCCTGGTCGAGGAAGGCACGATTTCCCCCGAAAATCTGGGCCTCTTTCGTTACACCGACGACCCGAAGGAGGCCTGGGAAATGATTCGGGAGTTTTACCAACTCGCGTAAAAAACGGCTCAGTGCCTTTTGCGGCGCTTGCGGTTCGCGGACCCTGGCACGGCAGCCGTGGCCGCGACTTCCTTGCTTTTGCCCAGGCGTGATTCCTTGCCTTGCACCAGGCGGCTGATGTTCTCCTGGTGGCGCCAGGCCAGCAAGGCCGACATGGCGATGATGGCGACCACGGTGACGCGGTCCGTGGACCACAGCATGCCGCCCGCCAGCACATACACCAGCGGCGCCAGCAACGCCGCAGACAGCGAAGCCAGGGATGAATAACGCGACACCCCTGCCACCACCAGCCAGGTCAGCGCAGTGAACAGGCCCAGCCAGGGGCTGATGCCGACCAGCACGCCCAGTGCCGTGGCAACGCCCTTGCCGCCCTCGAAGCGAAAAAACACCGGCCACAGGTGCCCAAGGAATGCGGCCAGCCCCGCCATGGCCACGGCGCCCTCACCCAGGCCATAGGGCTCGCCAAACCAGCGCACCAGCACCACGGGCAACCAGCCTTTGATGGCATCGAGCAGCAGTGTGATCACTGCGGCGGCCTTGCTGCCCGAGCGCAGCACGTTGGTGGCACCCGGGTTCTTGCTGCCGTAGGTGCGCGGGTCGCTCAGGCCCATGGCGCGCGTCACGATGACGGCAAAAGACAGCGAGCCCAGCAGGTAAGCCGCCAGCACGACACAAACAGAATAGACAACGGGCACGAAAAATTCTCCAGATCACAGCAAACGGCCATGCCAGGACGGCACGGAGGCGGCGCTCATTCTGCCAGCCTATTCGGCCAGCGCACACTGCACAGGCTGCGCGCCCAGCAAGCGCACGCACACCTGCGGATCGAGCTGCACCAGGTAGCCCCGGCGCCCGCCGTTGATGGCGATGCGCGGGAGTTGCAGGATGCTTTCCTCGATGTACACCGGCATGTCCCGGCGGGTGCCAAAGGGAGAGGTGCCGCCAATAAGGTAACCACTGTGGCGGTTGGCCACCTCGGGCGTGCAGGGCTCGACCGACTTGGCACCAATCTGGCGTGCCAGGTTCTTGGTGGAGACCTTGCGATCGCCATGCATCAGCACGATCAGCGGGCGCTGGTCCTGGTCCTGCATCACCAGGGTCTTGACGACGTGGTGTTCATCAAGACCCAGGCAGGCGGCACTGTGCGCAGTGCCGCCATGCTCCACGTATTCATACGGCTGCCCGGTGAAATCCACCTTGTGCGCCTTGAGCATTTGCGTGGCAGGGGTTTCGCTCACATGGGCGGTTTTGCCGTCTTTCTTGGCCATAAAAATTCAAATTTAATAGCTATTAGCGCTTTATCTATAAGCGCTAGAGCCAATTTTCCATCATATTTTCATTAAAGCGCCGGATCGCCCAGCTCCCAGCGAATGGCGTCGATGGCGGCCAGCAACTCCGGTGAAAGAGCCGTTCCCCAGGCGTCCAGGTTTTCATCCAGCTGCGCGAGCGATGTCACGCCGATGATGGTGCTGGCTACCTGCCACTTGGTGTAGCAAAAAGCCAGCGCCATCTGCGTGGGGCTCAAGCCGTGGTCGCGGGCCAGCTGGTTGTAGCGGCGTGCGGCCGCCAGCGCCTCAGGGCGGCCCCAGCGCTGTTTGCGCACCTGCTCGTAGCGGGCCATGCGCGCGCCCTGCGGGGCATCGGGGCCGGTCGTGCCGCTCTGGTCAAACTTGCCGGTCAGCAGACCAAAGGCCAGCGGCGAATACGCCAGCAGCGACACGCCTAGCCGGTGGCAGGTTTCATCCAGCGCGTTCTCGTAGCTGCGGTTGACCAGGCAATAAGGGTTCTGCACCGAGGCCACACGTGGCAAGCCATGCTGCTCGGCCAGACGCACAAATTCGTGCACGCCATAGGGCGTTTCGTTCGACAAACCGATGGTTCGCACCTTGCCCGCCTTGACCAGCCCGGCCAATGCTTCGAGTTGCGTGTGGATCGGCGTTTGCGAGGTCTCCTTGGCCGGGTCGTAGTACTTGATACCAAACGCGGGCACGTGTCGCTCAGGCCAGTGGATCTGGTAGAGGTCTATCACATCGGTCTGCAGGCGGCGCAGGCTGGCCTCGCACGAGGCCACGATGTCGGCCGCCGTCATGCCTTGGCCTTCGCGAATCCAGGGCATGCCGCGCGAGGGGCCGGCCACCTTGGAGGCCAGCACCACCTTACCGCGCGTGCCGGGGCGCTGGGCAAACCAGTTGCCGATGATGGCCTCGGTGGCGCCAAAGGTCTCGGCGCGGGCGGGCACGGCGTACATCTCTGCGGTATCGATGAAGTTCACGCCCCGCTCCAGCGAGCGGTCAAGAATGCAGTGGGCATCCTGTTCGGTCACCTGCTCGCCAAAGGTCATGGTGCCCAGGCAGATGGGGGTGACGTGCAGGTCGCTTTGGCCCAGTGGAATCGTTTTCATGCGGTCTCCGTTGACAAGCGCGCCAGTTTACGGCGCCAGCGCTGCGGCTGCTGGGCAGGGCTTATCTCCGGCCCAGCCGCAAAAATTGTCCCGGGATTGACATCAACAAAGCAAATGCTTGGTAATAATAAAACCCATGTACCAGACCGCCTACACCTCACGCAGCGAATTCGTGCCCATCCGCCAGCTCAGCTACCATGTGCGACTGTGGGGTCCCGAAACCTCCAGCCTTCCGCCCCTGGTGCTGGTGCATGGCTGGATGGACGTGGCCGCCTCGTACCAGTTTGTGGTGGATGCCTTTGGCGCGGCCTTCATGCAGGGACGGCGCATCATTGCCCCCGACTGGCGGGGGTTTGGCCAGACGGCGCCGCCCTCACCGACCGACCATTATTTTTTTCCAGACTACCTGGCCGACCTCGACCAGTTGCTCGACCACTACGCTGGCGACACCCCGGTCGACCTGGTGGGCCACAGCATGGGGGGCAGCGTCGTCATGTTCTACGCCGGTGCACGGCCCGGGCGCATTCGCCGCCTGGTCAACCTGGAAGGCTTTGGCATGCCCGACAACCAACCCGCCAAGGCCCCGGCGCGCTATGCCGAGTGGATGGACCAGCTCAAGGCCTTGCAGCGCGGCGAGATGGCGCTCAAGACCTATGACAGCGTGGACGGCGTGGCCCGGCGCCTGATGAAGACCAACCCCCGTCTCTCGCAAGACAAGGCCGACTGGCTGGCCCCGCACTGGGCCCAGCCCGATGCCCAGGGGCAATGGCACATCCTGGGCGATGCGGCGCACAAGATCACCAACGCACAGCTGTTTCGCCTGGAAGAGGCGCTGGCCCACTACGCCGCCATCACCGCGCCCACCCTGGCCATCGAAGCCAGCGACGACAGCCTGGGGCTGTGGTGGAAAGGCCGGTACACGCTGGAGCAGTACCACGAGCGGCTCCAGTCGGTACCTGACTGTCGCACCGCCGTGGTGCAAGACGCCGGTCACATGCTGCACCACGACCAGCCGCAGGCCGTGGCGGCTTTGATCGAATCCTTTCTGGCGTAGCAGCCCGAATCAGCCCCATTCGACCCGATGCCCGCAGCAATCAGGGGCCGAGCGCGAACTTGTGCCGGGGCAAAGACCAAACCACTTCCTGACCCCACAAAGCGCCATCGCATTGCAAGCCTTGCTGGCCCGCGCCGGACAAGGCCACGCATCGAGCGAGCTGACCCTCGTGGCGCGCCCTGACAGCGATGCCAAGGTACGCACAGTGTGCGCATCAGCGCGGATCGATCCCGCCAACCTTGGCATATTGCTGGCTTTTCTCGACATGCCGACACGCTGAAAGAAAGCGCCCTCGTTGTCAGGCTTGCCGGCCCGAAAACCGGCGCAGCGCTGCGCATGAGAAAATCACGGGTTATTTACAGAACACCCAGGACACCATCATGGAAGCAGAACGCATCAACCTCATCGGCAACACCCTGAACGACCTCGCGGAGCGCACCCGTGAGTTACGGGGGTATCTTTGACTACGATGCCAAATTTGAACGCCTGCGCACGGTAAACGCCTCGCTCGAAGACCCGGCGGTCTGGAACGATCCGAAGAAGGCCCAAGAGCTGGGCAAGGAAAAAAAGTCCCTCGACGGCGTAGTGCTGACGCTCGAGCGCCTGACGCGCGAGCTGGCCGACAACACCGAGTTGTACGAAATGAGCGTCGAAGAAGGCAACGACGACGACCTGGAGGCCATTGCTGCCGAGGCCGCCAAACTGCAGCCCGAGATCGAAGAGCTGGAGTTTCGCCGCATGTTCCGCCACGAGGCCGATCCGCTCAACTGCTACCTCGACATCCAGGCTGGCGCTGGCGGCACCGAGGCCTGCGACTGGGCCAGCATGTTGCTGCGCCAGTACCTGCGCTATGCCGAGCGCAAGGGCTTCAAGACCAGCGTGGACGACGAAACCCCCGGCGACGTGGCCGGCATCAAGGGCGCGACCATCCACATCGAGGGCGAATACGCCTATGGCCTGCTGCGCACCGAAACCGGCGTGCACCGCCTGGTGCGCAAATCGCCATTCGACAGCTCGGGCGGGCGCCACACCAGCTTTGCCAGCGTGTTTGTCTACCCCGAGATCGACGACTCGATCCAGATCGACATCAACCCGTCGGACGTGCGCACCGACACCTACCGCGCTTCGGGCGCCGGCGGCCAGCACATCAACAAGACCGACTCGGCCGTGCGCCTGACGCACATGCCGACCGGTATCGTGGTGCAATGCCAGGACGGGCGCAGCCAGCACGGCAACCGCGACATCGCCTGGCAGCGCCTGCGCTCCAAGCTCTACGACTTCGAAATGCGCAAGCGCCAGGAAGAGGCGCAAAAGCTCGAAGACACCAAGACCGATGTCGGCTGGGGCCACCAGATCCGTTCCTACGTGCTGGACAACAGCCGCATCAAGGACCTGCGCACGAACGTTGAAATCTCCGCCACGCAAAAAGTGCTGGACGGTGATCTCGACGCTTTCATCGAAGCCTCGCTCAAGCAAGGCATATAAGGAAACCACATGCCATCAATGCGTGACGGACAGGCCCCGGCCACCGCCATCTACCGTGCTGACTACCAGGCCCCTGCCTGGTGGATTGACAGCGTGGAACTCACCTTTGACCTCGATCCGGCCAAGACCCGCGTCCTGAACAAGATGCACGTGCGCCGCAATCCGGATGTGGCCGCACAACCGCTGCGCCTGCACGGCGAGGAACTGAACCTTTCGCGCGTACTGGTGGGGGGCGCTGGCACCTCGTTCAAGATGGACGGCAACGTGCTCGTACTGGAAAACCTGCCCGAAGGCTACGAGCCGGTGGAGCTGGAGATCTTCACCACCTGCGCACCCGAGAAAAACACCAAGCTCATGGGTTTGTACGTCAGCCAGGGCACGTTCTTCACGCAGTGTGAGGCCGAGGGTTTCCGGCGCATTACTTACTTCCTCGACCGGCCTGACGTGATGGCCAGCTACACCGTGGTACTGCGGGCCGACAAGGCTGCGTACCCGGTGCTGCTGTCCAACGGCAACCTGGTCGAGCAGGGCGAGCTTGACGGAGGCCGCCACTTCGCCAAATGGGTCGATCCGCACAAGAAGCCGAGCTACCTGTTCGCTCTGGTGGCGGGCAAGCTGGTGGCGCGCCAGCAACGCATCGTCTCGCGCGCCGGCAACGAGCACCTGCTGGAGGTGTACGTGCGCCAGGGCGACCTGGGCAAGACCGAGCACGCGATGAACTCCCTCATGGCCAGCGTGGCCTGGGACGAGGCACGCTTTGGCCTGTCGCTCGATCTGGAGCGCTTCATGATCGTCGCCACCAGCGATTTCAACATGGGCGCGATGGAGAACAAGGGCCTGAACATCTTCAACACGAAATACGTTCTGGCCAGCGAAGCCACGGCCACGGATGCCGACTTCGCCCACATAGAAAGCGTGGTGGGCCACGAGTATTTCCACAACTGGACGGGCAACCGCGTCACCTGCCGCGACTGGTTCCAGCTCAGCCTGAAGGAAGGTCTCACCGTCTTCCGCGACCAGGAGTTTTCCATGGACATGGCGGGCAGCCCTTCGGCCCGCGCCGTCAAGCGCATCGAGGACGTGCGCGTGCTGCGCACCGCCCAGTTCCCCGAAGACGCCGGCCCCATGGCCCACCCGGTGCGGCCCGACAGTTACGTCGAGATCAACAACTTTTACACCGTCACCATCTACGAAAAAGGGGCCGAGGTGGTGCGCATGATGCATAACCTGGTGGGCCGCGACGGCTTTGCGCGTGGCATGAAGCTGTATTTCGAACGCCATGACGGCCACGCCGTCACTTGCGATGATTTTGCGCAAGCCATCGCTGATGCCAATCCGCACAGCAGTCTGGCGACCCTGCTGCCCCAGTTCAAGCACTGGTACAGCCAGGCCGGTACGCCCCATGTGCACGCCACTGGCCAGTACGATGCACAGGCACGCAGCTACACGCTCACGCTCACACAAAACTGCGCATCCACACCCGGCCAGCCGGTCAAGGCCCCCTTCGTCATTCCCGTGGAACTGGGCCTGCTCGCACAAGATGGCCGTGCCCTGCCCTTGCAACTGGCGGGCGAAGACGCCCCTGGCGCGCCCACGCGCACGGTGGTGCTGGCCGAACCAAGCCTGTCGCTGACGTTTGTCAATGTCGACAGCGCCCCTGTGCCTTCGCTGCTGCGGTCTTTCAGCGCCCCGGTAGTGCTGGACTGCGACTACAGCGACGAGGACTTGCTGACCCTGCTGGCGCACGACAGCGACGCCTTCAACCGCTGGGAGGCAGGACAGCGCCTGGCATTGCGAATCGCTATCAATGCGATAGCTGATAGCGCCCTACAGGTAAGCTCTAGCGGCCAATTTAATCAAAAAATTCTGCCTGACAACTTCACCCAGGCGATGCGCGGCGTGCTGCGCCACCCCCAACTGGACGCTGCGTTCAAGGAGCTGGCGCTCACGTTGCCGTCTGAAACCTACATCGCCGAACAACTCGAGGTGGTGGACCCGCAGCGCGTGCATGCCGTGCGCGAAGCCATGCGCCTGCAACTGGCCCTGGCGCTGCACGACGACTGGCAGTGGGCCTGCGAGCAGCACGAACAAGTCGGCGCCTACCGGCCCGACGCCATTTCCAGCGGGCGCCGCGCCCTCACCGGTATGGCGTTGTCCATGCTGTGCCTGGCGGCGCAGCACACGGGCGATGCGATCTGGCCCGGCAAGACGCTGCAGCGCTTCAAGGACGCGGGCAACATGACCGATCGTTTCAATGCGCTCAGCGCCCTGGTGGGCAGTGGCCACGCCCTGGCAGCACCTGCGCTGGCGCGCTTTCATGCGCTGTTCAAGGATGAGCCGCTGGTCATCGACAAATGGTTCGCGCTGCAGGCAGGCTGCCCCGACCGTGGCGGCCACGTGCTACCCATCGTGCGCCAACTCATGCAGCACCCCGACTTCAGCCTGAAAAATCCGAACCGCGCACGCAGCCTCGTCTTCAGCTACTGCAGCGCCAACCCTGGCGCCTTTCACCGGCAGGACGCCGCGGGCTACGTGTTCTGGTGCGAGCGCGTCATTGAACTCGATGCCATCAACCCACAAGTCGCCGCGCGTCTGGCACGCGCCCTAGACCGCTGGAAGAAGCTGGCCGAACCCTGGCGCACCGCAGCCCGCGAAGCCATCGCCCGCGTCGCCGCACGAGAAACCCTGAGCAACGACGTGCGCGAAGTCATCACCCACGCACTGGCCGAATAAGGAGAAACCCATGGCAAAACGAGTCAGCCTGACACGCTATCTGGTCGAACAGCAACGGGTGGACGGGCTCATCCCCGGCCAGCTGCGCCTGCTGCTGGAAGTGGTGGCACGCGCGTGCAAAGGTATCAGCCAAGCCGTTAACAAAGGCGCCCTCGGCGGTGTGCTGGGCAGCGCCTACAGCGAGAACGTGCAGGGCGAAGTGCAGAAAAAACTCGACATCATCGCCAATGAGGTGCTGATCGAGGCCAACGAATGGGGTGGGCATCTGGCGGGCATGGCATCCGAAGAAATGGACGCCATCTATGTTGTGCCCAACCGCTACCCCAAGGGCGAATACCTGCTGCTCTTCGACCCCCTGGACGGCTCGAGCAACATCGACGTGAACGTAAGCATTGGCACTATCTTCAGCGTGCTGCGCATGCCCGAAGACGACCGCGGCGTGGACGAGGGCGACTTCCTCCAGAGCGGCACGCAGCAAGTAGCCGCCGGCTATTGCGTCTATGGCCCACAGACCACGCTGGTGCTGACCGTGGGCGACGGCGTTGCCATGTTCACACTCGACCGCGAGCAGGGCTCGTTTGTGCTCACCCAGGAAAACGTACGCATCCCCTCCGACACACAAGAATTTGCCATCAACATGAGCAACATGCGCCACTGGGACGAGCCCGTGCGTCGCTACATTGACGAGTGCCTGCAAGGCCGTGAAGGCCCACGCGAAAAGGACTTCAACATGCGCTGGATTGCCAGCATGGTGGCCGACGTGCACCGCATCATGACGCGCGGCGGCATCTTCATGTACCCCTGGGACAAGCGCGAGCCCAACAAACCCGGCAAGTTGCGCCTGATGTACGAGGCCAACCCCATGGCCTGGCTCATCGAACAGGCCGGCGGCGCCGCCACCAACGGTCGCCAGCGCATCCTAGACATCCAGCCCACCCAGCTCCATGAGCGCGTAAGTGTCATCCTCGGTTCAAAAAATGAGGTCGAGCGCGTAACCAGCTACCATTCAGCGCTATAATTTGAGGCTAAGCCGGTGTAGCTCAGTCGGTAGAGCAGCTCATTCGTAATGAGAAGGTCGGGTGTTCGATTCATCTCTCCGGCACCAAGTCAGCAAAGGAAACCCTGCTATCAATACGGTAGCGGGGTTTTTCTTTTGGTAGTTCATGTAGCCACCATGTAGCCAGTGGTACGGAGTTTCTTCAGACTTCACACCTGCCAATTGTCATCCGGCACCTCGCGCAGACGCCCCCCGCGCGCGGCTTAGAGGCACTTTTTCCTGCTGCAGGACAACAAAGGTAAGCGTTACACCAAGCATCTTTCCTGTGTGGCCTCCCTGCCCAATTGAAAAACCCAACGGCAGCGGAACCACAAGGGAAACCGCAGGTGGAACCAGACAGGAACAAAAGGGCACAGCGCAGGAAAAAGTCCACACCGACTCACCTACTCCAGGTCTCAACCGGCAATTCGGATTCCACTTGACTCCCTTCAGGCGCCTTGTCGATGATCCTTGCCCCAAAGGTCACTTCGGCCGCTGGGCGTACTCCACACGACAGCAAGGGCCGAAAGCAGGGGCCGCGTGGAAGAAAACCAGCCAGCGCTATTGCGAGACGGCGCTTGCGGCGTTGTTGCGGCGACCGCGATGAACAGACACGCGACACGGTGATGAGGACGGCTGGCCCCCGATACAGGGCGTCTGGAAATCGAACGCAACGCCTCCAGGGCGGCGAGGTCCTGAACGATCAGGATGTAGCATCGAAGACGTTGGGGTGAGGTTGCCCCTGAAAAGTGGAGTTCTTAACCCTTGTTGAAAATACCGACAAGGAGTTCAGAGATGAGTGACAAGCAAGTGCGTGCGCAGTACACGCGAGAGTTCAAGCAGGAGGCTGTTCGGCAGGTTCGCTCGGGTCAGGCGATTGCGGTGGTGGCCAAGGTACTGGGCATTCCC
>JAANMW010000591.1_pt1 | contig 42444 bp, 36 predicted proteins | sample 7279671 | NCBI WGS metagenome assembly JAANMW01 (sample SAMN14094541, study PRJNA606508) | bioreactor metagenome | isolation source: A lab-scale SPAN reactor treating ammonium-rich wastewater day 247 | place: Ireland: Galway | collected 2017-09-19 | reverse complement strand
TTCCTACGCCATTGCCGCGAACGAGACGTACGCCGGATCTGGCTCGAAGTGCGGGTCTCGAACGAGCAGGCTATCGCGTTCTACGTCCGTAACTCCTTTGCCGTCCAGCAATTACGGAAAGACCTTTACCGCGCACCCGCCGAAGACGGCTTTCTCATGAGCCGAACGCTTTAGTCTGCCCTTGTCCGATACTTTTTACTTGCTTCGCGAAGCCTCTTGAGCTAACATCAGGGTAAGCCCGATGCCAGAAAGCGCTAATGGCCCGGACTCGGGCTTTAGACCATTGAAAAGTGAGGACAAACACGCTATGGATATGTCAACAGCGGACCCTGTCCGCGACGAATTGCTAAGGACCAGTCAGCAATTTCGCGACCTCGTCAATCAACACGCAGAACACGAGAAACGCCTCAGTGAACTCCAGCATCTCAGCTTTCCATCAGACGAAGAACAGAACGAAGAAACTGTCCTGAAGCGACAGAAACTAGCGATCAAAGACGAAATTTATGCAATGATGCATCACGCACAGGCAGGACATTAGAGAGATGATTTCCGTGCCTCGTAAATAGGTTCAAAAAGGCATCCGGTGTTTCAGCCGCGATGCCTTTTTACTTTCCGCAGGCTCCGGTGCTGTAGGCCGAAACGCTGGCGGGTGAGAGTATGTAAACTCTTCCGCCGCCACTCCCGGCCGCGATCGCCGCGTCATCAAGCTGGAGTTGCGAATCGATCCTGCCGCTCTCGGTCATAACGGCCGTTGCGGTCTTGGTGTTCTCGACGAAGACCAGCAGCCGTTTTTCATCCAGGACGGCGATACCGCGGACTCTGTCCTGCAGCCGAACCTTCCAGTTAACGTGGCCCGAGCCTTTGCCGATCGAGTAAAGAAAGTTGTCATAAGATGACGCGATCAGCTGGCCGTCAACTTCGTTGATCCCGCGGATCCGAGCACCTGCACGATATTTCCATTTAGGCTTCGGATCTCCATCTGTGTCCAGCCGCAATATCTCTCCCCGGTCATCCGCCATAAAGACACTATTGCCTTCAAAGAGGACCACATTAGCCGGGTGCTTCACCTCGATCGAGAACAGTGATTCGCCACCCGAGAGCGTTATCCCCGTGACTCTCTTCTCGCCCGTCGCGACGATCAGGAGCGAGCCGTTGACGGTCGGGACCGCCGTGAGTCCACCCGCAAACTTTAGCTTCCACTTCAGCTCGCCCGAGCCAAAATCGAACGCCGCAATTTCTCCTGTACTCGATGCTGCCGTTATAATTCCAGCTGCTCCGTCAAGATAGATCGGTCCGGAGCCGGCAAGTTCAGCCTTCCATGCGAGAATGCCCGTCTCTTTACTCAGAACACGCAAGGTAGTGGTAGTGTCCTTCGCACCCGTAGACGGGGAAGGGCGCGTCGCGATCGCCACGTGGGAATCGACCACGACGATGTTCGAAACGACCTCGCCGCCAAATTCCGCACTCCAGAGCTTCGCCCCCGAAACCACATCGACCGCGATCAGGCTGCCCTTATCCGTCGTTACATATATCGCCTTCGCGTCGGCTGCCGCGAACCGGAAATAGACATCATTATCGGAATAGCTCCAGCACTTGACAGGATTCGAACCAGGCTTTTTTTTGGTCGTTTCGAGAGTTTGCGGACGCACGATCCCGGCCGCAAAAAGTGCGAGAATGCATCCGAAAATAGCGATGAAGAATTTCATTTGCCAGCAAAATGGACAGGCCCTTGCGGGCAAAAGGTTAATTCTAGCACGAGGCTCTTTGACCGTGATATATTTGAAGCTATACTTGTCCGAATAGTTCGAAAAAATATCACCACCAGAGGATTCTGAATGTCGTTCAATAAGATCACCATCGTTGGCAACCTGGGCAAAGACCCCGATCTCCGTTACACCCCGCAAGGCGTCGCCGTATGCAGCTTCACGATGGCGACCAACGAAAAGAGACGAGATAAATCCGGCGAATTGCAGGACGTTACCACCTGGTTCAAGATCACTCTCTGGCGACAGCAGGCCGAGAACGCGGCAAAATACTTGACCAAAGGCTCCGTCGTTTACATCGAGGGACGTCTGCGGATCGAGGAGTGGACCGACCGCGACAACAATAACCGATACACGCTCGACGTTCAGGCAACCGATATGCAATTCATCGGCTCGCGAAGCGGCGGCGAATACTCCGGCGGTGGTGCCGAAGAGGATCATCAGCCTCAGTACACCGGCGGCGGCCAGTCAGCATCATCAAGTGCGGGAGCCGCACCGGCCTCGTCCACAACACCGGTCGACGACGACATCCCGTTCTAACGCGCCCGGCGGCGTAGCCGCCAACTACATTTCATCCTAACGACGGCGAAGCTAATCTTCGCCGCCCGCTGCCGCGAGATTCGACCCTTCGCGGGCCTCACTTGGCGAACTTTGCGTTTTCTGCCGACCCAAGATGCTTTGTCTCGTTTTCTTCCTTTCCGCATTGGCTTTAACGCAAAGGACGCAAAGATATTCGCAAAGTTCGCAAAAGCCGCTGCCGCGAGATTCTTTCCCTTTGCGTCCCCTACGGCCTCTCCTTCGCGTCCTTCGCGGGCTTCACTTCGCGAACTTTGCGTTTCCTGCCGATCCAAAACGCAATGTCTTGCCTTTTCACTTTCCGCATTGGCTTTAACGCAAAGAACGCGAAGATATTCACAACGACGCTGCGGTGAAAAACTACCTAACCAAATTGTCAAACATCAACCAGCCACAGAAAGAATATCCGACAACCGCGCTCGTTTGAACCCCAAAATGCACGAATTGTATGAAAATGCACGGAATGCACGAATTGATACAGAATGCACAGAATGCAGGTATTCAACAGGCCTTTGCCTGAATGCAGTGCGGTCGGGGAACTTTATTCGAGGCCTAGATCCATTCGCCCATTTTTCGGAACTTCTTGTAGCGGTCGGTGACGAGTGTTTTTGGGTCTTTTGCGGAGAGCTCGTCAAGCGTCGCGATCAGCCTTCTCTTTAGCGTGTCGGCAACCTTCTCAAAAGCAGCTTGAGAAGCTTTATCATCTTCGACCGGCATCTTCCACGGCTCAGGTTCGGGTACGATCTCGTCGATGATATCGAACTCCTTGAGGCTGCTGGCGGTGAGCTTTAGGCCCTCGGCGGCATCCGGAGCCCGGCCTGCATCCTTCCAAAGGATAGCGGCACACCCCTCCGGCGTGATAACGGAATAAACTGCATTCTCCATCATCAGAACGCGATCGCCGATACCAATGGCAAGAGCACCGCCGGAACCGCCTTCGCCAAGCACGACGACGATGACCGGAACTTTCAGCGAAGCCATCTCACGCAGGTTGAACGCGATCGCTTCGGCCTGTCCGCGCTCTTCTGCGTCGATGCCGGGATAAGCCCCGGGCGTGTCGATTATCGTGATGATCGGCCGGCCGAATTTCTCCGCCATCCGCATCACGCGCAAAGCCTTTCGATAGCCTTCGGGTTTTGACATCGCGAAATTCCGATGTCGGCGCTCGTTGATGTCGCGGCCTTTCTGCTGACCGATCACGCAAACTTCGCGGCCATCGAGCCGCGCAAAACCGACGACCATTGCAGGATCGTCCGCATATCGCCGGTCGCCATGGACCTCGATAAAGTCGGTAAAGACCGAACTGAACAGATCCATCGCATAAGGACGCTCGGGATGACGCGCCGTTTGGACACGCTCAAAAGCTGTTGTCATAAGCTGTTATCTTAGCATTTTCAGTGCCATTCTACGCGGTAGCCCAACGATTCGATCTCGCTGAGAACGCTCGGCGAGAGCTGAACCTTAGTGGCCGGCGAATGCAATCTTACGTCGACGCCGTGATCGACGAGATCGAGATAGACACCGCACCGACCCGGACTGTTAGTCAGTAGCACGAAGAGCCCTTCCAGCTTATCGCGGCGGGCAAGGCTTTCCGGCACCGCGATCGAGATCGAACTTGCGTTCGCCATCGCGGCTTCAGCGAGGGAAGTAACCTCCGAGATGATGATGCTTACTTCCTGGTTCTCGGTCGATTCGAGCTTGCCGGTGATGACCACAACTTGATCGTCTTGAAGAAGGGAACTGAATTTTGTCTGAGCCTCGGACCATGCAACGCATTTCGCGTTCCCCGAACGATCTTCAAGCCGCAACGTGCAGAACCGTTTGCCGGTCTTGCTGTAACGAATTGAAGATGCCGTTACTACGCCGGCAACACGCACAAGATCGCGCGAATTCGCTTCTGCAACTACTGAGATCGGCGGTACGCCCGAAGCCTCCAATTCCGCAGCGAACGCGTCGATCGGGTGAGCGTAGAGATAGAACCCGATCGCCGCCTTTTCATTCTTCGCGATCTCTTCGAGCGTCCAGGCCGGTACGTCCGGCAATGGCGCTTCCACGGCATCCGTCTCGTTTGCCGCCGCCGCAAAAAGGCCGCTTTGACCACGTTCACGATCCTCGGCTGCGCGTGCACCCGCTTGCATCGCCGGACCGATGTGGGCGTGGAGCTTCGCGCGCCACTTTGCCGGAGCTTCACCATCAGGACGCAAGGTATCGAATGCACCCGCCGCAATGAGGCTCTCAATGCCGCGGCGGTTCACAACCCCCGGAGCAAGGCGGGAGACGAGGTCAGATAGCGAGGTAAACTTTCCGCCGGCTTCCCGTGCAGCAATGATCGCCGAAATGCTGTTCGCCCCGAGTCCCTTGATCGCACTTAAGCCAAACCTTACCGCCGAGTCAGACGGCGTGAATCCCAATCCGCTCTCGTTGATGTCAGGCGGCAGGAGCTCGAGGCCCATCTGCTTCAACTCGTTCGAATACTTGAAAACCTTTGCCGCGTCATTAGCTTCGTGCGAAAGTACGGCCGCGTAAAAATACGCTGGATGATGAGCCTTCAAATATGCGGTTCGAAACGCGACAAGCGCATACGCTATACTGTGGCTGCGGTTGAAACCATAGTCCGCAAACTTCGCCATCAGCTCGAAGATATCTGTCGCAAGCTTCTTATCGATCTTCCGCTCGACCGCGCCTGCAACGAACTTATCGCGGTGCTTCGCCATCTCCTCGATCTTCTTCTTGCCCATCGCACGGCGCATCAGGTCTGCGTCGCCGAGGCTGTATCCGCCGAGCTTTTGAGCGATCTGCATGATCTGTTCCTGATAGACGAAAACGCCGAATGTCGGCTTTAAGAATTCCTCCATCTCGGGAACCATGTACTCGACCTCTTTGACGCCGCGGCGACGGTCAACGAAATCGTCGATCATGCCGCCGTCGAGCGGGCCGGGACGATAAAGGGCATTGAGAGCGGAGAGATCCTCGAGGTTCTCCGGCCGCATACGGCGGCAAATGTCCTGCATCCCCGAAGATTCGAACTGGAAAACGGCGTCCGTTCTGCCCTCGGCAAAGAGCCGCATTGTCTCAGCGTCGTTCGTCGGGATGGACTTCCAGTCGATCGTCGCGCCGGTTCGCTCCTTTAGATTCCGAAGACAATCCTCGATGATCGTGAGGGTTGTGAGACCGAGAAAATCCATCTTGAGCATCCCGACCTTCTCGAGGTCGCCCATCGGATACTGGCTAGTCAATTCTTCCTTTGGAGAGATCGCGACCGGAATGAGTTCGTGGAGCGGTTTCGGGCTGATCACAACGCCTGCGGCGTGGACCGACGTGTGCCGCGAACAACCCTCGACCCGTTTGGCAAGATCGAACAAGCCTCGCACCCTCGCGTCCGAGTCGATCATCTGCTTTAGTTCCGGGACTTCCTTGACTGCCTGATCGAGACTGATGTTTCGGCCCCGACGCGGCGGCGGTAAGAGTTTTGCGACCCGTTCGACCTCACCGACTGACATCCCAAGCACACGCCCAATATCCTTAACAGCGGCGCGGGATGCCATTGTGCCGAATGTGACGATCTGACAAACAGAATCGCGTCCGTAAAGGCGCGTTACGTGGTCGATGACGTCCGACCGGCCGCGTATGCAAAAATCGATGTCGATGTCGGGCATCGAGATTCGCTCCGGATTGAGGAAGCGTTCAAAGAGAAGCTCGTGTTCGATCGGATCGACGTCCGTGATGCGCAGACAGTATGCAACGAGAGAACCCGCCGCCGAACCGCGTCCCGGGCCTACCGGAATACTCTGCTCACGTGCATAACGGATGAAATCCCAAACGATCAAAAAGTATCCCGGGAAGCCCATTCCCTTGATCGTGTCGATCTCGCGCCTAAGCCGTTCTTCGTAAACGCCGAGGTCGTATTTAAGGGCGTTCGCCTCGATCAGCGGCAGCCAGTCGCTTGCCTTGCGGTCCTCAAAGCCTTCCCACGCTATCGCTTCGAAATATGCGTATTCATCCGTCGAGCCGAACTCTGCAGGAATTGGAAAGGACGGGAGTTGTCGTGCATCGTCACCTTGCGGAATGACGAGCGTACACATCTCGGCGATCTTTACGGTGTTCTCGAGTGCTTCGGGAAACTCATCGCCAAATAGCTCCCACATCTCGCCTTTCGAGCGCAAATACCTAATCGGCTCTTCCGCAAGGTCATTCGATAGGATACGGCCGTCCTCGAGTGCAAGAACCGCTTCACGCGCCCTGGCGTCTTCCCGATCGAGATAAAAGACGCTATTCGTCGCAACGAGAGGCAGCGAGAGCTGTTTTGCAAGATCGGCGATTCGGCCATTCAACTGCTTATCCGGCCGGTCAAGGATCTCAAGGTAAAAACGCTCAGGACCAAAGATCTCGGCAAGTTTCGTAGCGTGATCTACAGCCTTCTCCGAGGCGCCCGAGCGGAGGTAGTGAGCGATCGCACCATTATCTCCACCGGAAAGAGCGATAAGGCCCTTAGAGCGTTCAGCAAGTAACTCAAGATCGATGCGCGGTCGATGATGTAGACCTTCTTTGAAGGCCATCGAGGCGAGATAGGAAAGGTTCTTGTAACCGTCAAGGTCCGTGGCCAGCAGAACGAGGTTGTAGAATCCGCGCTCACCCGCAGCGACCGTCGCCGTCCGGTCAAAACGGCTTCCGTTCGCTACAAAGGCCTCATAACCGATGATAGGTGAGATCTCCTTGCCCTTAAGGGTATTGAAGAATGAAACCGCGCCGTACATATTGCCGAGATCCGTTATTGCACACGCAGACATCTCGAATTCCGCGAGTTTTTGGGCAAGCGGCTTTAATTGGACTGTACTCCTCAAAAGACTATAATCTGTATGCAAATGCAGGTGGACAAAGTCCTTCACGTCTGGCTTTGATGTGGCAGTTTTGGACGGCATCTATGAAAAAAGTTTATCTCGAAACCTATGGCTGTCAAATGAACGTCTCCGATTCGGAGCGCGTCGCGACGGCCCTTGGCCGAGACGGTTTTGAGATAACGACAGACGCCGAAAACGCCGATGTTGTACTGATAAATACTTGCTCAGTTCGCGAAAAGGCAGAGCAAAAACTCTATACCCAGGTCGGTAGGATCCGCCATGCAGACGGACCGAAACCCGTCGTCGGCGTCCTTGGCTGCGTTGCTCAATTAGAAGGCGAAACACTACTGAACAAGATCCCCGGAGTGGATTTTGTTGTTGGCACGCGAGCCGTTGGCCGCGTAAGCAACATTCTCGGCCGAACCATCGCCGGCGAAGACGGGATCGTTGATCTCGGCGAACGCGACGACGATTACGACTGGACCGTAGCAGACACACATCGGCATTCGCCCTATGTGGCGTTCTTACCGATAATCGAAGGCTGCAATAAATTCTGCACATACTGCATCGTGCCTTTCTCGCGAGGGCGCGAACGTAGTTTGCCTGCGGACCAGCTGATCCAAGAGGTGCTTGACCTTAAGAGCCGCGGCGTCAAAGAGGTCCACCTGATCGGCCAGAACGTAAATAGTTATCGGCCCGAGACAGAGACTGGCCTAGAGGGATTTGCAGGGAAGTCGGCCTTCTCGCGGCTGCTTCGTGCAGTTGCAGCCACCGGAATCGAGCGAATAAAGTTCACAACGTCATTTCCCCGTGATTTCCACGAAGACATTGTCGAGGCCATCGAAACGCACCCGAACCTCTGCAACTGGGTGCATTTGCCCGTTCAGTCCGGCAGCAACCGCATTCTGAAGCTCATGAAACGCGGGCACACGATCGACCGCTATCTAAAGCAGATAGATAGGATCCGCTCCTCAAGCCGCGATATTGCGATCACAACGGACATAATCGTTGGTTTTCCGGGCGAAACTGAAGAGGATTTCAAGGATACGGTCGAGCTTGTGAGATACTGTGGCTTTGATAGCGCGTATATTTTCAAGTATTCGCCGAGGCCCGGCACACCCGCGTTCGAAATGGAGGACACGGTCTCATTCGCCGAGAAGACCCTGCGTTTCCTTGAGCTTGAGAACGTGCAGAAAGCGTGTCAACAGAGGCGTTTAGAGCGATATAACGATAAAGTCCTTGAAGTTTTAGCGGAAGGCACTTCGGCCCGCACCGAAGGCGGTATCACGGGCCATTCTACCTGCCACAAGGTCGTGAACTTCGTTGGCGATCCTAAACAGTTAGGCTCGATCGCAAACGTAAAGATCACACAAGTTAAAGCAAATTCTATGTTTGGAGAGGTCGTTTAACATGGAAGAAACATCAAAATTGATCGAGGTAAAGATCGGCGCCTTGATAATGGATCCAAACACGAACACACCCATCGTGGTGCTTAAGAGCCTTGATTCCGAGACCGTGCTTCCAATATGGGTCGGAGCCTTTGAGGCCAATGCGATCGCTATTGAGATCGAGAAGATCGTGCCGCAGAGGCCGATGTCCCATGATCTGATGCGAAATCTGGTGATCGAGTGCGGCCTTCATGCGACCGCAGTGGTAGTCACAGACCTTGCCGAGAATACCTTTTACGCCCGGATTGAATTCATTGATAAGAAAGGAGATAAGGTGCTCCTTGACGCCCGTCCTTCCGATGCGATCGCTCTTGCACTGCGGCTGGACTGTCCGATCTTTGTCGATCAAAAGGTGATCGAACTCTCAGCTGCGAGCGGAGTCGGTGGAAGCACGCCCGAGGGCGACTTGCCACCACCGGAAGACTGGCCGGAACTGATCGGCTAGTTCTATTCAGACTTACAACATAATCCTTATTATCAGACGCAGATGATGTTCTACTTCTGATTGCGTGTTCTGCAACAGGACCGCTCGGCTCTCCCTACTCCCTGCCTGAAGTACGACATACCTGACTCTATAGGCCCGCCCTTGGTCGCCGGACGGTCGGCCTCGCGATTGTAAGTCTTTTGTCAGCGCTTATCTCGGGGCCGCTCCGCTTTGACACGGAGCGTCTTTTCCTACTATCATTTACGTTTTGCCAAAGGTCGCTTCGATCGATCGATAATACCAATAGGAGCTTTATTAACTTGAGCAACGGAAATTTCCTATTCACTTCGGAATCAGTAACCGAAGGCCACCCTGACAAGATCGCCGACAATATTTCAGACGCGATCCTTGACGCGATCCTTGAACAGGATCCGAACGGCCGTGTAGCCTGCGAAACCTTGGTCACTACGGGACTTGCAGTCGTTGCCGGAGAGATCACCACGACAGCAACTGTCAACTACAAACAGATCATCCGTGAGACGATCGAAGAGATCGGCTATCACAACGCCGAATTCGGTTACGACTCGAATACCTGTTCGGTGATCGATGCTATCGGCACACAATCACCGGATATCGCTCAGGGCGTGGATACGGGCGGTGCGGGCGATCAGGGCCTTATGTTCGGCTATGCTTGTAACGAGACGCCGGAACTGATGCCTATGCCGATCCAGATGGCACACAATCTAACCCGCAAGCTCTCTGAAGTTCGTCGTGACGGCACGCTTCCCTACCTTCGCCCGGATGGCAAATCGCAGGTTTCGATCGAGTACCGCGACGGCAAGCCGTTTCGAGTTGAGGCGGTGGTCATTTCGACCCAGACCGAAGATCTTCCGATCGAACAGATCCGCGCCGACATCCTCGATAAGGTCATCAAGCCGACGATTCCCGCTGACCTGCTTGATGAGAATACGAAATATCACATCAACCCGACCGGAAAGTTCGTGATCGGCGGCCCGATGGGCGACGCTGGTGTAACGGGCCGCAAGATCATCGTTGATACGTACGGTGGTTATGCCCCGCACGGCGGCGGTGCATTCTCGGGCAAGGATCCGACGAAGGTCGACCGTTCCGCAGCTTATATGGCCCGCTACATCGCAAAAAACGTTGTAGCGTCCGGCCTAGCAGATAAGTGCACGGTGCAGCTCGCATATGCGATCGGCGTGGCTGAGCCCGTTTCGGTCCTTATCGATACCCACGGCACAGGAACAATTGACGACGAACGCATCTCGGAGATCGTCAAACAGAACTTCAGCCTTACGCCGAAAGGCATTATCGAAACCCTCGACCTGCGTCGCCCCATTTACAAGGCTACCGCACGCTTTGGCCACTTCGGCCGTGCGAATGACGAGTTCTCCTGGGAAAAGACCGATAAGGCCGAAGCCCTTCGTGACGCAGCCGAGAAGGCGGTCGGCACGAACGGTTAAAATTTAAAACCTCATTTGCACATCCGCGGCTATAATGCCGCGGATCGCTGCAAATAGACACATTTTTTATGACAACACCAGTAACTTCATTGCAGTACGACATCAAAGATATCAACCTTGCTCCGCAGGGTAAGCAGCGTATCGAGTGGGCGGACCGCGAAATGCCCGTTCTCCGACTTATCCGCGAGCGCTTCGCAGCCGAGCGTCCGCTCGAGGGCGTCAAGCTCGTCGCTTGTGCTCATATCACGACGGAAACAGCAAACTTGGCTCGCACGCTTCAGGCTGGCGGAGCCGACGCAATGCTCATCGCTTCTAATCCGCTCTCAACGCAAGATGACGTTGCGGCATCGCTCGTTGCTGACTGGAATATTCCGGTCATGGCGATAAAAGGTGAATCCACTGATACTTACGTTCGGCACGTCAAGGCTGCACTTGAGACCAATCCTAACCTCATCATCGACGATGGCTCTGATGTCGTCGCGACAATGATCAAGGAACGCCCGGAGCTCATCTCCAATCTCATCGGTACAACCGAAGAGACAACGACGGGAATTGTCCGCCTCAAAGCGATGGTTGCGGCCGGCGTACTTACCTTCCCTTCGATCGCCGTAAACGACGCCCAAACGAAGCACTTCTTTGATAACCGATATGGCACGGGCCAATCGACGCTTGATGGCGTTATCCGAGCTACGAACATCCTTCTTGCTGGTAAAACGCTCGTGACGGTCGGCTATGGCTGGTGCGGCAAGGGTGTTGCCATGCGTGCTCGCGGCCTCGGGGCAAACGTTGTTGTTTGCGAGGTCGATCCGATCAAAGCGATCGAGGCTGTTATGGATGGTTTCCGCGTTCTTCCGATTCTGGAAGCCGCGAAGATCGGTGACTTCTTCGTTACGGTTACGGGCAATCGCCATGTGATCGACAAGGAGCATTTTGAAGTTATGAAGGATGGAGCGATCGTCTGCAACAGCGGACACTTCGACCTTGAACTCAACCTCGAAGCCCTACGGGCAATGTCGAAGCCGGCCGTAACTCGCCGTCCGTTCGTTGAAGAGTATCGTTCAGCTGACGACAAAAAGAGCGTCATTGTTCTTGGCGAAGGCCGCCTGATCAACCTCGCCGCCGCCGAAGGCCACCCGGCATCCGTTATGGACATGTCGTTCGCGAACCAGGCTCTTTCGGCCGAGTACCTTGTTAAGCACAAGGGAACGCTTGAGAAAGGTGTGCACGTTCTGCCACCTGCTGTAGATCAGGAGATCGCGTCTCTCAAGCTTCGTGCGATGGGGGTATCGATAGACGAACTCACCCCCGAGATGCTCGAGTATATGTCGAGCTGGGAGACTGGAACCTAAGTTCGCTTCCTTTCATATCGATTTATCTTGGATCCGGCTGCTTCAACCAGCCGGATCTTTTTTACGTCCGGATCCGCGAGATGAGATAGATTCCGAGCGTTGCAAATCCGAGAACTGGTGCCCAAACGGCAACGACCGGCGGAAGGCTGCCGGAAATACCGTACTGCTCGAAAATATTCGTCAGGCCGATGAACAGTAGCCATAAACCGACCGCAATGCTTAGCGAGGAGACCATAGGTGCCCTCCTCAACGAAATTCCCCATGGAGCAGAAAAAAGAACGATGATCAGCGGGACAAAAAGCGACGCAAACCGCTTCTGGACCCCGACCGAGTAAGCGTACTGTTCCGATTCAGCACTCGCCGCCTTCGCAGACTCCGAAAGCTCGATGATGGAAAGGTGATTCGGCTTCGCACTCACATTCCTGAACGGATCGAACTCTGCCGGCAATTCCACTTCCCTCATCGGATTCTCATCTAGCCTTTCTGAGTCCCGCGAAACGGCCACCACACCTTCCAGCTTCACCTTTGATCCCTCAAACTTCCCCGCCCTTGCGCGGTACACGGTTTGCAAACTTTCCCTATCACCCGAAAATTCGAGGACGATGATTTCGCTCGCGCGCGTTCGGAGATCAACGTTCTTGTTGGGCTTGCTCTTGTCGTTATCAGACGCACGGTAATTCGCATCCCCTTCACTGCCTGAGATTCCCCCGCGCGGCGATGCGAGCTCCGCGGTCGGCCTGCTTGGTTTTTCGTTATCAGACGCTGACCCATCGTTTCTCGTACTACCGAGCACATAGGAGAAGATATACTTCCCTTCCGTCGTCCAAAGGCGCTTTGGCTGTACCTGTTTCCCGCCACTGCGAAGCTCTGCACGGACTTCGTCCTGGATCTGATTTGCTCTGGGTGCGATTGTCTCCTGCACTGCAAAATCCGCGACACCGAGTAGCAGTGCAAGGGCCAAGCACGGCAGCAGCAACCGGAACATACTCTGGCCTGCCGCCGCCCACGTCACGAGTTCGTTGTTCCGTGACTTGATCGCATACGCGGCAAGTACTGCGATCATAGCCGCCGACGGAGCGATCTGCAGATATGCGAACGGGATAAGAAACGTAAGATACTTGGTGAGCATCCATCCGCCGTTGTCGACGGTCGATGCGAAACGCCACGTATCAAACGCCGTAAAGATCAGGAAGACAATAAGAAGAAATGCCGTTGAGAGAAGGAAGTACCACGCAACGCTCGCCGTAATGTCGAAGTCGCGAAGACCCGAGGTAACATCAACTAACCTGTTCTTTAAGGACAGCCCGCTCGAGCGTCCTTTCATTTGCTCCAGGCGGGATGTGACGACATTCGATATCGATTCCGCGAACCGAAGCCTTGGACTGTAGGCGAGCCATACCATTGCCGCGATACTCGCGACGAGTGGCAGGAGACTCGCGATCGCAACCGGGAGCGCACCTGTTCGGGCGAGCTGTTCGCCGGAGAATGCGACCAGGTAATACCCGATCAATGCTGCCAGAGCAAGTGCGATCCCAAAGCCGCGTCCGCCACGACGAAAACGCAGCACCATTATCGTGCCCAAAAGGCAAAAGATGAACGGCGTAAGCGACATCACAAACCGCCTGAACAGGACGATCTGGGCCTCGGTCCGCGTCTTGCCCTCTGCGTTTGCCGCGACATCCGTAAGGTCATCAAGGCCAAGTTCGTCGGGCAGGCGAACGGCAGTCGCGAGGCGACTCAATAATTCGGCCCGCTTTGTTTTCAAAGCCACGCGAATATCCTTGATCCGCTCAAAGGCATACTTGCCGCCCGTCTCAGCCTCCGGGATCGTGATCACGGCGGCGTTTTCGAGTACGAGTTCGGTGGCTTCGCCGGCGATCTCGATCCTCCCGATATCTGATGTGATCAACCGGTAGACACCATTCGCCGGATCCAGCTGGGAAATGAATACACGTTTTAGGTATCCGGTCTGGGGATCGGAATCGCGGGCAAGGATCGTAAAACCGTCGATCTCCGTATAAAAGATGCCGGGCTCGATAGGCGATTCGAACTTCGAGATAGCGGAGCGCATGGCGACTTCCCGCACAAGTGCCGCGGCAAACGGCACTCCCTTTATGTTCACGAAGAGAGCGAAAAGCGACAACACGATCCCGAGCACGACGATCGGCACTGCTATTTGAACATTGCCAACGCCGGCGGCTCGAATTGCCGTCAACTCACTGTCACCCTGCAGTTTTGAGAGGCCGATGATCGTGCCCACCAAAACCGCCATTGGACAGGTAAACGCGATGACGTTCGGGATGAGGCCGATCATCAGCTGCCATATGAGGCCGCTCGGGATATTTACGTTAAAGAATAATTCAGAATATCGGCTTGCCTGCTGGAGGAAAAGAATGACGGTCAGCAAAACCCACGAAAAAAGAAAGTACGGAACAACCGCACCCAATAAATACCGTGAGATGAGCCAGCTAACCCTTTTCATAAGATCGGCAGAACCTAGCGCCGGATTTGGACTCCTGCCTGCAGGGCCCTGTCAACCCTTTCGTACCCGGTCGCACGCCCTATCATTCGCTTAAGGAGCGAAGACAATTTTTTGATCGAATCTTCCGCTGCCGGCTCTGACGCAAAGGTCATTGGTGACTCTTTTCGCGTCCGTTGAATGATGTTCCGCTCAATGGCGGTGAGTGTTTCGCCGCCTGAGCTCTTCCGACATCGTGAACAGATCAGCTGAAACTCCGCCCCAACCTGTGCATCTAGGTCGTCCCCGATCGCAAGATCGCAGATCGAGCACCTTTCCCAACTCGGGAAGAAACCGCCAAGGCGAAGGAGCCACGCCTCAAAATAGAGCGATACCGGACCGATCGCTTCCGGGTGCTCTCGAACGGCTGACAAAGAGGTATTCACCATTCTGTACATTGCCGGATCAGGATCTTCGGCAGGTAAGCACGCGATCAATATGTCGATCAAGTATGCGAATTCCGTAAGCAGTTCCGGCGAACTGACCAGATCGAACGCTGACTCGATGACCTCGACCTTGTCAAGGTCGACGAGTTCGCGCGTTTCCTTTTGAAAATACGCGGCATTCACCCGCGAGAGCGGTTCAAGGCCGCTGCCGAACTTGCTCTTGAGGCGTTTCGCCCCTTTTGCCACGGCCCTGACAATACCGTGATCCGCCGTCAACAGAACCGCGATCTTGTCGGCATCGGCCAGATCGTAGCTTCGCAGGACGATGCATTCTGTCTCAACCACGGCCATATGCTATTAAAGTATTGCTTTAACTTGGGGGCAGAAAGTAAAGTATCCAGGCAAGTACCAGGCTTATGATCATGAACTGGAGGAACGTCTTTCCCGCATACCAAAGGCGTTGCTTGGTCGTACCGGTTGCGAACACACCAAACGCGACGGACACAAAAAAGGCGAAAAGTACCAAATAAATGAAATGGATCATGCTTTTCTCCTCAGTTTGATGTCAACGCAGTCGATAACGGCGAGGTAGTTCAAAAGCCCCGCAAGTTCGAGGAACCGGCCGCCGTATTCAAAGGTCGCAAGGGCAGCGATATGCTTATCGGGCTGAGCGGCTAGAAAGTAGCTGACAAATCCGCCGAGCCCGTTGCCCATACGCGATACGAAGTTCAGCAAATAGAGCAACTGCCCATCCTGATAGCTGAATCCGGGATAGTATGCACCGCCGTTTATGATCGCAAGGGCGAACAGGGCCCACACTACCACGCCGATCACCACGGCACGGACAACCTTCCCCTGCAAAAAGTAGCCGGCTCCGGGGACGAACCATGCAGCAATGATCAATAGTATCGGTTTATCCATTTGCAAAATTAGGCCTGATGAGCCGAGGACGCCTTCGCCCGTTGTGTTTCACGGCAACGATCCGCAAACCACCGAAATATCGCTGCAGAGAGGTCGTCGGACTTCCAACTAAGCTCAGGATGCCATTGAACTCCGAGAACGTGCCGTTCAGGCCGCGTGTCCTCGATGCACTCAACGATGCCATCCGGCGCCCAAGCAGTCGCCTTAAGATTCGCACCGATATTCCTAAGCGCTTGATGATGGTGTGAGTTCACACGACACTCCAAAGTCTTTTCAGGAAGAACTCCGAAAAGTAGACCTTTCTCAACACGGATCGAGTGCGAGTTACGGCCGCGCGGAATTCCCTGTTCGTGCTTGATCGGTTCTTTGACCTCCGATCCGATATCTTGAATCAAGCTGCCGCCTCGGTGCACATTCAATGCCTGCATCCCGAAGCAGATGGCCAAGACCGGAAGATTCCGTGCCTCAGCCGCATCGAGAACCAAACGGTCGACCACATCCTTTTCCGGAACTACTCGACCGAGCTTTGGATGCGGGGCCTCACCAAATAGGTTCGGATCGACGTCGGAATCGCTACCGGGAAGCAAAATGCCATCAAGGTCAGCGGCAACCGCTGATATGTAGTCCTCGTTCGGGATCAAGGCGATATGGACCGGCGTGCATCCCATTGCCTCTACGGCTTCGCTGTAATCGCGCCCGAGGTAGAACCTATCGGTTTCCAACTCCAAACGCATTGTTATCCCGACTCGCGGCCTAACGGTCATAAACTTTTATGTTCGGCTAAAGTGCCTTTTTAGTCAATTTGAGGATTTGTTATTAAACCCGTATCATTTTTCATATGCAGAGCGATAATATGCGGATACGTTCGACGACCGTCCTGCTTGTCCGTAAAGGCGGTGAGGTTGCGATGGCCGCGGATGGCCAGGTTACCTTGGGCGAAACGATCATCAAGAGTTCGGCAAAGAAACTTCGCCGTTTAAGCAACGGAGCCGTCATCGCAGGATTTGCAGGTTCTACCGCAGACGCTTTCGCTCTTTTGACACGCTTCGAGTCTAAGCTCGACGAATATCAAGGCCGCCTGGAACGTGCCGCGATCGAACTGAGTAAAGACTGGCGTACCGATAAATATCTTCGGAATCTCGAGGCACTGCTGATCGTTGCGGATAAAACCGACGCATTCTTGATCTCCGGAAAAGGCGATGTCATCTCGTCGGACGACGGCCTTCTGTCCGTCGGTTCCGGCAGTATGTATGCGCTGGCATCGGCCAGGGCATTGCTAAAACATACTTCGCTTTCGGCAAGCGAAATCGCAAAAGAATCTCTTAGGATCGCGGGCGAGATCTGTATCTATACCAATAACGAGGTCGCCCTCGAAGTATTGTAATGGCTATCTTTTTAGGCGGCGAAATAGCTGCTACCGCACCAAAACTCGACTCTCTGACCCCGCGCGAGATCGTCGCGGAACTCGATCGATACGTTGTCGGGCAATCCGCCGCGAAACGTGCCGTTGCGGTAGCTCTCCGAAATCGGATCCGGCGTCAAAAGCTTGCACCCGAGATCGCGGAGGATGTCCTTCCAAAGAACATACTGATGATCGGACCTACCGGCGTCGGAAAGACAGAGATCGCACGCCGGCTCGCACGCCTTGCTAACTCACCGTTCATCAAGATCGAAGCGTCGAAGTTTACTGAGGTCGGCTATATGGGCCGCGACGTCGAGAGTATGGTGCGTGAGCTTGTCGAAGTCGGTGTCGATATGGCGAAGCAGGCGACCTTTGAGGAAGTGCGGCCTCGTGCAGAGGCAAATGTCGAGGAAAAACTGCTCGACATCCTTTTCCCCACTCCGAGCTACTCCGCCGATAGCGACGGCGCTGATGCATCAGAAGCTTCCACGCAAAGCACCCGCGAAAAGCTTCGCGCGCAGCTTCGCAATGGCTCGCTTGATGGCCGTTCGATCGAGGTCAGCACTCAGGATCGTTCAAATGCCACGATAGATTTTATCGGCGGCCAGGGGATGGAGGAAATGGGCGTAAATTTACGGGATATGTTCGGAAATATGTTCCCGAGCAAAACCGTCAATCGTCGTGCGACCGTTGCCGAAGCCCGCGAGTTCCTGCTCCGCGATGAGCTTGAATCCTTGACTGATATGGAATCCGTTAGTCGTGCAGGCATTAAGAAGACCGAGCAAAGCGGCATCATATTTCTCGACGAGATCGACAAGATCGCTGGACGTGAGGCCGGCAATAGCCCGTCGGTTTCGCGCGAAGGCGTACAACGCGACCTTCTTCCGATCGTCGAAGGCACGAACGTCAACACAAAGTACGGGATGGTCAGCACCGACCATATTCTGTTCATCGCAGCCGGTGCGTTCCATGTCGCAAAGCCCGCGGATATGATCCCGGAACTTCAGGGCCGTTTTCCGATCCGTGTCGAACTCGAACCGCTTACGATCGACGACCTGAAGCGGATCCTGACCCAGCCGAAGAATTCCCTGCTCAAACAATATCAAGCGTTGCTTGAAACGGAAGGCGTCGAGTTGGAGTTCACTGCCGATGCGATCGACAAGATAGCTGAGATGACCGAGGAGCTTAATCGTTCGACCGAGAACATTGGGGCTCGGCGACTGCACACCCTTGTTGAGAAACTGCTTGAAGAGATAAGCTTCGAAGGTGGTGAACTTAAGGAAAAACATCAAAAGATCGACGCTGCCTATGTATCCGAAAGGCTTGGCGGCCTGATAAAGGATCAGGACCTAAGGCAATATGTTCTCTAGGCGAACCCGCTCATATCTTGCACTTTTTTGCCTAGTGGTCGCCGCTCTTTCAGTCGGCTGCGGTAAACGTGGTGTTCCGCGACCGCCAAAGGAGAAGGTGAGTCAGCGGGCCGAGGTTTCAGGCTTTCAGCGTGGGAATACCGTCAAGATCTCCTGGAAGATGCCGGCTCGAAACGCTGGCAAAGGAAGCGTGTTAAATATTGACCGAGTTGATATTTACCGCCTCGCTGAACCGATAACTTCACCGCGCTCTCTTACAGTTGAGGACTTTTCATCGCGATCGAATATCATAAAGACCCTAAAGATCGTCGATGACGATTTTGGCGGCAAGATCTTGTCTTACACGGACGAGCTTCAATTCGCTTCTCAACCCGTAAGGCTTATCTACGCTCTCAGGTTTGCTAATGCCTCTGGACAAAAGGCTGCATTCTCGAACTTCCTTTTGATCGAGCCCGCAGGCCGCGTCGCTTCAGAACCATCCGCCCTTAGATCCGAGCTCTCGCAAGACGCCGTAACACTCACCTGGACACCGCCCGCGACGAATATCGACGGGACGACGCCCGTAAGTTTGCTCGGCTACAACATCTATCGCTCTTCGAGCGAAAAACAGCCCGCGAGACTTTTGAACAAAGACCCGATAGTCGGCACCGAATTTCGCGACGAGTTCTTTGACTTTGGAAAGCAATATTTCTATTTCGTGCGGGCGGTTTCGCTCGGAACCGGTTCGGAACCGGTTGAAAGCACAGAAAGCAACATCCTGGAGATCAAGCCCGTCGATACGTTCCCGCCGTCAGCGCCGACGGCTATAACGCTGGCTGTCGGCCAAGACCTGATCTCGATATTCTTCGCCACGAATCCTGAGAAAGATATCAAGGGCTATAAGATCTTTCGCTCTACTGATAAGGACCTCGATCTCTCGAAATGGCAGTCGCTGACGCCGGAACTTCTTGAACGAAATTCGTTTCAGGATAAGACCGTCGAGAGTGGCAAACAGTATTTCTACTACATCACGGCAACCGACACTGCAGGAAATGTCAGCCCGCCATCTGTGATCGTTTCGGAGACAACGCCTACCCGTTAACAAGATATGAGCGAGTTGATCGGAGCAGATTTTCGACCGTCAAAGATCGTTTGCGTCGGGCGCAACTACGTTGACCATGCAAGAGAGCTTGGCAATGAGGTCCCGAAAGCTCCGCTATTGTTCCTGAAAGCGCCTTCGGCTTTCGTCCCGAACGGTGAACCGATACTTATTCCCGAGCAATCCCAGCAAGTTGAACATGAGGCTGAGCTCGGCATCGTTATCGCTGAACGCTGCACCGGCCTTCAGGATACCGACGATGTAAAGCGATACATTAAAGGTTTCACCTGCGTTAATGATGTGACCGCCCGCGATATTCAACGCAGCGACGTCCAATTCACCCGTGCCAAATCGTTTGACACCTTCTGCCCGATCGGACCGCACATCGTAGCCGAACTGAATGTCGAGGACATCGGCGTTATTTGCCGCGTGAATGGTGAGGTCAGGCAGTCCGGGCGCACGTCCCAAATGGTTTTCTCACCTGCGTTTTTGATACGATATATATCAAGACAGATGACGCTTATGCAGGGCGACGTTATCGCTACAGGCACGCCTGCCGGAGTTTCAAAACTCAACCCGGGCGATGTCTGCGAGGTCGAGATCGAGGGCATTGGAGTGCTTTCGAATCCGGTTTTTCCGGCAAAGGACTAGAAATTTATGAAATTCTTTATTGATACTGCAAATCTGGACGAGATCCGCGAAGCCAACGAAATGGGCCTCGTCGATGGTGTTACTACAAACCCGAGCCTGATCGCAAAAGAAGGCAATGTTGATTTCAAAGAACACATCGGGAATATATGCAAGATCGTCAAGGGCGATGTTTCTGCTGAGGTTACATCTCTTGATCTTGAAGGAATGTTGAAGGAAGGCCGCGAGTACGCGAAGATCGCCGACAACGTTGTGATCAAATGCCCGATGACCGTCGATGGAATGAAAGCGACCAGGCGGCTTACAGACGAGGGCATCTCCGTAAACGTCACACTTTGCTTTTCTTCCACTCAGGCTCTGATCGCGGCAAAGGCAGGTGCAAAGTACATCTCACCTTTCATTGGCCGGCTGGACGATATCAGCCATGACGGAATGGAGCTCATCCACCAGATCGTTCAAATCTACGACAACTACGGTTTTGCGACCGAGGTCCTAGCGGCTTCCATCCGCAGCCCGATGCATATTGTGAACGCTGCACTTGCCGGAGCAGACGTGGCAACGATCCCGTTCAAGGTGATCACGCAGCTAATCAAACACCCGCTTACCGACAACGGCCTCGAAGCTTTCCTGGCGGACTGGAAAAAGAGCGGACGTTCTTAAGCAGGTCCAACAACCAACGATCTTAATTCGCTCTGCAGTGAAGCAGCTTCTACGCTGTGCTGCAGAGCGTATTTGTATTTGTCCACAAAATAGTCATCTCCGCCCTCCATGGACACGAGTTCGGCAACCTTCGCCTGAGCGGCATCAAGATCTTCTTCCCTGATGCCATCCTTTTGGTCGAACAGCTCGTCGATCTCGACGATCAGAAGCGAAAAACGTCGCAGCCACGCAAAATCGTCATTCTCCAAAAGGATGTTCAGGAACTGCCCGGCCGTTTGCTGCCCGTGGATTCCCTCGTACAATCCCCGCTCAAGGTCAAGCATCGTTTTGTGCAGCTTGAGCAAAAGGTCCCGACATTGTTTTAGTCTTTCTTTCTTTTCCATCTAATTAATCTTAGCTGACTTGCATAACAATTCATATCGAGCTAACTTTATTTTATTAGCTGGCTAACCAAATAAGATTAGCACGCTAACGTTCTTTAATTAGCTTGCTAATCATTTTCAATTAGCGTGCTTCGTACTTCCCGTTAGCCCGCTAAATTTGAGCCCCAACGATGGCACCAAGACCGGCAGAATTCGTTTTCGAACAAACAATAAGCTTCGTTCTGGCGAGGACCTCTACGGCGTTTCGGAATTCCCTCGAGAAAAGCATGGCAACGATCGGCCTCCATGCGGGCCAGGCGTTCGTGCTGATCGAATTATGGAAGAGGAATGGCCAACGGCAGATCGACATTGCTTCGCAGCTTAATCTCGCCGCCCCGACCGTAAGCAAAATGATCAAAGGCCTCGTCGAGATCAATTTGGTTCGCGTCCAAAAGGTCGAAGATGATGCAAGGAGCACACGGGCCTTCGTCACCGAGAAAGGCCTTGCTATCCGAGCTGAGGTCGAGACGCAATGGCATGAACTTGAGGAGTACACCCTCGCCGACCTCAACGAGACCGAACGCCTCATCCTGTTCGATCTCTTGAGCAAGCTTAGGAATACATATACCGGCCGAGACCCCGAAGAAGACGAGTGATCCGCCATAGCACGTAACCGGTGCTATAATTGAGAAAAACCCAGTTTCAGGAGGCTTTAACGTAAATGAAGATCATCCTTGCGGCCGATGGCACAAAACACGGGGACGCTGCGGCAGAAGCCATTAAGAACTTCGCGCTCTCGGGCACCGATTCGGTTCATATTGTCACAGTCGTCGATATGGCTGTGCCGCTCGGCATTGACGTTTACAGCGGATACCTCCCCGACACGACCGAGATCGAAAAGGCGGCTCGCGAGCATGCCGATAAGGTTATTTCCTCGACGGTCGAAAAGCTAAAGGCCGAGTTTGCGAACGACCCGCCGGCGATTTCTAGTGATGTTCTTTTTGGCTCGCCGGATAGCCGAATAGTCGAAACGGCCGAGGAACTCAATGCGGATCTGATCGTTCTCGGGTCACACGGCTATAACCGTTGGGAACGCCTGCTGCTCGGTTCAGTCTCCGATTCAGTCGTGCATCACGCTCATTGTTCGGTATTGATCGTCCGGGATGCGGAATAGAACATTAACCGTTCGTTCGCTCGCGTACGACAAGAGTTTGCGCCGCGAATGGACCGCAGAACTGATCAGCCAAACCTCCTCTCGGATCGATCTCGTAGGAGTTTTCGATAGCACGGTCGAGCACCGCGACCTCGGCAGGATCGCGGCCGGCACGGTCTCATACGAGTTCTACTGGCCCGACCGCTGGTACAACATCTTCCGGTTCGAATATCCCGACGGAGGGCTGCGAAATTACTATTGCAATGTAGCAATGCCTCCCGCAATTTCGGAGACTGCCCTCGAATACGTTGATCTTGATATTGATGTGTTGGTGTGGCCCGACCGGGAGCCGATCGTGCTCGACCGCGACGAATTTGAGGAGAATCGAAGAGCACTTTCCTATCCGGAGGAGGTCGTTGCAAAGGCAGAAGAGGCCTTAAAGGAACTTCTTAACGTCGATAGTCTAACTTCACTATTTGTATAACTTACACGGATGGCCGTACTCTGAGAGTGTAGCTGCAAACGACCACCGCCATCCCTGGCTGCAGCTGATAGCGTTGTCCTGCCGGCAGCTCAAAATTTCCGATCTGGGCCGAATTTCGTCCCTCATTCAATACCCAGAACGAGCCGTTCTCCTCCATTCCGATGACAAGATGTCGGCGGCTGACCTCTACATCGCCTGAAAGAGGAATATCGACCGGCTTCGATTTCGAACCTCGGCCGATTACGATCTGCCTCTGATAGATCGGGATCAGGTTTTGCCGCTGGCCGCCCCGCCAGACCTCAAGTTTATAGAGCTCTTTCGCCCTAGACGCGACGTGCGTCATCTCTTCGGCTTCCGGCACCTCCAACGGAACGGCCTGAGCAATGTCGCGTGCGGTTACAGGGTTCTTTAGTTGAGAGACTGTCGCCGGGGCCGTGGGAGCCTTCGCAGGAGGTGGGACAGGCAGCGATGTCGGTATCGATACTTTGGCCCGCTCTTCAAGCTGTTCCATTCCCTTTGGTCTCGCGAGAACACCGGTCTTATTGGAAGTTGAATCCTCCCAGCTGTGTTCCACACGGATCTCGCCTTTGTCCAAAGTTCCGTCGATACGGAACTCTATACCGAATGAGCTCGTCTCGAGTTTCTTCTTACCTGCGATCTCGCGGGCACGTTCGCCGAGGATGTGATAGAGGCCCTTTTCGAGCCCGCGGCGTTTCTCACCCTGCCATTCCTTATCGTCGTCCGTGCTTAGAAAGACAGTGAACTCGCGCGGGATGATCACAGTTCCCTGCGGCAGCGGGACCATCTCTTCCTGAATGACAGCCTCGATCTTCTGAGCAATGGTAACGATGAACTGCTCGGCTCGGTTGCGCGCCTTTACGTTCGCATCGCGAGCGGCCTTTTCCAGCACCACTTCGACCGAATCTTCATCGATCCACCGTCGAACCTTCTCTAGAATGTTGGTTCCCAATTTACCTAATTCTCCTGTATATCCACATACTTACCGTTCAGCCAGCCGTGGGTCGAATTCGGCCCGCCGACCCGTTCGCGGCCTTGCTCAACTATATCAACCTGGTACCAATTGTCTTGCGTTGCGACGATCCGTACGCGAGAATTTTTTGTCGCAAGCCCCACGGGATCATTGTTTGTGTTCGGTGACGGCCTAAGGTAGACATCGGTGTTCGCGATCGCGATCTTTGGCGAAATGCGGTTTCGAACGGACTCGAGTATCCCATTGTTTCGGAAATAAACTGCAGTGCCATAGAGTGCTCCGGTGAAGATCAACGCAAATGCTAGAAAGATCGCAAGGCGACGCAAAGGCCCTTTCCATGCACGCTTTCTTCCCGGAGTCGGCGCAGCCGCCGGGACCGGCACTACCGGACGCGGAAGGGGTTCCCGCACCGGCTCGTAAGCCGGATAGTCAATGACCGCCCTTGAAGGCGGGAATGAAGCGGGCGGTTGGATATTCTCTCGTGCCGACGAATGCGTGTTCTCTTTAAGGACGGCCTCAAAGCTCGGCTGCTCAGGAACCAGCGGCGTATAACCGCGAGAGACGTGCGGCTGCGGCACCTCCGCAGAGCGTTTTACGAGCGTTTCCGGATCGAGGTCGGCAACGATATTTAGGACCGGGCTAAGGTCGAACCAGAATTCCTCGACGGACTGCGGCCTCCGGCTCGGATCGTCGGCGGTTGCCCGATTCAGAGCCTCCAAAAGGCTATCCGACCACTCTTCATCATTCGAACTAACAGGCAGCCCTTCGATCGGCCCGCCGGTGTACGGCCTCGGCGGTTCGCGCGTAATGATCGTGTAAACGGTCTTTGCCAACGAATAAATATCCGCGGCGGGTGTAAGCCTTTCGGCAGTATCAGAAAAGTACGCCGGGCTATGCTCGGGCGGAGCATAGATGTTCGTGCCTACTCGGGTTATCGGCGAATCGGCTGCCGAGAACCGGGCGACGCCGAAATCGGCGATCTTAAGCGTTACGAGATCCTCAGTAAGCAAAAGATTCTGCGGCTTGATATCGCGATGAATGATCCCGCGCGAATGTGCGTGTGCAAGGCCCGCGCATGCCTGCTCGATATACTTGAGCGCGGCATCGATCCGGAGCGGCCTATGCCTGATCAGCGACTGAATGTCGCCGCCGGCGAGATATTCAAGGACAAGATAGTGAAAGACGACGCCGGCAAGATCCCTGGCCGTTCCGTGTCCAAGGCGGCTGATGATATTCGGATGGCGAACACGATCAAGAGCGACCGCTTCATTCTGAAAATTCTCAACAAGTGTGCGTTCTAGGTCGAGATCGACGTCTTCCTGCAGAAAAACGTTGAGAGCCTTTATGACAACAGTACTGTGCGGTGACTGTGGAGCCGCAAGAGTGTCGCGAGCCACGAATATCTCCGCATAACTCCCCTGCCCGAGCCGTTTGCTTACGTCGTACCGCTTATCAAGCCTGGAATTTGAAAGGGAAAGTTCTCTCATCTGAAGACACGCAACGAGGGGGTTTGAAAGCGCTCCGCTTCTTCTCTCAACTCCAACACCGTTTACGATATCACAGATAGAATGTTCGCCATTAATCAAAACGAACGCAAAAAACCGCCCGCAGCCTTGCTTTCAAGCCATTTAGCTCAAAGCAAAGCCACGGGCGTCCATGGTTAGGCCTTTAGTGTTCCTCTAGCTGTTCGTGCGCCGGAATCCGGTTGTCTGCACATACTGGAAGAACGGCGTCGCCGGCGGCAAACGCGTCGGATCCAGGAACGTGCTGTCGAACACCCAGTTACGTCTCGGCGGGTCATAGACCATATCGCAGCACTTAAACGCTCCGTTGTTATTTCGCGAGTTGAACAGGTTGATGAGCGAACCTGCGTAGTTCAGGTTGTCGCCTGTCCAGTGTTCAAGGAACCGCTTGAAGTTGTGTACGCCGCCGTTGAGACGCGGCGACATACCTCCCTGATTCGGAGTACCGTCAAGACTCGCTATCGTATCGCCTGAGAGCATAGCAAAGCGAATTGTCGTATCGGTAGCACATCGCGGACCGCACGATGAATTCGCGAGGTCGTACGGATAACGGAAACTCTTCGCATCATCCCATGCGTTCGAAAGGATCGTAACCGCATCCGCAGCGATCGACGAAGGGATGTGCTGTGCGGTGTCGAATGGCAGATATTGATAGTATGGTGTGTTGCCTGTGCTCGGAACAGTTACGACACCCGTCGCACTGTAGTTGCCCCAAACATAGACGCCGTTCTCGGAAGCGACCGTGAATCCGCGAGTATTGGATGAACTCGACGAATCGTAGATACCGGGCACCGTCGTGCCGTTGATCAGGCGAACTCCGCGTCGGTAGTACTTATGGTCGTTGACCGCAGCAGCGTCCGCATAGATCGTGTCATCGCGATACCTTGCAGCCTCGTTGCCGTACGAGGTATCGAGAATTCCGTTTCCATATTGACCAACTGGGTCGACGTCCTCGCCTTTCTGCAGGATGCCGTCGTTGCCCGGGGCGGCTCCGTATACGTCCTCCATATCATACTTACCGTTGAAATTCGCGTCGCCGCGACGGTCGGAAACATAAAGAACCCAACCATTCTCCTGCGGAACGTCCGCGGCCGTAAGCGAATGGCCCATCAAGGTCGAGAACGGAGTCCCGGTCGGGAAGCGGCCATCAAAATCTCCGCGCAAGAAGCGTCTCAGGTTGGCGACGTCGATATCGACCATACTCATTACGCCGTTACGTGCAACTTTCTTGTAGTTGTCGTAATAGACGTCGTCGTAATACGTCTTGCTCTTTGAATCGTAATAGAGGCCCTCGCGTGCATCGAACATCTCAATCGGAAAAGGCACGATCGCCTTATCCGTACCATTGATCAGCTTCAACTGGCCAAAGTTCTCATAGGCGCTCGATATAGCCCCAGCATCATCGGCGGTACACCCGGCCGTACAGCCGGCAACGATCTTTGCCGCATCTGCAGTCGTATAGCGAAGTACGTAGTTCCAACCGCCGGCACCGTCATAGCTAATGACGTTCGGAGAGTTGTCCGGAATTGCCTCACCAGGGATCGCAAATCGTTGTAGCTTGATGATCGACCTGCTATCCGGATAAGTCGATGGAGCCTGAGCGGTGGTTGCCAAAATATTAGCCGATGGCGAACTAACGGTGCCGTTGTTCGCTTTTGTACCGCTGTAGCCACTGATATTGATCGGCGACTGTTCGGTTACGCCAAGGCTTAAGAATTCGGCGGTCACATCTCTTGTCATCAGCACGCCGCTCGAGCTGTCGTACGAAACAGTCTCGACCTTTAGCCATACTTGACGTGAGGTAGCATCGCCTGTAAAAAGCCTCTCGCCGTTGACACGAGTGGTTTGGTAACCGTCGGTCATCGGGAAATTCGCATTCATATCGTAGCCGCGCGAACGTCTGTCAAGAACGGTGTCGGCGGTATTTGGATCACCACTTCCGTCCCAGTTCCCATCAAGCCGGATCCCGCATGGACCGGTAACAGGTGAGCCGCCCGCCAAAGCACATCCCGGAAGCATTTCTTTTTTGTCAGCAAGGCTTATGCGAAGTCCGTTCTTATTCGAATATCTCTCACCTCTTGTGATCGCATCGTCCTTCGTTGCATCGGTAACGGCTTCGACCGTCCCCGCATTGTTCACAAGGTCGCCACCCGTCGCATCGGGCTTTTCCTTACCCCGCTTGATCATCTCGATAAGATCCGCATTTGGATTGACCTTTAGAGGTAGCCGTAGTTCGGCAACGCGTGCCTGAAGGTTACCGTCGAATTTTGCGCTTTGTGCAGCCCAGTTCGGATTCTTTTTGCTCGAGGGCATATCCGGATTGTCCGCAAAAACATTCGGAGTACCGTTAAGGACGCTTCCCTGTGTCGGAAAGAGCTGTTGGTTAACACCAGACGCGTTCTTGATATATGTCTTGTTGTTGCTACTGTCTCCGGTGTAGCCGTTACGCCAGGTCTGGGTAACGATCTCCTTGTGGGCCGTTACACGCGAATCGAAGTAAACACCTTCGCTGCCGGGTGAGACGAAAAAGTTTCCGTTCGAATGAACGCGTCCGCCGAAGCTGAATAGCGGTGGGCGGAAGAGCTCTAGATCATCATCGTAAAAGATACCGAACTGGAAGATCGGGATTCGATTGTTGAGGATGTTGCGCGTCAACTGGACCTGAACGCCTTGAGTGTCCGTCGTCGTCGTAACGAGCTGCCAGTTGTCACGCAATGCAATAAGCCCGCTGTACGGGCCGCCGGTTAGCACCACATTCTCGCTGTTTGATGTCTGTTGGACATCCTGGACAAAGGTAAAGCCGGTCAATCCGGGCGGCATCGCATTCTTGATCTTTGTAAGATCTGCAGTTGTCGGACTTAATTTTGCGCCGAAAAGCTTGTTGAAGTTTCGCGTCATCGACTCGAGGCTTCCCTGAGCGGCGTAAAAGGTACGTGCCTCAGCCGTCTCGTTCCCAACGGCAGCGGCCTCAGCGGCCGTCCGGGTCATTGCCATTGCCGCAAACACACTGACAAGAGCCAGCACAAAGAGAGCGATAACGATCGCAGAACCGCGTTCGCTTGTTCCTATCGTTACCGATACCTCTGAGGAATTCGTTGTCTTTTCTCTTCCAGTTTCCATCGTCTTGTACCTACTTCAAATGCTAATTGGCTTCGTAGCCAAGGTTGCGTGTACTAAAGGTTGCCGTCTGCGTCTCTTGGAAAGGCTGTCCGTTCGTATTGTTCTCGACCGAGCGGACATCGACCGTTAGCCTGATCTGCCTAACTGCGGCAAGATTTGTCGGAATGTCATCTGCCGTACCAGCAATACCATCAGGCCCTGCGATCGGATTATCCGTGACCGTTCCGTCGTCCATAATGTATTGGATCTGGAAATTCTGAACGCCATAGATCAGCGGTGAATCGACCCAGTTGGTCGGTGTGGCACCGCCAACCGGAGGAATATTCGCGTACTCGCGTCGCGTTAGTGTGCCGTCTGGCGTGACGAAGTACGTAACCATTCTCACCTTTTGAATGCTGGCCGGTACCGTGATCATGCGCAATGTTCCGCCGGGACCCGCCTTGTTGATCCCAAGAACATCTCCGTTCGAAAACTCGATCTTGTTCGAACCGCTCTTCGCAGTAACCAGGCCAAGCGTAGAACCCGAGCTGCCCGTTACAAGATAAAGATCGTTGACATCGCAAAGCGCATTGCTTCCCGATAGCGGCACGATCTCATCGATCGTTCCGCCTGATTTCGTCGTCGCAGCGTTGACCTTAAGCGGCTGAGAGACGCCGCCGACTAGGTTGAAGTTCGAATCCTTAAAAAGGAACGTAACCTGGTCGGTCCTGACGTTTGGCGTCTGGTTGTACGTATTAAGTGTTCTATTGTCTCCGGCGATGATAGGAGCAACCGTGTCGCGCGTCGTATCAGGGTCGTTCGGAATGCCCAAAAGCGTGCCGATGCGATTGTCCGTCAGGATCACGGTATTCTTCAACGGATATCCGAACCCTGCATTATAGGCATCGCGGCCGACCAGATTGAGTGCGATACGTACATTTTTATTCAAACCCGTCTTTTCGCTTACAACTGAACGCGTTGCCTTCGCAACGGACATAACGCCGAAAATACTGCCGGTCACGATCGTGAATATGGTGATCGAGATCAGAAGCTCTACGAGCGAAAAACCACTTTCATTCCGCGGCTTACTTACTGATGACATCATATGGGCTATACTCCTGCGTCGCTTGCGATCGCGTAATCTGTTAGGACCGTTTGCAGAGTTTCCGTTCGCGGAACGGCTCCGACGAAATATCGAACCTCAACCCGCACGTTGCGAAACCGGACGGGATTCACGCCCGGCGTCGGGCAATTGTAGGACGGGGCGTCGGGATCGCACTCATCGACTATCGTGATCTGCCTTTGCATATTTGGAAGCGTCACACCGTCGTCGTCGGCCGTACCAATGATCTCGTCCGGCCCGGCACCTTCGTGTACATCCTGAAACCCGACAACGAACACACCTTGGGGAACACCGCCGGCATCAGGATTCGAGCCAATGTTTCCGACCGCTTTCCAGCCAAGGCGGTCAGGGTCGGTTTCCTTCACCGACATGATCGATTCCATGGTCGAGGCAGCGATCTGCTTGGCGACCATCTGCTGCTCCTGCGAGCGTGCCTGAAGCACGGCACCGCCCATTCCCGACATAAGTGCAAGGATCCCGACCATCAAAATGACGATCGCGATCATTACGTCGATATACGAAAATCCGGATTCGTTTGTGGTTTTCATATGCTTGAACCTATTGTGTGCTGGCTACAAAACTTGTGCCGTCGTGTTTCCAAAGTCGAAGAGCTCCGCTGCCGCCGAAAAGTGTGATCGCTCGGACCTCGCCCTTGCTTCGAGTAACGCTGCTTCCCGGAATAGCTGGGGGCCAAATGTATATCGTGGCGCTGACCGGATTTCCGGCCGTATCAACCACTGTACCCTGGCTTTCGAACCTTGCTACCCAAACCGAATGGCCGGACACCGTACTGCCGCCCTCCTGATGACCAACGCTATCGGTCGAAAACGAAATGTTTCCGTAATTCGGAGGATTCGGTGCCGTAACGCCTGCCGGCGGCCCATCGACCCGAATATCCTGAACATTGTCGAGCGGAATTCGTTTAATAAGGGTGTCCGGATCGGCGTTGTTCTCATCGATCTGGAGAAGAGCGTTGTCGGTCAAGTCGATCTCGACCCGCATCGTGCGCCGACGCGTCATGGCAAGCTGCGAGGTTTCACGAATGACGTCAATGATCCGAAGAGCCTGGTCGTCCGATCGATATACTTTGCGATAGCTAACTATGTATGGAATAGAGATCGCACATACGATCGCCAGCACGGACAAAGTAACGAATAGCTCCGTCACCGAAAATCCGAGTTCGCCGGAGCGTCCGCCAGTCTTTATTTGCTTGCGGCAAGTCATATTGTTTAAAGAGTGTGTTTTCGTCGGGTAAAACTCCCGCTGACTCCGACGGATACGTCGAAGGCGAAACAGGGAGCACTATCAAGAAGAAATGTGGAAGGGGGTCAGCATTCCAAAAATATTTTGCCACAGTTGAACATAGTTTTACAAGAGATTTTCAGATTTTTCTAAATTTCGGGAAATTCGCTACTATTGATTCCACTCGTATCTGATGTGATGACAGAAGATAGCCCACAAAATACGCGATCTACATCCATCGACTCCCTTCTTCGGGGAGTTCTAGGAAAGCTCGGTGATATGTTCGATGGCCTTACCGGAAGGCAGCGTAAACCCTCAAGTAGCCTTTCAACCAGCGAGGTCATCGAGCGGATCAAGAAGGTTCTCGATACCGAGGCTCGCGATGTGCGTGGAAAGGGCAAGGTCGTGCCGCACTCGATCGTGTTGAAAATGCAGTGGGATAAGTTCGCGACCGATGACAGCGACACGATCGGCGCTCTCGAAGACGAGTTGCTGATCGCCGCGATCGACCACATTAACGACCGAAGGTATTACACTGCGGCACCAATGACCGTCGAGGTTAAGCCTGACTTTTTCACTGAAGGTATCAGGTTCATTGCTTCATTCGACCCGACTTCGGATCGCGAAGAGGACGAGAGGGAGATCATGCTGTCAGTACCCTCCTTCGATGCGGCCGGAAAAGTCGCAAGTACAAACCAGCCTGTCGAGGTGGCCGACACAAGCTCAGACGCCGCTTCAGAGCCGGATCGCGTGTACTTATGCTCCGCCCGGTTCAGCGTTGGCGGCTTCGACGACGAGATCGTCATTCGAGTTCCGGCACCCGGCAGGATCAGTATCGGACGCACAGCCGAGAGCATGCTCACCATAGACGACACAAGCGTTTCAAAACATCACGCTACCCTCGCCATTTCTGCCGAGGGAAAAATGTCAGTCGCTGACACAGGTTCAACGAATGGAACGAAAGTGAGCGGTGAGAGGATCGCGTACGGCGAGGCTGTCGCCGTTGATAACGGCGGCACCGTAACTTTCGGTACTGTCGATGTAAAGTTCGCACTTCAGGAAGAGGCAAGCCCGGCAAGATCTGAGAACCCCGAAGAGGACGAGGGCGAGGAGCAGTTTGAAGGATGAACGTCGTTTTTGTTCTTCTCATCGATTGGAAATTCCTGCGGCCGGAATATATCTTCGGTGGCCAGGTGCTCGAGCGCACTCCGGCCGGTATCACGATCCTCTACCTGCTCGGCCTTCTTCTGCTGCTGATCTTTATTGGCGTTTTTCTTCTTGAGACCATTCGACGTCCGCGCCTTACCGCGGAAGGCTCTGTCCCGCCACGCGTGGCAAAACGCCTTACGGTCAACATTGCGAACCGCAGCATCTTCGTCTGGCAGATATTTTTCGTGATCGCTGCGTTCGCGGTATTTGGATTTCACGTCTATTGGACAAAGTATGCCGACGAAGAGAACGATCAATTTCAGGCCCTTGCTTACAAGGATCTACGGCGACGGCGCACTAGTGCGGCAGACCTTCGCGGTTGGATACTTGACCGCACGGGAAAACTCGACGCATCGCTCGCATACTACAAACTTTCTCATAACGGTGGGCTTGATCGGGCATATCCGCTCGATCGGGAGATGGCCCATCTCTTCGGTACGGAACGAGGCACGCCCGGCCTTGAACGCTCTCTATTTTCGAAAACTTCCGGTCCCGCACCTGAAGCGTGGGACATTCTTTTCAAATATCGCGAACCGGAACCGGTTAATAAGGATGTCCGGCTTACGATCGACCGTCAGCTGCAGCAGTTTGTTGCAAAACAACTAGAGGGAAAGAAAGGTGCGATCGTTGTATTGAATCCACAGACCGGCGACGTCCTTGCGATATACTCGAATCCGTCGTACAGCCTGGATGACGTTCGCACTCTCGACGGTTACTTGCGCCTTGAGTCCGACAAAGCCAACCAACCCCTTTTAAGCCGTGCAACGCGTCAATTCTATCCGCCTGGCTCGACGTTCAAAACGCTGACGATGGTCTCCGCATTTCGCGCCGGAAAACAGGACGCGCTTTTTCCCGATCTCCCTTCGACTGCCGATCCGCCGTGCTACACGCCGTTCAAAGGTTCGCGACCGATCTGCGATGCCGGCGGAAGCTGCGAAATCTGCAGTACCGATGTGCCGCTGCGGGAAGCCTTCAAAGTGTCGAGCAATCAATATTTCGCACAGCTCGCGAACTATCTTGGCAGAGAACGAATGGCCGAGACCGCACGTCAGTTCGGTATCGCGACTGTCGATGAGCCAAAGGATGCTCTGGTTCAGGGCTTCTTTCCGCAAGTCTGGAATACAAGCTCGGAACGTATCGCGAACTCCCTTAGTCCCAGGCAATCGACAATGGTCGTCGGCAAGAGCTTGACACTTTACGACTTTGGGTTGGAAGGCATGGGCCAGGGACTTGCGTCGCAGATGACGCCGTTTCAGATGGCCCTTATCGCGGCAGGGGCGGGCAATCTGAAAGGACAGCTCATTAAGCCGAAGATCGAAGCCGACCTTCCTTCACAGATGTTTTCGCAGATCCTTTCTCCTCAGCAGGCAGCAATGGTACGCGAAATTATGTCCACAGTGACTGAGGAACCGGGCGGAACAGGCGGTCGAGTACGTGCAATCCTTTCCGGAACAGGAATAGCCGCCGGCGGTAAAACGGGAACGGCCGAACAGGACAACGTGCCCGTATATGACGAGGATGGACGACGAAAGTTCACGATCGTCAAAAAAACGGGGAAGAACGGCGAGGTGATCGAAGAAAAGAAATACATCACGCGCGATCGCACTGACGGGTGGTTCATCAGCATCGCTCCTTTGGAGAATCCGCAGGTCGCGATCGCGGTCGTCGTTGAAGATATCGGAAGCCGCTTCGGCGGTGGAACAGCAGCCCCGATCGCCGCTGAGGTGATCTTGAAGGCTCGTGAACTTGGGCTCCTCGGCGATAAATATACGCCGAAGCCGGCGGCAACGAAACCCAAAGCAAAGAAGCGTTAATTACTCGTGTCTAACCGAACATTTATCCACGTCTGTGCCCTTCTGGTCGTTGTCTTTATGACGGCCATCGCGCACTATGCGATCAGTTATTCAGCACTGATCCGCGGTTATGAAACAAGTTCTCTCGTCGCGTATCGGAACGTCGGCCTCATACTGATACTCGCTCTTTTGCCCATCATCCTGCGAAAGCTTTTCTCCTATCGCGGATCCTGGATCCCATATACGGCGTGTGTCATTTTGTTCTCCATCGGGCTGACCGCGCAGTATCGCCTTTTTTCCGACCGCGAGTATGTAGCAGATATCGACCCCGCGGTTCGTTCGAAGATCGAGAATTCTACGATGACCGATCGCGAAAAATCGCGTGCCTTGCTCGACGCAAAATTCGCAGCCATCGCACAGGAGCGTGCGGCGAAGATCCGTACCGCTCAGATGCACTTCGTAACGGAGAATTACTCTGCCGAAAAGAAACAAATGGTAGGGCTGCCACCGTCCGATCCGCACCCGGTCGATCTTTCGCAGGAAACTCCACGCCCTGTGAAGGAATCGCTCTCCGGCACACTCTTTTCGTCGAATACTTGGATACCGCTATTCGCCATCGTCGCCTTCGTCGGCGTGTTCGTTCTCGTCCGTAGGGATGATGTGCAGAAGCTTCTTCAGGGCAACGGCGTTGTGATCGTGCTGCTTACGCTCGTACCGCTTTTCTTCGCGGCCCTGACCTCGCAGGCAGGAAAATTCCTCGGAAATATGACGCCGTGGGAGCCGGCGAAGGTTCCATTTCTGATCGGCTTCGCAGCGATCCTCGCGGTTCTTTACCGAGACCTTGCACGCACCTATTGGGGCCTTCCGAGAGCGAAGGACGTGCTGCCGCTCGTGTTCATGGCCGTCGTCCCTTTCTTGCCTTTCTTTGTCCTGAAAGATTTCGGGCAAATGATGGTCTTCAGCGCCGTGTATGCGACGCTCTACTTGATCGCCGTCCGTCGATTCTCGCAGCGGTTTGTTCTCGTTGGAACTGTCCTGCTCGCCGTTAGCATTTTGGTCGTCGGGGCCCTGCCGCCATCGACGCAGGCAAAGGTTCCGCTCCTTCCAACTCTTGCGAGTCCGGTTCGCACGATCCTTCCGCATCGGATCCAACAGCGGTTTCATCTGTGGCTCGATGGTTTCGATCCGCCTTCGCCTGACACCGTATGGTGGAAGGACGACTACGACCGATACTATGCCGACCTTGTAAAGAATGATCCGAAGCTTCCCGGAATGATCGAAGACGACCCGGCCCTTCAACGTTCGATCAACACGGATGCGTGGTTCGATATGCTCGCATTCCAGCCTGCGCAGGCAACCTTCGGCATCGCGTCCGGCGGCGTTACCGGCCGCGGATTCGGACTCGGATATCCCGAGCTGATCCCCGTCTCGGACTCCGATTATATTTACGCCGCGATCGGCGAAGAACTTGGACTTTCAGGAGGTTTGTTGATAACCTTTGCACTAATTTTGTTCGTCACCGCGGGTGTTCAGATCGCGAGAGATTCGAGGGATATGTTCAGCAAGCTCTGCTCTATCGGGCTCGCAGCTTTTATCGGTTTCCAGGCACTTGTAAATATCGGCGGTATCACGCGGGCATTGCCTATGACGGGCATCACGCTCCCGTTCGTAAGTCACGGCGGATTCAGTCTTGTAACGAGTTTTGTAATGCTTGGGATGCTACTGGCATTCTCGCATCGAAATGCAATGGATCGGCTTCGCGATACGGTAGTTCCCGAACCGGACAACGCGAATACTGCCGCGGCCTGAACATCAGGCCTTGTAAATAATGACCCAGGGATTTCACATAATGTCGGCGGCCGTAAGCGATCGCGGCCTTAACGAGAAAAGGCCGCAGAACGAGGATTCGTATCTTTCGAATCCGACGTCCGGGATCTTTGCCGTCGCGGATGGTGTTGGCGGCGCACAGGCTGGTGAGGTCGCGTCGCAGATGGCGATGGAGATCCTTGGCGAGGCGTTCAACAATGCTCTGCCGGGTTCGGATGCAGAACACGTTATGGAGATCGCTCTTGGCCAGGCGAACGCCGCGATCTACCAGATGTCCACGGAGCTTTCACAGCTTGCTCAAATGGCGACGACCGTCGTCGCCCTGCACCTTGACGGAAATATTGCAACGATCGGCCACGCAGGCGACTCTCGCCTCTACCGCTTGGACGGCGACGGATCGCTCCATCGCGAAACCGAAGATCATTCCGTCGTTGCGGACGAGGTCCGTGCGGGCCGTATGACCGAGGAGCAGGCGGAAAATCATCCGGCGAAAAATGTGATCAATCGCGCTCTCGGTGCCGAACCTTCAGTTCAGCTCGACCTGAAGACAAAGATAGTTTCGCGAGATTGCACATATCTGCTTTGTTCCGACGGCGTAACGCGGCACATCCCGGACAAGGAACTTGCCCAACTGCTTGCGGGTGAAGATCCCGAAGAGATCTGCCGGGTCATCAAAGAGACGTGCTATCAGCGTGGTGCCGAGGATAACTTAACCGCCGTTGTCGTCAAATACGAAGTGCTCGCAACTCACACGGCTCCCACGGTAGAAGTTTCGGCTGAGGAAGATGATCCGAGTGAGTTCGACACGCTCGCATCAGTGCGGATCCCTACCGAAGCATCGGGTGACGACGTCCTGGAGCTTGAGACCGCCGATCTCTCGATCGATGAAGTAGAGAGCCTTGAACCTGCGGTCCCCGAACCTGTGCCCGTCGCATCGGCGACGTACGAAGAACCCGTGCAAGCCGAACCCGAGCCTCTGCCTCTTCCCGTTCAGGCCGAGGAACCGCCGCCCGTCTCGACGCCCGTTGCGGCTGCTGAAGAACCAGCTGTTGCGCATGCCGAAGATCGTCGAGCAAGCGACTTCAGCCGCGACTTTGTAACCGCGAGAGAGGTCGATCGCGACCGGTTTGACCTTGTCGCAGACGGATCACCGTCAGAGCGAACAAGCGGCTTGCGAACGCTCTTAGCGGCTGCCGGAGCTCTCGTGCTTGGAGCGGCGATCGGTGTTGGCGTTTATCATTTTGCTTTCGCACCGCAGGCGAGTGAAGCTCCGCCCGTCCAGGATCTGACCGAAATGCGCTCGGCGAATATCGCATTTACCGCGTTCGAGGAAAACCGCCGCAATGTCGATAAAGATCCCGCTCTTTACATCCAACGGCAGCCGCCGCCGCAGGACGCAGCGGACTATTATCTATTGGGTCGTGCGTACTTGCTTGTCGGAGATTTTCAGAAAGCAAAAGCGGCATTCACCGAGGCGAAAAAGATGATCGACACCAGTGAAGAGTCAAATCTCGCCGTGATGAGGGATGACATAATTCTCGCCGAGGCGGTGCTAGCCGATCCCGACGCTTCTGCTGCATTCAAGCGTGAGATCGAAGCGGCAAAAGCAGTTAAGGCCGCTGAACCCGCGAACGCCGTTCCCTAACCCATCCGCTGTCTGACAGCTTCGTACAAGATGATCGCCCCCGAGACCGTCAGATTCAGGCTCTCGACGCCCGACTGCATTGGGATTCTGATCTGCAAATCGCACGTTTCGATCACCTGAGCCGGAAGGCCGTTCGCTTCGCCGCCGAGTACGATCAGGACCGACTCCTTAAGATCAGCATTGAAATGATATTCGCCCGCCTCGGCAGCAGCCGCGAGTGTGTTCACCCGATTCTCATCCGAAAGAGCTTTCACCGCGGCGATCTCGACGCCTGTTGCTATCGGTAGCCGAAAGGCAGCTCCCATCGAGGCACGCAAAGCTTTTGGAGTAAACGGATCGGTCGAATTCGGCGACAGGATCACGCCCGAGGCTCCGGCAGCCTCAATCGTCCTCAACAACGCACCGAGATTCGAAGGATCGTTGATCTCAAAACAATAGACGAGCAATAAAGGCTTCGTGAAGGAGAACAGCAGTTCGAGCTCGACATCTGCAGGCCGATCGGCAAGAAGCACGATACCCTGAGGATTTGTCGTATCCGCAACCGAGCGGAACGCGGCCTCCGAGCATGTCGAGATCGAGATGCCGCGATCCTGAATGATTTCCAGCACCTCGCTTCCCTGCGGGCTTTCGCCAAATTTCTCCGTAACGAAACACTCTCGGACAGCAAGCTTTGACCTTAGGGCTTCGTCCGCGAGCCGCAGGCCTTCGACAAAGACCATCGAACGGTCACGCCCGTCACGCACCTGCCTCGCGGCTTTTAGTCGTGCGTTATCTTTGCTTGAGATCACCTCGCTTTTCATTCGCCTATTACTTTTTAGCAGGTTTGAATTGAACCGTAAAACCGCTAAACTTATCGCTATGCAGCCGGAGATCGGACATAAATCAAAACTTGAACTCCTAAAAGAGCGCTCTGCCCTTGCCGAAGAAGGCGGAGGCCCCGAACGCCTCGAGAAGCAGCGTAAAGCGGGCAAAATGACGGCCCGAGATCGGATCGAATTCTTCCTCGATGATGGGACGTTCGAGGAGTTCGACAAGTTCGTTGTCCACCGCTCGAACGATTTTGGCCTCGATAAGCAGAAGTACCTCGGCGACGGTGTCGTTACCGGACACGGCCGCGTCGATGGCCGCGAAGTTTTTGTCTTCGCACAGGATTTTACCGTATTTGGCGGTTCGCTCTCGGAAACTCACGCGCAAAAGATCTGCAAGGTGATGGATCTTGCGATGAAGGTCGGCGCTCCCGTTATCGGCCTTAATGATTCCGGTGGAGCTCGAATTCAGGAAGGCGTCGTAAGTCTTGGCGGATACGCCGACATCTTCCTGCGAAATACGCTCGCAAGCGGCGTTGTTCCGCAGATTAGCTGCATTCTTGGGCCCTGCGCCGGCGGTGCGGTCTATTCGCCCGCGATCACGGACTTTAACGTGATGGTCAAAGACACGTCCTATATGTTCATTACCGGGCCGGATGTCATCAAAACCGTTACGCACGAAGACGTAACAAAGGACGAACTTGGCGGCGCAATAACGCACAACGCCAAGTCAGGCGTCGCGCATTTTGCGGCGGATTCTGACGAACACGCCCTGCGTCTTACCCGCGAACTTCTCTCGTTCATACCGTCGAACAATATGGACGATCCGCCATTCGTCGCAACAAGCGATCCGGTCGATCGAGCGGACGAGGCCCTCAATTCGATCGTTCCGGAGTCGGCCAATCAGCCGTACGATATACGCGACATTGTGCACAACGTTGTCGATGACAACTACTTTTTTGAGGTGCAGGAGCATTTTGCGCAGAATATTGTTCTCGGATTCGCGCGTCTTGGCGGGCAGTCTGTCGGTATCGTAGCAAATCAGCCCGCTTTCCTTGCAGGAGTTTTAGACATTGACGCATCGGTAAAGGCGGCGAGATTCGTCCGTTTTTGCGATTGCTTCAATATTCCGCTCATTACTTTTGAGGACGTTCCGGGATTTCTGCCCGGGGTTAACCAAGAACATTTCGGGATCATACGCCACGGTGCAAAGCTTCTATTTGCGTACGCCGAAGCGACTGTTCCGAAGATCACCGTTATTACACGAAAGGCATACGGCGGTGCTTATTGCGTAATGGCATCTAAACATATCCGCACCGATGTAAACTTTGCCTACCCGACGGCCGAGATCGCCGTTATGGGAGCAGAAGGCGCGGTCGGCGTCCTGTTCAAGCGTGACATTGCCGAACACGACGAGGCCTATCGAAAGGCGAAGATATCCGAGTTCGAAGACAAGTTTGCAAACCCGTATGTGGCCGCCGAACGCGGATTTATAGATGAGATCATCGAGCCCAAGTTGACACGTCCGAAACTTATCCGTGCGCTCGAACTGCTCCGAAACAAGCGAGATTCAAATCCGCCAAAGAAGCACGGCAACATTCCGCTGTAGACACTAACTATATTTATCATCTTATCTTTACGCACGTTTATCTCGATTTTACCTTAACTGTTCACACCGTATCCGCATGCACTTGACCAGGCCGACAGTGGCAAAGACAGACCTCGATGCCCTCGCCTTTAACCTGAACTCCGCCCGCCAGTTCCTAGGGCGTGAGACGGATGTCTTGGCCGTCGTTAAGGCAAACGCCTACGGCCACGGAGCGGTCGAATGCTCGCGACGGCTAAAGGCCGAGGGCGTTAAGAACCTCGCGGTCGCGATCCTTGAGGAAGCCGTTGAGTTGCGTCGGGCCGGGATCGAAGGTGAGATCCTTATCCTTGGCGGTATTTGGCCGGAGCAGGCCGCGGCCGCCATTGACAACGAACTCACGCCCGTCGTTTGCCGGATCGATTCTGCCGAAGCTCTCGATTCGCTGGCAGCCTCGCGGAATATACGACAAAAGCTCCATATTAAGGTCGACACCGGAATGGGCCGCATCGGTGTTCCCTATTCGGAGGCTGGAGAATTCGCGGCCGCCATAGCACGGCTTAAGAACCTCGAGGTCGAAGGCCTCATGACGCACTTCGCCTCTGCAGACGATCTAAGCCAGAGCGACTACACGAATTTTCAGATCGACCGATTCGGCGCCGCAGTCGAGTTGTTTGCAAATGCCGGTATTCGCCCCGCTATCTTGGACCTTGCGAACTCACCGGCCTCGGTTGCATTTCCAAGATCGCGTGTGGGACTCGTTCGTCTGGGCGGAATACTCTACGGGCTCGGCGGCGACATTTTACCCGACGTGCCGCAGCCGGAATTGAGGCGCGTTATGTCGGTAACCTCGGAAGTTGGATTCTTGAAGAAAGTGTCGGCAGGCGATTCGCTCGGTTACGGACGCACCTTTGTCGCCGAGCGGAAGTCGGTCATTGCTACCGTCCCGATCGGGTACGCCGATGGATACCCACGGGCCTTATCGAACAAAGGTGAGATGATCGTCCTTGGCAAAAAAGCCCCGGTCGTAGGCCGTGTTTCGATGGATTGGACGATCCTAGATGTGACGGATATCCCGAATGTCGAGGTCGGCACCAAAGTCACTGTCATCGGCTCTGACGGCGGCGAAACTATCTTGGCAGAAGACCTCGCGGCAGCTACCGGAACGATCTCATACGAGATAACATGCGGATTTGGCAGCCGCGTCGCCCGAAAGTTTGTCCCCGAGTAGGAGGCTCTCTCCGATGGTCAGTTCTCGCGAGTTTGACTGGAAGGTCTTTTTTTCAAAACTTTGGGATCGGATCCTGGAAACGGACATCTTTGACCGCTCGGCGCAAACCGCCTTCTTCTTTACGTTCGCTCTCTTCCCGCTCTTATTCTTTATTGTAAGTTTGTTCGGCCTGGTCATCGGTACGACCGATACCCTTCGCGAGGAACTGTTCTCCTATTTGCATCGGCTGATGCCCGCTGTCGTTTACACGCTTGTCTCGACGACGCTTCTTGAGATCGTCAGGAACAGCTCGAGCACCAAGGTCATCCTTGGCCTTGCGGCCGCACTCTGGGCGGCGTCCGCTGGCGTTGACGCTATCCGAAACGCACTGAATGCAGTTTACTCGCTAAAGGAATACCGATCGTGGTGGCAAACAAAGCTTCAGTCGGTGTTGATGACGCTTGCGATGGTACTGCTTGTCGGCGGCGTGCTGTTAGTCATGTTCTACGGCGGGAGATTTGCCACGTCAATGTCGGAGACAGCCGGCGTTACCGTCACGTCATTCTGGATCGTCGCTGGCATACAGTGGATCACGATCGTCGCGATCCTTCTTGTCGCATGCGAACTGATCTACAACCTTCTGCCGGCGTTTCGGCCACGGCGTTGGATCTGGCTGAACACAGGCTCGGTTGTAGCGATCGTCTCTTGGATCGTCTTAACGGGAGCATTCCGTCTCTATCTTCAATATTTCAACAGCTATGACCGAACTTACGGTTCCCTCGGAGCAGTGATCGTTACGATGCTCTGGCTGTATTTTACGGCAATGAGCGTGATGATCGGCGGCATCATCAACGTCGTCGTATCGGAAATGAGCCGACCCGTCGATACTCCTGTCGCTAATTCGGAGGAGCGTTTGGATTAGGCGGCCGTGGCCAGTTCCCTTTCTAACGTCAACCATCTACAATTATCTTTCGACAAGGATCACTAGAATGTCATTGATGCTAGCCGAGATCGCAGAACAGTCTGCGGCTCTTGAAAAAACACTCAAAGAAGAACAAACAAAATACGAAGCCCTGGCACGAAGTCTTTCAAAGAGGGACATCGACCTCATCGTGCTCGTCGCCCGCGGAAGTTCGGATAATGCAGCACTTTTTGGGCGGTATTTGATCGAAGTGAATACGGGTATCCCCGTCTCGCTCGCGGCACCTTCGGTTTACACGCTCTACAACGCGAAGCTCGACCTGAGCCGCAGCCTTGTTGTCGGTGTTTCGCAATCGGGCGAAGGTGCCGACATAAATCTCGTTCTCGAATCAGCAAAGGCATCCGGTGCACTGACCCTCGCGATCACGAACGAAGCCGAATCCTCGATGGCAAAACTTGCCGACGAGACCTTGCTTATTCACGCCGGACGCGAGCGTTCTGTCGCCGCGACGAAAACCTATTCGGGCCAGATGCTCCATTTTTATCTGCTCACTCGTGCACTGGGCGGAGCGGACCCAGGCATCGCGTCGATCCCGGAGCTTGTTG
>JAANMW010000587.1_pt1 | contig 42545 bp, 30 predicted proteins | sample 7279671 | NCBI WGS metagenome assembly JAANMW01 (sample SAMN14094541, study PRJNA606508) | bioreactor metagenome | isolation source: A lab-scale SPAN reactor treating ammonium-rich wastewater day 247 | place: Ireland: Galway | collected 2017-09-19 | reverse complement strand
GATGATCTTTGCAGAAAAACCAAGGGAGTTCAGCCCGCCTCCCTCATCAACCAAGATAAAATCATCCGCTACAGGACTCGATTTTCAAGTCAGTGCTCACAATTGAAATCGAACACGGGCCTTGTGGCCCATCTGGATCAGGGTCTTCATCATTTGGAATCCCATCGCCGTCTCGATCGTCGTCCTGATCGTTTGGAATTCCATCGCAATCGATGTCGTTTGGAATAGCTCCAGAAGCCGCGCTTACGGCTGGGCTAGTCAACATTCTATCCGTTGAAGGACATTCATCCTTCAACGCAACGGTAAATGTGCAGACATAACTGCCGGGTTGAGAAGCAGTGACCATCGCAGTTGAGCCGACACCGGTCGCGAATTGCGTTCCATCAAGGCTGATCTCCCATTTGTATTCGATAGGTCCGCCACTCGTCGCGAAAGTTGTCCCGTCGCACGCTTCTAAAGTTCCGGGATGCGGGATAACGCCCGTCGCCTCGAAGGAAATCACCCTTCCTGCACAGATGTTGACGTGCGAGGCTTTTGCTATTCCTCCAGATAAAGAACTGCTCGCTACGCATGTCGGTGGAGTATTGCAAGGAGGTGGTCCAGTGATTGGTCCACCGCCTCCCTGTGTTCCCGGCATCACCCCATGCCAACCCGGTTGGCGGACGCCGACGCCGGGATCGGTTTCCACGTAGTTGCCATCGGCGGTCACGGTCATTGGCCCTTGCACTTCCCAGCGACCGGTGTCGTGGTTGTAGCTCATCAAGGCGCTCTTCGCGCCGGGCGGCAGTTTGAGGCCGGTCTGGGGATCGGGCAGGTTGGGAAAGCGCACGGGCAGCGGGCGGTCCACGTTTTGCGGGCCGTCGGTCTGAATGGAGATGTCGAGCGCGTGGACAATTCCGGCGGGCAGCCGTTCGGGCAACCGGTCGGACGGCACGGGCGCAAGGCCGACCCGTCCGCCGCGCGTGCCGTTGTCGCTGTAGAGCGCGTTGGTGGGTATGGTGACGGAGACGCCGGCCCACGCGGGGTTCGCGGCGATGACTTCGGGCGGGAAGCCGATGGTGGTGTCGGCGGTCGGGTTGACGGGCTGGAGCGTGCCCGCCTGAACGAGCGGCAGGTAGATGAGGCCCGTGCCGCCGGCGAGGTTGTTGGTGCGGCCCGCGACGGCTTCCCACGGTTTGCCCACGAGCGGGTAGTAAGCGCCATTCGGCCAACTGCTCTCCGGCGAGGTGCGCCCATCAATGCTCACGAAGAATTTTCCAGCAGGGCAATTGGTCAGCCGGAAGAAGCCTTGCGCGTCCGTAGTGGTGAAGATTTCCTGTTCGGCGCCAATGACGCTGACGAGCACGCCCGGCAACGGATGATCCACGAAGTTGGTCGTGCTGTTCGTGCTCACGACGGGCACTTGCACCGAGGCGAAGATGTGCCCGATGACGGCAGTGCCCGCGACGGGTGTGATGCTGAGGGTGTCGAAGTCCACGATGGCGTTGCCGCCGGGCTGGCCGTCGCCGTCGAGGTCGAGGGCGCGGCCAAGGTAATCAACGAGGTTCGTGCCGTTGAACGTGACGCGCACGCGGGCGCTGGCCGGGAGCAGTTCTTGATAGAACAGCGTAACGGTCTTGCGGTCGGTGGAGAGTTCGATGCGCGAGAGGATCTGACGTCCTCCAAATGTGGCGCGGAGGTTGTTGGTCGTGAGCAGAGTCGTTGACGCGAGCGGATGATTGAAGCGGAAGATGGTTTCGCGCGTGACCGCCACGCCGGATTCGCCGTTGGCGGGGGAAGTCTCTACGAGTCTTGGAGGCGGGAACGTGGCGGCTTGGTACTCGAACAAATAGGTCTTGCCGCTGGGCGCGATCTTCTGCGCGTCAGTGGAGTCCAGGGGATTTAATGTCCCGGTCCGGTAGAATTCCCAGAGATCGTCAATGCCATCGCCGTCGGAGTCGGCAGGTTGTGCCAACGGGATTTGATGGACGCGGAAGAACACCTCGGATGGGGCGGGAGCAAGCGCCGCACCGGTAAATTCCATCGGGCCGTCCGAGCCCAGCAGCAGCGCCACGGGATTCGTGATGGAAAGCGGGTCGTAACCGCGGTGGAGGACATATTACGCATTGCTATTGCCGGGGAATTCCAGTCGCGGGCGGTTGTTGACGTCGAGCGCGGCGTGGGTGATCTGGAAATCTTGGCCAAAGGCACAGTCGCTGGCGGAGGTGATTCCCAAGGCCAACAGGGTGCCGAACAACGCACGCCGCCAGGGCAGTCTTATGCTATCCAGATGACACGGGCTCACAAGTTGTCGGGCTTAATGGCGGCTGTCTTACTCCGGCCGTCGGGGTCCTGTAAAGCACAAACTGAGAACCAAGGAATTCAACCGCGCTCCAATACCTTTCAGCAAGCTTGCGCAGGCCCTTGATAATTGGTTTCCTGTTGCGCTCCGTTCGCCGGAGCAACGGTGGCGGAGTTGGTCTTGGATTCTTTCGAGTGAAAACGAACTCAAACGCAGATACGAAAACGCCGAACCTGTCCGCCCCGCCCGGGGCGGATGAGCAACTTTGGCGGCAGTTCCTGGATTCGGTCTTCCAGTTTACGGTTCAGGCGCAGGGACCGGCTCAGGCCGGCCGTCTGGCAAGTCAGGTGAGCCACCGTCTTTATGAGACCGGCGTGCCGGTGCGCGGCCCGGTGAACACGCCGTATGTGAACACCATCCCGGCTGATCAGGTGCCGGCTTATCCCGGTGACCGCGACATGGAACGGCGCATCAAGAGTTTCATTCGCTGGAACGCCATGGCCATGGTGGTGCGTGCCAATTCCAACACAAACGTCGGCGGCCATATTTCCACCTTCGCGTCGAGCGCCACCTTGTATGAGGTGGCGTTCAACCACTGCTTCCGGGGACGCACTGATGATTTCGCCGGGGACATTGTTTATTTTCAAGGGCACGCCGCGCCGGGAGTTTATGCGCGGGCGTTTCTGGAGCGGCGTTTGGATGAACCTCACCTTGAGCATTTCCGCCAGGAACTCGCCGCGGGCGGCGGGCTGTCGTCGTATCCGCATCCTTATTTGATGCCGGAGTTCTGGCAATTTCCGACCGTTTCCATGGGGCTGGGGCCGATCATGTCCATCTATCAGGCGCGTTTCAATCGCTACCTGTGGGCGCGCGGTTTCCTCAAAGGCGAAGACCCGAAGGTGTGGTGTTTCATTGGCGACGGCGAATCCGATGAGCCGGAGACGCTGGGTTCCATTACGCTCGCGTCCCGCGAAAACCTCGACAATCTGATCTGGGTCATCAACTGCAACCTCCAGCGGCTCGACGGTCCGGTGCGCGGCAACGGCAAGATCATCCAGGAACTGGAGGCTGCGTTCCAGGGCGCGGGATGGAACGTGATCAAGGTCATCTGGGGTTCGGACTGGGATGATTTGCTCGCGCGCGACAAGTCGGGGTTGCTGCTCAAGCGCATGGAGGAAGCCCTGGATGGTGATTATCAGAAGTATTCCGTCGAGCCGGGGAGTTACACACGCAAACATTTCTTTGGCAAACATCCCGAACTGCTCAAGCTCGTGAATCATCTTACCGACGAGCAGATTCAAAAGCTGCTCCGCGGCGGTCACGATGCGCGCAAGGTCTATGCGGCGTACAAGGCGGCGATGGATTGCCGGGGCCGGCCCACGGTGATTCTGGCCAAGACCGTCAAGGGCTATGGTTTGGGCGAAGCCGGGGAGGGGCGCAACATCTCGCATCAACAGAAAAAGATGAACGAGAAGGAACTGCGCGAGTTCCGCGAGCGTTTCGGGATTCCCATCAGCGATGATGTGATCGCGGAGATGCCGTTTTATCGTCCTCCAGCCGAGAGCGCGGAAACTCATTATCTGCTCGCACGGCGCCGGGCGCTGGGCGGATTTCTCCCCGCGCGCCACGTTGAAGCGAAACCGCTCAAAGTTCCGGCGCGCGAGGCCTTCGCCGAGTTTTTCAAAGGCTCGGGCAACGCGCAGGTTTCCACCACAATGGGTTTTGTGCGCCTGTTGAACATTCTCCTGCGGCACAAGGAAATTGGCCGGCGCATCGTACCGATTATTCCCGATGAGGCGCGCACCTTCGGGATGGATGCACTGTTCCGTGAAGTGGGCATCTACGCTTCGAAAGGCCAGTTGTACGAGCCGGTGGACGTCAAGTCGCTGTTGTATTATCACGAGGCCAAGGATGGTCAAATACTAGAAGAAGGCATCACCGAAGCCGGCGCAATGTCGTCGTTCATAGCCGCTGCCACGGCTTACGCCACGCACAGCGAACCAATGATTCCGCTGTACATCTACTACTCCATGTTCGGGTATCAGCGGGTGGGAGACTTGTTCTGGCTGGCGGGGGACATTCGCGCCCGGGGTTTCATTCTCGGAGCGACGGCGGGACGAACCACCCTGAACGGCGAGGGCCTGCAACACCAGGATGGTCACTCCCTGCTGACGACTTCAGGCATTCCGACATTGCTTTCGTACGATCCCGCGTTTGCTTACGAGACGGCGGTGATCATCGCCGAAGGTCTGGAGCGAATGTATGTGAAAAACGAGGACGTGTTTTACTACCTCGCACTGTACAATGAAAATCACCCGATGCCGGCCATGCCGGCGGGGGTGGAAGAGGGCATTCTCAAGGGGTTGTATAAGTTCAAGCCGGGACCGGCGAAGAAAAAACTCAAGGCCCATATCTTTGGCAGCGGGCCACTCATCCTGTCGGCGTTGAAAGCGCAGGAGTTGCTGGCGGAGCGCTATGGAGTTTCCGCGGATGTGTGGAGTGCCACGAGCTATCGCCAATTGCGAATGGACGCGCTGAATTGCCGGCGCTGGAACATGCTCAACCCGACCGCGACGCCCCGGAGGTCTTACTTGGAAACAGTTTTGGAAAAGGAAACAGGCCCGTTCGTTGCTGTATCTGACAACATCAAAACCGTGCCGGATCAAATTGCGCCGTGGGTGCCCGGCGGTGTGATGACGCTCGGCACGGACGGCTTCGGGCGCAGCGACACGCGTGAGCGCCTGCGGCGCTTCTTCGAGGTGGACACCGAGTTCACCGTGGTGGCTACGCTCTTCGCGCTGGCGCAGAAGGGCGAACTGGCCGCCGCAGTGGTGGAGAAGGCCATCAAGGACATGGGCGTTGACCCGCAAAAGATGCATCCGCAAATTCTCTGAACTGGATTGCCGGTGTAATTAATTTGAATTCTATGGATGTGAAATTACCCAAGCTTGGTGAAGGCGCTGACTCCGGTGTCGTAGTGAATGTCTTTGTCAAGGAAGGCGATACGATTGCAAAGGACCAGACCATCATCGAACTCGAAAATGAAAAAGCCGTGGCCGGTATTCCTTCCACGGCAGCGGGGGTCGTGGCGAGAGTTCATGTGAAGGCGGGCGATAAACTCACCGTCGGGCAGCGCATTCTTTCCCTGGCTGCTACCGGCCAAACGGATGCGGCAGAGAGTCCTGCCGGTTCGGACGACGACAAGCCTCCGGTTGACATCGAACCTCCGGCCTCAGCATCATCCGCAGAAGCGGAAGAGGAAATGCCCGTCCGCGTCGCTGCTCCGGTCGCTTCCCCCTCCGTGCGGAAGCTCGCGCGTGAACTGGGGCTTGATCTTACCCGTGTTCGCGGAAGTGAACCGGGAGGTCGCATCGTCATTGCCGACATCCGCGCGTACATTCAGCGGTTGCAGAAACTCGCGGCCGGATCGAAAGCAGCGGCGGCGGTGGCAGCCGCCGCCCCGGCCAAACCTATACCGGCGGAGCAGATTGATTTTTCCAAGTGGGGACCAGTGGTCAAACAGCCGGTTACACCGCTGCGCCAGGTGATTGCGCGGCGCATGTGGGAAAACTGGAACGCCATCCCGCACGTCACGCAATTCGACGAAGCGGACTTTACTCGCCTCAATGAATTGCGAAAGAAATTCTCCGCGGCTTACGAGCAGAAGGGCACGCGCCTGACGTTGACTCCGCTGGTGTTGAAGGCGTTGGTGGAGACGCTCAAGCAGCATCCCATGTTCAACTCCAGTCTGGACGAGGCCGCCCAGGCGGTGGTGCTCAAGAATTACTACCACATTGGCATTGCCGTGGATACCGAACAGGGATTGATCGTGCCGGTAATCCGCGACGTGGATAAGAAGAGCGTCACGGACCTGGCCAAGGAGTTGGAGCAGGTGGCTCAGAAAGCGCGCGACCGTAAAGTGACAGCCGATGAACTAAAAGGCGGCACGTTTACCATTTCCAACCAGGGCGCAATCGGCGGCGCGCACTTCACGCCCATTGTTAACAAACCAGAAGTCGCGATCCTTGGCCTGGGCCGTGGTTCGCTGAAGCCCGTCGTACGCGAGGGAAAAATTGAGGCGCGCCTGCTGACCCCGCTGGCGCTCTCCTACGATCATCGCGTGATTGATGGCGGCGCGGCGGCGCGCTTCATGGTGGATTTGGTCTCCGCGATGCAAGACTTCAAGGAAGAGGCGGTCAAACTTTAATCAGTTCCCCAATCATGGATCCAATCAAAACTGAAATTGTAGTGGTCGGCGCGGGACCGGGTGGTTACGCGGCGGCGTTTTACGCCGCTGACCTTGGCAGGAAGGTCATTCTCGTTGAGCGCGACAAACGGCTTGGCGGCGTGTGTCTGAACTGTGGTTGTATTCCGTCGAAGGCGCTCCTGTACGCCACACACCAAGTCACGGCGGCCAAAGAGTCTGAGCATCGCGGCATCACCTTCACTGCACCAACGGTGGACTTGTCCAAACTTCGTGCCTGGAAGGAATCCATTTTGGCGAAACTCGGCGGTGGCGTGGCGCAGTTGGCAAAGATGCGGAACGTGCAAGTTATTCAAGGTCGTGGATATTTTGAGAACTCCAACACCCTGCGCGTGGAAACTGATCAGGGTCAGCAGTTCATTCAATTTGAAACCGCCATCCTCGCGGTCGGTTCCCGACCTGCGTTGCCCAAAGCCTTTGATCTGGGCAATCCGCGCATCATGACTTCGACCGAGGCCTTGGAGATTGAGGACATTCCCGAAAGTCTGCTCGTTGTTGGCGGTGGCTACATTGGCATGGAATTGGGCACCGTTTACGCCGCGCTCGGCAGTAGAATCGTCGTCGTCGAAGCGCTGGATAATGTGCTGGCCGGGGCTGATCCCGACCTCGCGCGCCCGGTCGTTGCCAACGCGAAGAAGGCCTTCAAGGAAATCCGGCTCAAGGCCAGAGTCGGCAAGATGTCCACCGTCGGAAAGCAGATCAAAGTGGAGATGGAATTCGACGGCAAGAAATTGGAGGAGCTTTACGACCGCGTGCTGGTGGCTGTGGGACGCGTTCCCAACAGCGCGGACTTGGGGCTGGAACATACTGGGGTGGTGCTCGACGATAAAGGCTTCGTCAAAGTGAACGAGCGGCAGCAGACCAATGACCCGAGTATTTACGCCATTGGGGATATTGCCGGCGGAATCTTGCTGGCGCACAAGGCCCACAAGGAAGCGCGCATCGCCGTGGAAGTGATCAATGGCGAATCGAGCACCTTTGAAAACACCGTCATTCCGGCGGTGGTGTTCACCGATCCGGAACTGGCTTGGTGCGGTTTGACGGAGGCCGAAGCCAAGGAGCGCGGCATCAAATACGAGGTGTCAAAGTTCCCCTGGTCGGCTTCGGGACGCGCCTTGTCGTTCGACCGCACCGATGGCATGACGAAAATGTTGATTGACCCCGAGAGCGACCGCGTGCTGGGGGTGGGCATTGTTGGCGCTGGGGCAGGGGAGTTGATCGCCGAGGCCGTGCTGGCTTTGGAGATGGGCGCAACAGCCCAGGACATCGCGCTCACCGTCCATCCGCATCCGACATTGTCCGAGACGATGATGGAATGTGCGGAAGCGTTTTACGGTCACGCCACGCACACCATTGCCAAAAAGCGGGCGGCGCATTGACGCTCGCCCGGCCTATCTTCGTGATTGATACGCATGAATTCCCCGGTAGTATCGTCGCGGGCTGGATTCCGATTTTTGGTCGGGGCGTAGCGTAGCCCGGCTAGCGCGCTTGCTTGGGGTGCAAGAGGTCGCGAGTTCAAATCTCGCCGCCCCGACCATTTTTCCTATGTCTGCCCTAACCGCTGAAGCAGCCGCCCGCGGCGAATTCCCTGCCCGGCGAATAACCTTGCGGACGCGAAACGGCGCGATGTAGGAATCCCACGGAGAATTCATTTATGAAACAATGGCACTTCAAAGGTGCGGTGGTTTTGATTGGCTCACTTGTTTTGGGATTGACCATTCACGCGGCGGAGTCCGCTGGATCAACCAACGGGTTTGTTTCCATGTTCAACGGCAAAGACCTCACCGGTTGGGAAGGTTCGCCCGGCTGGTGGACGGTGCAGGAGGGCGTTTTGACGTCTGAGAGCACGCCGGAGAAGCCGTGCAACCAGTCGCACTACCTTTATTGGAAGGGCGGTGAACCCGCGGATTTTGAGATGCGCTGCCAGTGGCGAATCACCGGACCGGCGAATTCCGGCATTCAGTTCCGCAGCGAAAAACGGCCGAACTGGGACGCGTGGGGCTATCAGGCGGACTTCGACGCGGCCGGCGAATACGTCGGTTGCCTCTACCAGCATGTGCGCGGTCTGGTCGCGCAACGCGGCGAGAAGGTGCGCATTGATGCGGCGGGCAAGAAGACCATCACCACCTTTGCCGACTCGCAGGAACTGTTGAAAGCTATCAAGCCCGGTGATTGGAATGAATATCGCATCCTCGCCGAGGGGCCAAAGATTACGATGTGGATCAACAACGTGCTCATGTGCGAGGTGGAGGATTACGAGCCAAAGTTTGCGCTGCCCAAAGGCATCATCGCGCTACAAATGCACCAAGGACCGCCGATGAAGGTGGAGTTCAAGGACCTGCAAATCCGCATCAAGAGATAGTCATGCAGGTGAAAGGAATTCTCCTGGCATTGGCCGCTTGGCTGGCCGGAATGACCTTCCTTAACGCCGACCCACTGGCGGACGGATTTCAGAATCCTCCTGATTCGGCAAAGCTCCGCGCTTATTGGTGGTGGCTCAATGGCAACATTACCAAGGCGGCGATCACGAGTGACCTTGAGGAGATGAAGTCCAAGGGCTTCGGCGGCGCGCTGATTTGCGACGCCGGCGGCGCCGAGCAGGATGGCAATGATCGTGTGCCCGCAGGCCCCACGTTTTTCTCCGCAGAATGGCGCGAGCTGTACAAACACGCTTTGCGCGAGGCTGACCGTCTGGGGTTGGAGATGAGTTTGAACATTCAAAGCGGCTGGAATCTCGGCGGACCGATGGTCAAGCCGGAGGACGCGCCGAAAAAACTCGTGTGGACCGAGTTGAACTTGAGGGGACCGAAGACCTTTGCCGGGAAACTCGATCAGCCCCGCGGACGCGACAATTTCTATCAGGAATTGTTCGTCGTCGCGTATCGCGTCAAACCTCCCGTCGAAACAAAAAGCGCGCTCGCCGGCGTCACGGCAAGTTCCGAACAGTCCGCCAATCCGGCGAGCCATGCGGTGGATGGCAAGACCGAAACCTTCTGGGTCTCGAACAGCTCCGAGGCCGGTGGCGGACCCACGCGTGCCAGACCGCAGTGGCTTCAGTTTAACTTTGCCGCACCCGTGAGCGTGAACCGGCTCACGCTCACGCCGCGCGCTGAGTACGGCCCGCGCGACTGTGAGTTGCAGGTTTCGGACGATGGCAAATCGTTCCGTACGGTGCAGGCGTTCACGGTGCCGCAACGCGGAGAGACGCAGGTGGATTTACCGGCGACCGGCGGACGCGCATTCCGCGTGGTGTGTTTCAGCGCGTTCGATCCGCGTTTTCCACAGTCGCCGCGCAACGTGCAAATCGCGGAACTCGCGATTGGCGGGCCGGACGGTGCGTGGCATGGCGCCAGTGTGCCCAAGCGTCCACAGATCCAGAACTGGCGTGAGAAAGCGCTGCACACGGGACTGAGACCGTTTTCCGCCCCGGACACGCGGCCATTGTTCCAGGAGTTGCCCGCACAACCCGGCGAGGAAGACACGCGCACGGCGGACGTCGTTGATCTGACTGCGAAGTTGGATGCGGACGGCGTGTTGCGCTGGGAAGTTCCGGCCGGCGACTGGGAAATCCTGCGCATCGGTTGCACGCTCAACGATCATTGCCGTGTCTCGACGTGCAGCGATGGCTGGCAGGGTTACGCGCTCGATCCGTTTGATGCCGGTGCGTTCCGTCGCTATTGGGACGCCGTGGTCGAACCGCTTATCGCGGATGCGGGTCCGCTCGCGGGCAAGGCGCTCAAATATTTGCACACCGACAGTTGGGAAGTGGAAGTGGCCAACTGGACGCCGACGTTGCGTGAAGAATTCCGCCGGCGGCGCGGTTACGAATTGTTGCCCTGGCTGCCGGTTCTGGCGGGGCGCATCGTCAATGATCGTGACGAGAGCAATCGTTTCCTCCACGACTTTCGCAAGACCATCGGCGACCTGGCCATTGACAATCATTATCGCCTGTTCAAGGAAGGCGCGCACCAGCACGGGTTGTTGATTCATCCCGAATCCGGCGGACCGCACGCCGTGCCGATAGACGCCCAGCGCTGCCTCGGCTTCAACGACGCGCCGATGAGTGAGTTCTGGGCTTGGTCCTGGCGGCATCGCGTGGGTGATCAAAACCGTTTCTTCGTCAAGCAACCCGCCTCCGCCGCGCACACTTACGGACGCAAGCTCGTCCTCGCCGAAGGCTTCACCACCATTGGACCGCACTGGCAGGAGACGCTCGGGGACAATCTCAAGCCGTCGTTCGACAAGGCGCTGTGCGAAGGATTGAACCTGCTGGTGTGGCACGCGTTTGTCTCGTCACCTGCGGAAATGGGCATGCCCGGCCAGCAGTATTTCGCCGGCACGCATTTGAATCCGAACGTGACCTGGTGGAGCAAATCCAAGGCGTTCTTCGATTACCTCAATCGCAGTCAATTCCTGATGCAACAGGGCTTGTTCATCGCCGACGTGGCGTACTACTACGGCGATCACGTGCCGAACTTCTCCCAACTCAAGCGCAGTGATCCTGCGGGCGTGTTGCCGGGTTACGACTACGACGTGGTAACCGAGGAAGTCATCCTCACCCGCATGAGTGTGCGCGAGGGGCGGATCGCGTTGCCGGATGGCATGAGCTATCGCGTGCTGGTGTTGCCCGACCGCGCGAGTATTTCCTTGGCGGTGTTGCGCAAGCTGAAGGAATTGGTTCAGGCCGGCGCAACCGTCGTCGGACCGAAACCGGTTGCGACGCACAGTCTCCAGAATCTCCCGCAGGCCGATGCGGAAGTGAAACGACTGGGCGATGAATTTTGGGGAAACAGTAATGACCAAACGCTCGGTGAGCGGAGATTCGGCCAAGGCCGCATCGTTTGGGGCAAAACCGCCCGCGAGGTGTTGCTGGCCGACGGCGTGAAGCCGGACTTTGAAATTGAATCAATGCTCAACCCTCAGTCGTCCACCGACTTTGACTACATCCACCGGCGCGAGGGTGAGACCGAAATTTACTTTGTGGCCAACCGTTCGAATCGTTGGGAGGAAGCCACCTGCACGTTTCGTGTGACGGCCAAGGCGCCGGAGTTGTGGGACGCCGTGACGGGCGAGCGGCGATTCGCCGCCGCCTACACGCAGGCGGATGGCCGTACTTTGGTGCCACTTGAATTCACGCCGTGCGGCTCGTGGTTTGTGATTTTTCGTGAGCCAGCCGCGAAGCATCCGGCAACGGCGAAAAGCAACACGCGGAAGTTCAATCCTACTGCGGAACTCGATGGGGCTTGGACAGTGAAGTTTGATCCCAAGTGGGGCGGGCCGGTGTCGGTGGAGTTTGCGCAACTGGTCAGTTGGACGGAACGCACTGAGCCGGGCATCAAGTTCTACTCCGGCACCGCGGTGTATGAAAAGCAGTTTGATCTCCCCGCCGATTCGCGCACCACTCGTCGCTCCTCACGCCTTTGGCTTGATCTCGGCCACGTGCGCGAACTGGCCGAAGTGCGGTTGAACGGCCGAAGCCTGGGTGTGCTTTGGGCAACACCGTTCCGCGTGGACATCACGGACGCGGTCAAGCCAATGGGCAATCAACTTGAAATCGAAGTTGTCAACTTCTGGCCCAACCGCATCATCGGCGACGATGCGTTGCCGCGGGAACAACGCCTGACGCGCACGAACGTTCGCAAGCTCACCAAGGACACGCCGCTCATGCCCTCGGGTCTGCTGGGGCCGGTCAAACTCCTGACCGAAACGACGGCGACGCGCTAAGCGGTGTGCCTGACTGACCAGGCCAAGGCGGTCAAATGAAAGCCTGTCAAGGATGGAAAACCGGAAGACCTGCGGTACGGTCACAACGCTATGACCAGAGCGCGGTAATTTTCCGTAGCTCCGGATAATGCCGAGTGAGTCGCTGCGATTCCTCAAAAGCTGAGGACCCGCAGGGCACGAACATTCCCAGCCTGCTGCGCTACGCGCTGGGTCTGGCGCTGACCGACGATCCTTCGCAGCGCGCTCCGCAATTCGCCGGCTCCGCTGCCGAACCGGCCATTCGGTTTCCTTTCGACTTCGGGCGCTAGAACATTGCGTATGTGGTGGAAGTCACCAGCGACATGGCCGATTGGGCTTCACGGACGATTCTCTTCGACTCGCGCACGGATTTTCCGCCTACGTCGCATTCTGGCTGGATCACCGTAAACGATTCTGCCGGTTCGGGCGCTCAACGGTTTATCGCCTGTCGGTTCTCCTAATTGGCTCGGAACAAGGATTTGACTGTCGTAGCTGGTGAACCGGCTGAAGAAAGCCCATGCTGCGTTATAAGTGAAGGTCTTGTAGGCAGCGGAGCTGGTTAAGGCACGATGCGGCCACTCGCCACCTAATTGGGAACTCGTGCGGATGGCGCGGGCAGCACGCGAAGCATAGAGCCAGCGGCCTCGCTACCACCAAAGATAATTAATGTCGGGCGGATCGGACCAAGAATGAGTTGGTGCGGTGGGAAATTTGAATGACTCGACGTGGCCGTCGCCAAACAACATTGCTTCCGCTCGTTGTCCTCGGACATTGTGCCACACGCTACGAGCATCATGGAGACTGCGGTTGGCGTGCCAAGGCCAGTCTCCTTGGATGATTTTCGTGTCAGGTTTACGCCCGACCTCCAGTGTCTTCATCGGCTCGTTGCGTGCGAAGTATCGTCCGCCGCTGCCGGTAACATATTTCACCCGGAAGCCGTCTACCCGCCATCCCACTAGGTAGCTGTTGCCCCAGCCTTCCCAGCACGACTGGGGAGTCGGATTGAGGGCGTCTCCTTTGTCCGCCGGGCAGCGAAAAACTTGAACGTTACCTGCGTAGCGATTCAGCGGCCGGTTGGTTTCCCATTCACCGCCGCCATACTCAAAAGCAAATCCTGCGGTGTAAGGGTTGGCTGGTCGTTGTCCACCGGTGGCCGCCCACCCGTCATGAACAGGATATCGGTCGTTTGCCTCATCAGCGTAAAGATGAAAGGCAACCCCGATCTGGCGTTGGTTACTGAAGCACTTGGTGCGCAGTGCTTGGGCTTTTGCCCTGACCATCGCGGGCAACAGCATCGCGGCGAGGATGGCCATGATAGCAATAACCACCAAGAGTTCAATCAATGTGAATGCGCTGGAGGATGTCTGTGGTCGCAACTTCATCACTAATTGGAGACAGCATAACATCGCCAGTCGCGCAATGTGTCTATCCCACGTAGCGAGTATTGCCACGCTGCTTCGCTAGTTTCAAGCATGTTCTCCAAATCCTCCCGTCGCACTTGCTCAAAATGAACTGCTGGAGGTTGCCCACAACATCGTAGCACGCCTTTGGACCGAGTTTTCGCTTGCGCCCGCGCCTGCTGAAATGCTCACATCTGACCGGCTTGAAGTCAGGTTTCAGGGCAAAACTAATGGCGCTTAACCAATCACCACTCATGGGCACACCCACCAGACCAATCGAACAATCCTACAAACTCGCGCGCGAACGCTATGCGGCGCTGGGCGTGGACACCGACAAGGTGCTCCGGACGCTCGCGCGTATCCCCATCTCAATTCATTGCTGGCAGGGCGATGACGTGGGCGGATTCGAGAACGCCGGTCAGGAACTGGGCGGCGGACTGGCGGTCACGGGCAATTATCCCGGCAAGGCGCGAACGCCGGACGAATTGCGCGCCGATTTTGAGCAGGCGATTTCCCTCATTCCCGGCAAACATCGGTTCAACCTTCACGCCTGTTATGCCGAAACCGGCAGGAAGAAGGTTGACCGCGACGAATTGAGCGCCGCGCAGTTCCGGAATTGGATTGCCTGGGCAAAGTCCATTGGCGTGGGCCTGGATTTCAATCAAACCTATTTCGCGCATCCCAAGGCTGCCGAGGGCATGACGCTGTCGCATCGGAACAAGGGCATCCGCCAGTTCTGGATCGAGCACGGCATTCGCTGTCGGGAAATCGGCGCGGCCATCGGCAAGGCGTTGGGAAAAACTTGTCTCACAAATCTCTGGATTCCCGACGGCATGAAGGACACGCCCGCGGACCGCAAAGGGCCGCGCGAACGGCTGGCGGAATCGCTCGACGCAGTTTTCCAGAAGAAGCTCAACCCGAAGTTAAACGTGGATTCCGTCGAGCCGAAACTGTTCGGCATCGGCTCGGAAAGTTATGTGGTCGGGTCGCACGAGTTTTATCTGGGTTACGCCGTGAGCCGGAAAATTCTGCTGACGCTCGACGCGGGACATTACCATCCGACGGAGGGCATCGCGGACAAGATTTCCTCGGTGCTGCTTTACCTGCCGGAGATTGCGCTGCACGTCAGCCGCGGCGTGCGTTGGGACAGCGATCACGTGGTGACGCTCACGGATGAGTTGGAGGCCATCGCGCAGGAGATTGTGTGGGGCGGACATCTGGGACGGGTGCGGATCGGGCTGGATTATTTTGACGCGAGCATCAATCGCGTGGCGGCGTGGGTTATCGGGACGCGCAACATGATCAAGGCGCTCTTGCTGGCGCTGCTCGCGCCGATTGCACGCCTCAAGGCGTTGGAGGCGGAAGGGGATTTCACTTCGCGCCTGGCGCTCATGGAAGATACCAAGGTGCTGCCATTCGGCGCGGTCTGGGATTATTACTGCGCAAAGCAGGGTTCACCCGTTGGCGATGGGTGGCTGGCGGAGGTGAAACGGTATGAGCAAGCTGTCTTGAGCCAACGCACCTGACCAGCCTCGCACTCTCAACCAACTGATTATGGCAAATCCCTTCCTCGGTGTTTTCTTTCACTGGCTCGGCGGCCTGGCTTCCGGGAGTTTCTATGTGCCGTATCGCGGCGTAAAGAAGTGGTCCTGGGAAACCTACTGGCTCGTGGGCGGGTTCTTCTCGTGGATTATCTGTCCGTGGCTGCTGGCGTCCTTCATGACCAACGATCTGCTTGGTGTGCTGCGGCAACAATCCTGGGGCACGCTCTGGTGGACTTATTTCTTCGGCGCCATGTGGGGCTTTGGCGGACTGACGTTCGGTTTGACCATGCGCTATCTCGGCATGTCGCTGGGCATGGGCGTGGCGCTGGGCTATTGCGCCGCGTTCGGAACCTTGCTGCCACCGATCTTCAAAGTTTTCATCCCCACCATTCCCGTGCCGGAAACGATTGTGCAAATTGCCTCCACCACGCCCGGGCAGGTCACGCTGGGCGGCGTGCTGGTTTGCTTGATCGGCATCGGCATCGCGGCGCTGGCGGGGTTCACGAAAGAAAAGGAGATGCCCGAGGCAGAGAAGAAGAAAGTCATCAAGGAGTTCAACTACACCAAGGGGATTTTGGTCGCCACTTTTTCGGGTATCATGAGCGCGTGTTTCTCCTTCGCGCTGACTGCGGGCAATCCGATTGGCGAAGCGTCAGCCGCTGCAGGCACTTCCACACTTTGGACCGGCCTGCCCAAGCTGGTGGTGGTTTTGCTGGGTGGCTTCACCACGAACTTCATCTGGTGTACGATGTTGAACCTTAAGAATGGTACCGGCTATCAGTATCTGGCTTCGCAGGTGCGCGTGGAGCACTCCGGGTTTAAGGCGGTTGGAGGCGAACCCACATCAGCCGCGGAAGCCGCCGCCAACGCCTCGCAGCCAGACCTCAAAGTGCCGCGGTTGAACAATTACCTGTTCTCCGCGCTGGCCGGCACGACGTGGTATTTCCAGTTTTTCTTTTACACCATGGGGGAAACCCAGATGGGCAAGTTCGGTTTCGCAAGCTGGACCCTGCACATGGCGAGCATCATCATTTTCAGCACGATGTGGGGCTGGATTCTTCATGAGTGGAAAGGCGCCAGCAAGAAAGCACATGGATTGATCGCGGCGGGCATTGCCACACTGATTTTCTCCACGATCATCATTGGCTACGGAACGTACTTGAAGAGCGGGGGAAGTTGAGACTGACGTTCTCATCAAATCGTTATTATGAGCGACGAATCCCAAACCCATCACGCCGGTGATGAATTCGAGCGCGAACCCGTACCGGAGAAATCCCGGAAAGGCGCGTCCGCCTTTTGGGGCATGTACGCCGGCGAACACACCGCGGGCACGGAATTCATGATCGGTCCGCTGTTCGTGGCGTGGGGCGCGAGCGCGTTTGATCTTATCTTCGGGTTGCTGCTCGGCAACCTGATGGCGGTGCTGACCTGGCGATTCCTCACGGCGGAGATCGCCACGCAGAAGCGGCTCACACTTTATTATCAATTGGAGAAGATCACGGGCCGCAAGCTCGTCACGTTTTACAATCTCCTCAACGGCTTGCTGTTCTGCTTTCTCGCAGGCGCGATGGTTACCGTTTCGGCCACGGCCGTCGGCGTGCCGTTCGGTGACAGCATCAAAATGCCTTCCTTTAGCGACAGCTTGCCGACCGGGCCGGCATGGGTGCTGACCTGTGTGCTGATCGGCACGGCGATGACCTTTGTAGCGGTGCGCGGTTATGGTTTCGTGGCACGCGTGGGACATATCGCGGCGCCGTGGATGTTTCTGGTGTTTCTCGCGTGCGGGCTGGTGATGTTGGGCAAACTCGGCACGATGAATCTGTTTGAGTTGATCAAGCCAGCCGAGGATCAGGCCTCGCGCATGGGCTTCTGGGGCGTGGTCGCCTTCTCGTGGTTCTGCAACTCGGCGATGCATCTCGGCATGTCCGATCTTTCGGTGCTGCGTTTTGCGCGCAAGTCAAAGTACGGCTGGGCTTCGGCTGCGGGAATGTTCCTCGGCCATTACATCGCGTGGATATGTGCCGCGCTGCTGTTGATTTACTGGGTGCGGGTGCATGGGGTGGATCCAGCGCAGGGCAAACCGCCGGGACCGATGGTGTGGGACGCGGTGGGTTGGGCCGGTTTGTTGTGTGTGTTGATTGCCGGTTGGACGACGGCCAATCCCACGATCTACCGGGCGGGATTGGCGTTCCAGGGGATGTTTCGCAGAATGTCGCGCACCACCGGCACGATCATCGCGGGCACGGTCTGCACTGTGGCGAGCATCTTCCCCGCGTTCGCCATGCAACTGCTGGATTTTGTCGGCATCTACGGCACGATTCTCGCCCCGGTGGGCGCGGTGATTGTGGTGGATCATTTTCTGGCGCGGCGCATGGGCATTCAGGCGGAACCGGCCGCGAAACGCGGCCTGAGTTTCAACGTGGCCGTGCTGCTGGCGTGGTTGCCGGTGGTGGGCATCGCGCTTTGGTTTGCCACGGCCCGCAATATCCCGGCCTTCTTCCTGCCGCTGCCGTGCTGGGTGGCGTGCGGCGCGCTTTACATCGTCTTCAGCAAACTGACTCAACCTCGCGAGGTGAAATCATGAATCATTCTGCCGTTCCGCAAATTGCCCGGGTCCTTGGCTTGCTTGCGCTCGCCGGGACCATTGTTCCGCCGGTGCTGTTCCTCGCCAACACGCTCGCCATTGAACCGATGAAAACCATCATGCTGATTTCGGCGTTGCTGTGGTTTGTCACCGCGCCCTTGTGGTTGAAGGGTGGCGAGCAATGAGTCGTCTGCGTATGAAGTATTTTTCTGAACTTATGTCGAAACTGATCGCATTCCCTCGAAGCTTGCTGCTTGGCGCCATCGTCCTGCCTTTCGTGACAGCCGGTGCTTCCCCTTTGCCGCCGGGCTTACCCGCCAATGTCCGGAACGGCGCCGAAGCCTCGCCGCTGCGCTCCTGGTTTCTGCCGCCGGTGCGAATTGTCTGGCAGAGCGAGCAGGGGGTGCAACACGCCGAGGATCTGCTCCAGTTCAAGCCAGGCCAGGCCCTGCTCAATGAACCAATCCCACCGTGTGTGTTGACCTCCTCAACGAATCACACCGCTGCCATCCTGCTCGACTTCGGCGTAGAGGTGCAGGGCTACGTCGAGCTGTTCACGCCCATGACGAAGGATCAAACACCCGCGCCGGTTCGCGTGCGGTTCGGTGAGGCAGCTTCCGAGGCCATGGCCGAACTTGGCGGCAAGCAGAACGCGCAGAATGATCATGCGGTGCGCGACCAGACGGTGGTCCTGCCGTGGCTTGGCAAGAAGACCGTTGGGCCAAGTGGTTTTCGGTTTGTCCGACTGGACGCGGTTGATCCCAAGCACCCGGTTTCGCTGAGCCAGGTGCGCGCGGTGCTTGTGTTGCGCGATCTGCCTTACCTCGGTTCGTTCCGTTGCGACGACGAGCGGCTCAACCACATCTGGCAGGTGGGCGCTTACACGGTTCACCTTAACATGCAGGAGTACCTGTGGGACGGCATCAAGCGTGACCGCCTTGTGTGGCTCGGCGACATGCATCCCGAGGTCAGCACCATCAATGCGGTGTTCGGCTTCAATGACGTTGTGCCGCGTTCGCTGGACCTCATCCGCGACGTGACGCCGCCCACTGAATGGATGAATGGCATCAGCAGTTACTCGATGTGGTGGGTGATCATTCACGAGGACTGGTGGCTGCATCACGGTAATCGCGCCTACCTCGAGGCGCAGAAGGATTATTTGCGGAAGCTGCTCCGTCACCTGGCGAAATTCGTAGGCGCCGATGGTTCGGAAAAGCTCGATGGCATGAGGTTTCTCGACTGGCCAACGTTCGAAAACAAGCAGGCGGTTCACGAGGGGTTGCAGGCGATGCTGTTGATGACGATGGACAGCGGCACGCGGCTCTCGAAATTGTTGGGCGACTTGGAAACTGCGAAAGTCTGTGAAGCAACCTCGGCGAAGCTGCGTCAGCACAATCCGCCAACGAGCGGGAGGAAGTCTCCAGCGGCATTGCTCGCGCTGGCCGGCGCGCGTGACGCGAAGGAGGTCGCGAACACATTACTGAAGCGTGACGGCCCGAGCGACATTTCCACGTTCTACGGATTCTATGTGCTGCAGGCGCTGGCCAAATCCGGGGATTACGATACGGCACTGGATTTCATCAGCACCTACTGGGGCGCGATGCTCGACTACGGCGCGACGACGTTTTGGGAGGACTTTGACCTCGGCTGGACCAACAACGCGGCGCGCATTGACGAACTGGTGCCGCCCGGCCAGAAGGATTTGCACGGCGATTGCGGCGCACACTGTTACGTGGGCTTCCGTCACAGTCTTTGCCACGGCTGGGCGTCAGGCCCGACCGCGTGGTTGAGTCAGCATGTGCTGGGCATTCAATCGCTGGAGCCGGGCTTCAAGCGCGTGCGCATCGCTCCGCAATTGGGCCGGTTGAAGTGGGCCGAAGGCGCGTATCCGACGCCGCATGGGCCGATTCAGGTCCGTCACGAACGCCGGGCGAACGGCAGCATCAAGAGCGAGATCAAAGCGCCTAAAGGCGTGAAGGTGGTGAGGTCAAAATGAATACGCGAAAGGGAGGTCAAAATAATGGGGTCAAAATGATGGAAGAACGAAGAACGATCTGCCGCAAGCAATGGTTTGCTCTCCGCGTTCAGCTGCCTTGTTCATGATTTTGACCCCATCATTTTGACCTTCAGAGCGTGCCCGTCTTGTGCCCCATAAAGTTTGAAGTGTTGTCGGACGAGGAGTTTCGCAGCCTCGATTACGAGGTGATGGCCCATGTTTTCGCGAGCCATAATGAGATGAGCCGGCTTTGTGATGAGGACATTTACATAGCAGACCTCGCGGCTCGATTGGAAGCCGCTGGTTTCGGCCCAGTGCATACCGAGGAGCCAGTGGATGTCACCTGGCGCTCGTTCAGCAAGCGATATTTTCTCGATCTGGTGGTGGGGGACACGCATCTCTATGAATTGAAGTGCGCGTTGATGCTGGTGGGTGAGCATAAAACCCAAATTCTCAATTATGTCATGCTGCTCGGACTGCGCACCGCCAAGCTTCTCAATTTCCGGCCACCGCAGGTTGAAACCTGGTTTGCGTCTTCCCGCCTGACGCTGGAGGCCCGTCAGCGTGTAGCGTGCGAAGACTCTTCATGGCGCGAGTTGACTCCGGTCTGCGCCAGCTTCCGCACCGCTCTTATGGAAATGCTGGGTGAACTCGGAGCATTTCTGGATCTTGGTCTTTATGAATCGTTGCTTACAGACTTTCTTGGAGGTGAAAGCAAGGTTCTTCAACGCATTGAATTGGTTCGCGATGGTCTCACGCTCGGGTTCCAGCGTTGCCACCTGCTCACCACGGACGTCGGATTTCGGCTCACGGCTCACACCGAGGATGTGGTTCACGCACGCTCGCACTTGGTTCGTTGGCTGTCGCATACCTGGCTGCGCGCCATGCAATGGGTGAACCTCAACCGCACAAACATTGAATTCGTGACACTGACTCACCCATGATTCTGACCCCATCATTTTGACCTATGGTTTTCCTCAAGAAGCAACTGCTCGGCTATGTGGTATTCTCGTTCTCACTCGCCTCATTCGCCTCCGGCCTCAACGTCACCGCCCTGCGCACGGAATACCTTCTCAACCCACTGGGCATTGACTCGCCTGCACCACGCCTGCAATGGCAGCTTGAATCCAATGAGCGTGGTCAGCAACAAACCGCCTATCGCCTTCTCGTCTCCAGTTCCCTGAAGAGACTGGCCGGCAATAATGGCGATCTTTTGGATTCTGGCAAAGTCGCGAGCGATGCCAGCACCCAGATTCCGTACGCAGGCCGCCCCTTGTCGTCCGGGCAGGAATGTTTCTGGAAAATTCAGGTATGGAATCAGGACGGAAAAGCGTCGCGCTGGAGCAAACCGGCCAAATGGAGCATGGGGCTGCTCAAGCCGGAGGATTGGAAGGCGCAGTGGATTTCCTACCGCGACACTGCGCAACTTCACAAGGATCGTAACTCACTGTTCCTGCCGCCCGCCCGCCATTACCGCAAGGACTTTGCCGCAGCCAAACCCATCAAACGTGCGATGATATATGTTTCCGCTTTGGGCCTTGTGGATTTGCATTTGAACGGAAAACAAGTCACGGAAGCCTTCTTCGAGCCAGGTTGGGCGGATTACCACAAACGCGTTCATTATCGCACACACGATGTGACTGAGTTGGTGCGCAAAGGCGATAACCGACTTGGTGCCATCGTCACAGACGGATGGTATTCAGGCTACGTGGGCTACGGCCTGCTCGTCGGCTATGGACCAAACAAGGTTGGTCGCTATTTCTACGGCAAAACGCCCGCGTTGCTCGCCCAACTGGAGATTGAATTCACCGACGGCTCGCGCGAGATCATCGGCACGGACACGACCTGGCAGGTCAGCGCGGACGGCCCGATCCGCGAGGCGGACCTGATCATGGGTGAAGCCTATGACGCCCGACGCGAAGATGTGAACTGGTGCCAACCGGACGGCGGAAAAACCTGGAAATGGGAAAACGCCATTCGCGCCGAGGACAACGGCAGCACCAAGGCAATCTATTCCGACACACTCGGCAATCGCGAAGTCGAACTTGGCTTTCAACGTCCGCCCAAGTTGCAGGCCTACGTCGCACCGCCGATTCTGGCGACGCAGGAACTGAAGGCGGTGCGCCTCACCGAACCGAAACCCGGCGTTTACATTTTCGATCTCGGCCAGAACATCGCCGGTGTCATCCGGCTCAACGTCAAAGGCCCCGACGGAACGAAGCTTCAAATCCGCTATGGCGAAATGCTGCACGACGATGGCCGTTTGATGACGGAAAACCTCCGCAAGGCCCGCGCCACGGATTTCTACACGCTGCGCGGTGATCCGAAGGGTGAAACCTGGATGCCGCGTTTCACCTATCACGGATTTCAATTCGTGGAAATTACTGGCCTCGCGGCGAAGCCCGGACTGGACGCGGTCACGGGAATTGTCCTACACAATGACACGCCGCTGACGGGCGAATTCGCGTGCTCGGACGAAGTGATGACGCGGTTCTGGAAGAACACGCAATGGACGCAACGGGCGAACTTCATCGAAATGCCGACTGACTGTCCACAGCGCGACGAGCGGCTGGGCTGGATGGGCGACGCGCAAATCTATGTCCGCACCGCCAGCTTCAACGCCGACGTGGCGGCCTTCTTCACCAAGTGGATGGAGGACGTCGAGGAGGCGCAACGCGACTTCGGTGCGTATCCAGACTATGCGCCGTACCCGATGGCGCACGGCGCGCCCGGTCAGACCTGGGGCACAGCGTGGACGGACGCGGGAATCATCTGTCCGTGGACCATCTGGAAGGTCTATGGCGACACGCGCATCGTCGAGCGTCATTGGGATTCAATGACCCGCTTCATGAACTGGCGGAAGCAACGCGCGCCGGATTTCCGCGGTCGCAAGGACGGCAACACCTGGGGCGACTGGTTGAATGTGAATGAACCTACGCCGATCCAATTGATTGACGCGGCTTACTTCAAGCTGGATGCGGATTTGATGGCGGCGATGGCCCAGGCCATTGGCAAAACTCGGGAAGCGGATAATTATGCAAAGTTGTCCTCGAACATCGCCGAGCAGTTTGCGCGGGATTACTTGAATGACGACGGCACGCTGAAGGTGAACACGCAAACCGCACATGTCCTGGCACTCGAATTCAATTTGTTGCCGGAGTCGGTGCGAAAGACCGTTGCGGACGCTCTGGCGCAACGCATCGCGAAAAATGACTTCCGCATGGCGACGGGATTCCTTGGCACGAAGCCGCTTCTGCCCGTGTTGTCGGCGCACAATCACCACGATCTTGCGGTACGACTCTTTCAAAGTCGCCGATTTCCCTCGTGGGGTTACGAAGTCGTCAATGGTGCAACGACCGTGTGGGAGCGCTGGGACAGTTACACCAAGGAGCACGGCTTCAACGGCGCGAGCGGCAATCAGAACGCTTCAATGAACAGCTTTAGCCACTACGCGTTTGGCGGGGTGATGGAGTGGGGTTTCCGGACCCTGGCCGGCATTGAAACGGATGGCCCGGCCTACCAGCGCATCATCATCCGGCCGTCACCATCCGCGCCCGGCAGCAATCCGGAAAACGAACCGATCCATTGGGTCAGAGCGCATTACGACTCGATCCATGGCCGCATCGTGAGCAACTGGCGGCGCACCGAGGATCAATTCGAGTTGGAAATGACGATTCCTGCGAACACGACCGCCACGGTTTTTCTTCCCGCAAGCAGTGCGGAGCAAATCACCGAGAGCCGCAAGCCGCTGGCCAAGGCGCGCGGGGTGAAGTTCCTGCGCATGGAAAACGCTCGTGCGGTGTTGGCGGTCGAATCGGGGAGCTACCGGTTTGTATCGAGACTCTAAGAAATCATTATGTTCTCTCGCCTCGCCATTGGTTTGCCGGTTGCCGCGTTTTATGCGCTTCTGATAATCGGCAATGTTTCGGTCGCCGCACCGCTCAACACGAACGAGTGGGTGTTTCTCGACAACGGCCAGATTCGTATCGGCGTGAAGAAAACTTCCGGCGCGTGTATTGGCTATCTTTCCCTGAGCACTTCGAATCGCAATCTCCTTAACCACCACGACCAGGGCCGTTTCATCCAACAATCGTTTTATGGCGACTCGGACGGCACGCTCTGGAACAAGCAGCCGTGGCGTTGGAATCCCGTGCAGGGCGGGGACTGGAAGGGGAATCCCGCCAAGCTGCTCGACTTCAAGATCGAAACGAATGCCATTTACGCGCGCAGCATGGGACGCCATTGGTCGGGCTGCGTGGATTTGCCGGACGTGATATTCGAGCAGTGGATTGCGCTAACGGGTCGCCTGGCGCATATCCGTTACCGGATGACGTATACGGGCGACCAGGCCCACGCCATTCGTGATCACGAAATTCCGGCGGTCTTCGTTGAACCCGATCTTGATACGCTGGTGTTGTATGACGGCGAAAAGCCCTGGACGGGTGGCGCATTGAGTCGTTCGCGGCCCGGCTGGCCCAACGAGTCGCGCAAGTTCCCCGAGCAATGGGCGGCTTACGTGGACAAGACTGATTTTGGCGTGGGCGTTTACGTCCCGGCCGCCACGAATCTGACCTGTTATCGCTTTGGTGAAGGCGGGAGCGCGCAAGGGGCGTGTGCATACTTCGCACCGCTGATTCGCTTTGCCGTGACCCCCGGGTTGGTCTTCGATTACGACGTGTATGTGGTGGTCGGCACGCCTGCGGAGATGCGCAGTGAATTCCAAAGGCTTCGCGACCGGCGTCAGCGGCGTACGGATCGGTGAGCCAAACCCGGAGGCCGCCTTTGTTCTTTTTCCGCAGCCCATTGCTGTTCATACTCGCCGCATGGAACCCGCGTTGGTGGTGGCGTTGGTGGTGATTCTGGTTTCCGCCGGAGCGAGCTTCTTTTTCGCGCTGGCGGAGACGGCGCTGTTTTCCCTCAGCAAATGGCAGGTACGCCAGTTGGCCGCGCGCCATGCACAACTTGGCGGCATTATCACACGGTTGCTGACCCAGCCGCAGGATGTGCTGGCGACGATGGTGCTGGGTAACACTTTTGCCAGCGCGGTTATGTTGGCCGTGGGTCTGGGCATGGCGCTGAACGAACACTGGTATCTCGCGCTTACGGTGGTGGCGTTGCTGCTGCTGGCTCTGCTGGGCGGGGAGGTGTTGCCCAAAACCCTTGCTGTGCGGCGGCCCGATGAATGGGCCTTGCGCGTAGCGCGCCCGCTGGCGCTGCTGCACCGGCTGGCGCGGCCCCTGCATCAAGTGGCGCAACGGCTCAATCGCTGGCTGTTGCGCGCCGTGGTGCCGCAGTCGGTCCAGCCCCAGGCGGGATTGACGGACGCGGAGTACAAGGAATTGGTGGAATTGGCGGCGCAGCAAGGAACGCTCGCCACCTCCGCCCGGGACATTATTCTGCAAATCATCCGCCTCGATCACCGCACGGTAAAGGAAGTGATGAAACCCCGACCGCAAATGGCGGCGATTTCCGATGAGTTGTCCGTCGAAGAAATGGTTTCCGCCGCCCGCAAGTATCGGCATCGGCGCCTGCCCATCTACGATGAGACGCCCGACACCATCGTGGGCATTTTGAACACGCGCGCCTTGTTACTCGATCCGGAGGGGGATTTGGCGGATGCCATCGAGTTTCCCTCGTTTGTGCCGGAGACGATGAATCTGCTGCAGTTGCTGCGGAGCTTGCAGCGGCAGCAACGCGGCATGGCAATTGTGTTGGATGAGTTTGGCGGCGTCGCCGGTCTGGTGACGATGGAAGACATCCTTGGGGAAATGGTCGGTGCTCTGCGCGGCGAGGTGGAGTCCGCCGGTTTCGTCATGGAAAAACTTGGACCGGGCCGCTGGCGGGTGAACGGCATCATGCGGCTGGACGATTTTCGGCGCGAGTACCCGGTGCTGGGGGAGGTGGCCGAGGTGGAGACCATGGGTGGATTGCTGATGAGTTTATTGGACGTGGTGCCGGCGCAGGGCGACACGGTCACCTTTCGCGGTTTGAAACTGACGGCGCACGTGGTGGACGAACGCCGCGTGCGGGAAGTAATCGTGGAGCAGGTGAAATGAAATCTTTCAGCAATGTTCTGATGCAACCAACGGTTGCCGGTCTCGGAGCGACGGAGATTTCAAAGCCAATCCCGGCCTGACATGGAATTCAATCCTTTGCTTATCCTGCTGCTGCTGGGGTGCTTGACGCTCTCTTTCATCCTTTCCGGCATGGAGGCCGGCGTGTTTGCCATCAGCCGGTTGCGCATCCGCCAGCAGGCGCGTGCCGGACGACCCTCTGCCCGGGTGCTACTCACTTTTCTGGAGCGTCCCGAGAGTTTTCTCTGGACGATTGTGGTGGGCAACACGCTGGTGAACTTTGCGATTGTGGGCTGGCTCTTCGCGGTTCTTCATGCGCAGCCGGCCTTGCGGCACGGCTGGTTTGTCTTGGTGTTTCTGGCGCTGGTTTTTCTCTTTTACACCTTCTTCGATTTGTTGCCGAAGATGCTGTTTCGCACCTATCCCAATCGCCTCTGTCTGGGGCTGGCCCGGCCATTCCGGCTGATTCACCTCGCCTTGCGCCCCGGGGTGGCCGTGGCGGAATGGGTGTCGCGCACCTTGTTGCATTGGACGGGTGGCAAAGTGTTCAGCGGTCATCTTTTTGGTAATCGCGAAGAACTGCGCCTCGCCATGCAGGAATCTGCCCAGGCACTCAGTTCGGAGGAACGCACGCTCATCAACCGAGTGCTGGAGTTGGAGAACCAAACGGTGCGCCAGATCACCCGCACGCTGGCCGAAACGGTGACGGTGAATGTTGAGACACCCGTGGCCGAAGTCCTGGCGTTGTGTCGGGAACGGCGCCTCACGCGCTTGCCGGTATGGACCGTCGGGGATGGCCGCCGCCGTATCGTTGGCATGGTGAACGTGAATGGACTCTTGTTTTCCGCGAATTTGGATGCGACACGGCAGGTCGGCGAACATCTTAAACCGGCAGTGTTCCTGGATGAATCCATGCGATTGGACGCGGCCTTGAGCCGGATGCAACGCAGCCGCCAGCGTCTGGCCGTGGTGTTGGGACGCGATGGTCGCGAGGTTGGGGTCGTAAGTTTGGAAGACATCCTCAAGGTCATTTTCGGCGAGGTTAAACTGTAACATGGACTGGAACGCCATCAGTTTGATCGTCCTGAAACTCCTCGCGGTGTTTGTGCTGGTGCTGCTCAACGGATTCTTCGTGGCGGCGGAATTCGGGTTGGTGAAGATTCGCGACACGCAACTGGTCACGCTGGCGGCCAAAGGCAATCGCCGCGCGCGGGTGGCCCGGCAGATTCTCGGCAACCTGGACGCAGCCTTGAGTGCGACGCAGTTGGGGATCACGCTCACGAGTTTGGGGCTGGGTTGGATCGGCGAACCGGTGTTCGCCAGCCTGCTCGAGCCGGTCATGGGCTGGCTGCAGATTGAGTCGCCGCAGGTGCGACATTCCATCGCCTTCGCGGTCGGGTTCTCGGTCATCACTTTCCTGCACATTGTTGTGGGTGAACTCGCGCCCAAGTCGCTGGCGATTCGCAAGCCGCTGCCGGTTTCGTTATGGGTGGCGATACCACTGGACTGGTTCTACAAAATCTCCTTTCCCGCCATCTGGGTGTTGAACCACGCGGCGAACTGGTTGCTGCGGCAATTCGGCATCCAACCAGTGAACGAAATGGAACTCGTACACTCCGAGGAGGAACTGCGCCTGATCCTCGGCGCCGCGCAGAAGCAAACCGCCTCCGCGCCGGTGGCGCGCAATCTCGTGCTCAACGCGCTGGATCTGCGTCAACGCATCGTACGCGAAGTGATGCGGCCCCGGCAGGAACTGACGGTGCTCAGGATGGAGGCCAGCATGGCCGAGTGTTTGGAAGTAGCAGAAAAGACGCGTTACTCGCGCTTTCCATTGTGCGAAGACGGTGATCTGGACCGCACCCGCGGTGTCGTTCACATCAAGGACCTGTACGCGATGCGGCTCAAGGCGCGGACCGGCGCGGAACTCCTGCCCGTGGCGCGGAAACTCATTTACGTGCCGGAGACGGCGCACCTGGAGAAGCTTCTGCAATTGTTTCTCGAACGTAAACTGCATCTTGCCCTGGTCGTGGACGAATACGGCGGCACGACGGGCATGGTGACGCTGGAGAACATTCTGGAAGAATTGGTCGGTCAGATTCAGGACGAGTTTGACCAGGAAAAGCCATTGTTGGTGCGCGCGAGCGAAACCGTCTGGGACGTGGCCGGCGTGTTGCCGTTGCACGAACTCGAAGAACTTGTGGGCGTGCCGATGCGGGAGGAAGGCCTCACGACAACGAGCGGCTGGGTGACCCAGCGGTTGGGGGGCTTTCCCAAACCCGGCGACACGCTTGCCGTGGGCGGCTTTGAATTACGGGTCGAAGAAATGGAAGGCACGCGCGTAGGCCGGCTGCGCCTGACACAGACCCGGCCCGTCTCTGTCGGGGAATCTGGGTGAGGTTCAGCGTCGGTGACGAAGTTCCGGTTACCAGCGCGCCCCGCGGATGGCAAAATATCCAACCGTTGCGCCGCTCAAGGCACAAAAGGCAGTCGCTGACCACAGACCTTGGGCGGCAGTCCCGACTGCAAAGAGCGTGAGTGCCCCGAGCCAGATGCCGAGCGGATGATAGTCCGGCGGCAAGGGTCTGGGCCGTGGTAACTTGTTGACAAGCACAGGAGTTACGAAGGCAAGTATCAACAAAGCGGTGAGCAGCCAGCCCAGGGAATTCACCAAGGGCGTGCCGTGCCAGGAAACGGGAATTCTGGTTGGCAGCCAGAGCCAGAAGCTCTGCACCCGTGTGGCGAACGGTTCGAGAGCCGCATCAAAGACCACCGCCAGCCCGGTGGTAAGCCCGATCAGCCAGAATCCGTAGTTCCGAAGTCTGCGCCATGGTCGCAGGATCAAACGCGCCACACCGCGTGAACTCAAAATCGCGATGATCCACAGTGCCGGAATCGGCCAGGCGAGCACGCCGAGAATTCGCGGGCCGGCGTTGTCGGCATAGGTGAACGGTCCAAACGGAATGGCGGTTGCGGCGCCCAGCGTGTGCATCAGCCCGCCAACTAGCCCGATGATTCCGGCTGCGAGGAAGACGTTTTGTCCCGGCAAGTGTCGCCCCAGCGCCAGCAAGGTGGCGGCCGCACTGGCCAGCACCAGCACCGCCTCCGGCCAGCCGGGGCGGCCGGGGATTTTCCAGGACGCTGCCAACGCCACCACAAGCAAGAGGAAGCACACCGCCGCCAAGGCCGAAGCCAGCCAGAGGCTGAACCGCAGCAGTTGTGCGGATGGGTTTAATGTCGGTGTCGTTGTTTTGGTTTGTGTGGCCCGGTTCATCTACGCGGCGCGCAGGTTAATGCCCCGTTCCCAGCGGCGCAGTCAAAAAGTGGACAGAGTCCCGCGGGATTGCCCATCTGGCTCCGACGAGGCGCTGGGCTGTTCAACGTCAATTACAGGCCGAATGTCGCCATCGCAATCGGACGGCAAAACCGCTTGTTTCTTGGCACCGAAACTGGTTGGTTCCCCGCCACAAAAGGAAACAGATTATGACTTTGGATGAAACGGTTCGGCAGGTGCGCAACTGCGCCAATGAAATGAACGCCCGCTATGGCCGCAGCGTGTTCGACGAGTGGGCTATCGTCTCCTTGGCCAATCAAATGGCCCGAATCCTTGCTTACAATGGGCCGCGTAACGACGCATTCCTCCAGAATTTCGCCACCGACCTCGGCGCGCTCCGGGCCGAGCTACTCAACCCAGCTTATCACGTGGGAGATTTTGAATTCGCGCGCGAGGCTGCGGGCACTCGGTTCGAGGCGTTCATGGTGCTGGGCGAAGGACTCTACCTGATCTGCAACAACACCTCGGGCACCATGAACGAGATCGCCCAAGACCCGCGCTGGCTCAACGCGCAGGTGCCGTTTGCCGAGTTGAGTGACAAGCTGCGCGCCAGTCCGCTGGCGTGTGCCGTCTGACTTCAGCGCAGCAAGCCCTGATACACGAAAAATCCGTAAGCCGCCATCATCAGCCAGCCCATAAAGCGCGGCAGGCCGCCGAATACGATCACACACGCGAAATGCACTACCGTTGCCCCGCCCAGCACAAGGATTCCTGTTTGAAACACCGCCGGCACCGCGAGCGGGTGATAGAGGGCGAAGATTCCCACACACAGCGGAATGCAGATATGGCCGTCGCCGACTTGTGAGGTGTAAACGACTTCCGGATTACCGCGCCAACCGTAGTACAACGCGAGCAGGGCGTTGGGCAGCACCATCAACCAGCCGCTCAACCAGCCCATGTTGTCCGCACTGATGAAGCCGGTGCGAATCCCGGAGAGCCAGTTGACCAGCCACTCGATGCTGAGGTATGTGCCTACCGCGCCGACACCCAGCAAGGCCAGGTCCAGTGGCAGCCTCCAGTTGAACGATTTGCTCTGGCGCACGTTGCTCTTGAGCACGTCAAAGACGTGAAAGCACTGCCAGAACAGAAACAACCCCACCAACACCAGACCGTCGCCGAAGTCGAGTTTTCCGTCCCGCGCCAGCGCCCAGACCGCGCCCGTGAAAAAAAGCACCGCCGTCAGCGTCAACAACAGCGAAAGGCGATTGATCTGATGTTCCTTCTGGTTGCCGCGCTTGCGGGACTTGCCCTTGGCGGCGGGCAGCAGGCTCAAACCCCAGATCACCGCCGGCAGACCGATCAGCAACGTCATGTTCGTGACGTTGTTGACCAGCGCGTTGGTCATCACCTCAGCCCCCGGACCGCCCTTGCGCCCGAGCACAAAGGCGAAGACAAGATTCCCGACACCCGAGCAGTAGGGCATGATCAATGTTCCGAGCACCGTGCCCTCGAAACCACGGTCGCTCATGGCCTCCAGCCGCCAGATCATCAGCGCCGAGGCGGCGATGAACAAAGCCAGAAACAACCACGGCGCCCACGCACCGGTGCCTTCGATGTCATGAACCAGTGAATTCAACGCGCGGAGTAAACCAGTTGGCTCGGCGGCTGGCAAACGTTCGCCCGCGCAATGCGCCTTAATGGAGCGCCACTAGCGGAACGCCTACGTGTCGTTGGCATTGGGGGTAACGAACGGCAATGATGCCCGAGTTCGAACCAGAGAGTAACGCGAGCCGTGGGCCCGGGGCGTCAGCCGGTCACAGAACCGCGCTCCGGCGGGGCAACTTCGCCAGCACGGCGTTGGCGGAAAGGCCGTGGAGTTTGACCACCTTGTGCCGCGAGGTGTGGCCGCGCAGTAATTGCGCCGCACTGCGCGCGCAGTCGAACTGCTCCGCGAGCAGGCACAGTAATGCTTCGTTGGCCTTCGCATCTACCGGAGGGGCGGTCACCTTGACGCGCAGTTCCGCGCCCACTGGTTCGCCGATTTCATTGATGGAGGCGCGCGGTTGCAGTTTGATGGCCAGCGAAACGCCGTCGGCCTGAACTGACAGGAACCCAGGCAAGCTCGGGGCAATATTTGTGCCGACGGATTTGTTCACGACCGGTTCAGCGCACTCAGCACGGCGCGCACGGAAGCGAGTTCGATGTTGGTATCCACACCCGCGCCCCAGCGCGTGCGCCCGTCGCCGTGTTTGATTTGGATGTAGGCGATGGCTGCGGCTGCCTCGCCACTGCTCAGGGCGTGCTCGCTGTAGCTGGCAATTTCAAAGCGCGGCACGCCGATGGTGCTGAAGCCGTGAACCAACGCGGCGAGCGGGCCGTTGCCTTCACCATGCAGTTCTGTGGGGGTGCCATCCCGCAGCATCCGCGCGTGGCAGCGGACGAGGCCGTTGCGGCTTTCGGTTTCAAAACCCTGCAACTGCCACGGCTTGGCGCGCTCAACGTATTCCCGCCAAAACATGGCGCGCAATTCCACGCCGCTGACCTCGCGGCCGAGCCGGTCCACTTCATCATTTGCCAACGGGCCGAATTCACGCTGCATTTCCTTGGGTAGAACGATGCCAAATTCACTTTCGAGCAGATACGCCACGCCGCCCTTGCCGGACTGGCTGTTCACGCGGATGACTTCGCGGTATTCGCGTCCGATGTCATTCGGGTCAATGGTGAGATACGGCACGTCCCAGTTTTCGGTGCGCCCAGTTTTCCATTCCGACAATCCTTTGCGAATGGCGTCCTGATGCGAGCCGCTGAAGGCGGTGAACACGAGTTCGCCCGCGTAAGGCTGGCGCGGCGGCACGGTCATGCCGGTGCAACGCTCATAGACTTCGATCAGCGCATTGAGGTTGGAGAAGTCCAGCCGCGGATCAATGCCGTGCTGGTAGAGATTCAACGCCACGGTCACAATGTCGAGATTGCCGGTGCGCTCGCCGTTGCCGAACAGCGTGCCTTCAACCCGGTCCGCGCCGGCCAGCAAGCCCAACTCGGTGGCGGCCACGCCGGTACAGCGGTCATTGTGAGTGTGGAGACTGACGATCAGGGAGTCGCGGTTGCGCAGGTTGCGGCACATCCATTCGATCTGGTCGGCGTACACATTGGGCATGGCCACTTCGACCGTGTCCGGCAGGTTCAAGATCATTTTCCGCTCCGGCGTCGGTTGCCAGACGTCCATTACGGCCTCCGAAATCTCCTTCGCGAATTCCACTTCCGTGGCGCTGAAACTCTCCGGCGAATACTGGAGCATCACGTCCGTGCCTTTGAGGCGGGGCAATCGCTCTTGAATCCATTTCGCCCCCTGCACCGCGATGGACTTGATCTCGTCTTTCGATTTGCCGAAGACCACGCGGCGTTGGGCTGGGGAGGTTGAGTTGTAAAGATGAATGATGGCTTTCTTGGCGCCGACGAGCGATTCGACGGTGCGTTCGATCAAATCCTCCCGCGCCTGCACGAGCACTTGGAGCCACACGTCCTCGGGCGCGCGTTTTTCTTCGATGAGCCGGCGGTTGAAGGTGAACTCGGTGTTCGAGGCAGAGGGAAAACCGACTTCGATTTCCTTGAAGCCACATTTAACGAGAGTGTGAAACAACTCCAGTTTCTGGCCCACGTTCATGGGGACGGCGAGCGCCTGATTGCCGTCGCGCAGGTCCACGCTGCACCAGATCGGGGCGCGGGTGAGCGTCCGATTCGGCCATTGGCGGTCGGGCAAATGGACGGGCGGGAAGGGCCGGTATTTCTGTGACGGTTGCTTGAGCATGGCGGTATTAGTTTGCGGGTTTTAACCGGCGGCGGCGAGGCAAAACAAAAACCCCACCGCCAATCCGGCAGTGGGGTTTGGTAAATTTGCTATTTAACCTAGAACCCGACTGCCGCGCTGCACAGCAGCAGCGCGTTCGTAAGCAGCAGGTTCAGATTTCGATTCACGAGGGGCACAGTACTGAGCAGGGCAGGGCGGGTCAAAGGATTTTTCTTCGGGCTTGATACCGAATCGGGCGGGGGACTACCGTCAATTCCATGAACGGGACCACGGCCATATTCTCGCGCTCTGCCTCTGGTGCGAACCCGTGGCGGGCCAGTTCTCAGGCCAGATCAACTTCCGAAAGGAGCCAAGTCCATGAATCCATCGTTGCGTTATCCCGTTGAGGTGTTGCCGACGCGAAGGCGCCGAGGCGGGTTTACGCTGATTGAATTGCTCGTCGTCATCGCCATTATTGCCATTCTGGCCAGCATGTTGTTGCCGGCGTTGAGCCGCGCAAAGGATCGGGCCAAGTCCATCAACTGCATCAATAACCTGCGTCAGATGGCGCTGGGGTACAAGTTGTACTCGGACGACAACAAGGACGATGTGGTAACGCTCTACCTGTATGAAACAGCACCACCCGGCGCGTTTTATCCGGGGACGGTGACGTGGTGGGTGGATTTGTTGCGCCCATACTTGCAGGGGACCAACATCATCACTTGCCCCAGCGTGTGGGGCAATCAGCCGTTCGGGGTGGGTGGTCCGGGCGGATTGGGTGTCGCCTTGAATCATCCGGAACTCTCCGCGTGGGCGACCGCGTGGCGACCGAAGTTGGCCACGCTGAAGAGTCCGGCTCGGAAATTACCCTTCGTGGATTCGGGATTGATCGGTAATCCGCGTGATCGTGACCCGGATGCGTGGGTTGAAGTGCGCCATCAGCAGGCACTCTACTGGCGCGTGCCCACGAATACCGGTTACTACGAAGACGATCCGCAACGGCCCGTGGGGCGGCATCTCAAGCGATGTAATGCCGGATTTGCCGATGGTCATGCTGAGACGCTCAAGGTGAGCGCCATCGGCCTGCAATTCTATCCGAGTCGAACGGCCAGCGGGCAGGTGGCCACGGGTTTAACCTGGCTCGGTGGGAATGGGATTTTCGATGAACGCTGGATGTGGTCGTGGGGACCATGAACCGCAACTCTTTTTAGCTGTGGTGCGGCGGCCAGTTTTCGAGCGTCGGCACAACTGCCGACGCGGTTTGTCCTATAAGCCAACATGAGCAAGCGAACCAGGGATACCATCGTGGCAATCCTCGCCATCGGCGCCGCCGCCGCTGCGCTCCACCTGGGGTTTGGCCGGAGAACCCCAGCGATCAAGCTCGATACCTACGAAGTGCTGGGCACCGTGACAGCCGAGGAAACCGCCAGCCTATTGGGTGGGCAAGGCCGGGTGTTGCTCATGGTCCGCGATACCAGCCCGGACAAGAATCCATCCGTGGAAGCCCAGGTGAAGGCGTTTCTGCAAACCCTCAAGCCGCACACTAAAATGAACGTGATGGTGGATCGGGTTCAAGTGACGCCCATGCTGATGATGTCCACGGGTGGCGGCGTGCCGGTGGATCAGTTGTTCCAGGCGATTGAGAAACATGAGAAACCGAGGGCCGTGGTGTTGTTCTTCGGATTACCACCGTTGACCGAGCCGGAACAGGAGGCGCTCAAGCGGACGGGCGTCAAGCTCGTCGTAGTTTCCTCGTTCCGGCCTGGCTATCAGCGGTTGCTGGAGCGAAGGGTCATCCAATTGGCTATCGTACCGAGGCTCGAAGCGCCGACATTGGGGAAAGTGCAAACCCTGCGCGAGAGGTTTGATCAGGAGTATCTCGTCATCAAGTCGCCCGGCCCCATAGGGCCTCCGTAATTCGCTCACGGCGTACGGGCGCGAAAGTAGCCTGCCGCTCCGGGGATGGCGTTGGTGAGACGGATTACCGTGTCGGTCGTTTGCGCCGGTAAGTTGGTCACCGTGTTCCATTCGCCGGTGGTGAGCGACTCCCGGAATTCGACGACGTAGGTGCGGTTGGATTGGGCGTTGAAGGAAAACCGGATTTGATCCCCAACGAGCGCGGTGTCGAACAAGGTCGGAGGAAGGGTGGGTGGGGGCGGTTCGGACACAATGTAATCAATCGTAAGCACCGGACTGAACGCAACATTCTCGCGCGAGGCTAATTGGCGTCCGGAACCAGCCTGTCCGCCAGTGGCCTGCAGCAGCCAGCCGAAATTGGTGTTCGGATCGTCCAGCCACATCTGCACGTCGGCTACCATGCCGGGGGAACTGAAGTCATTGAAGGTAGGCGCGTCCAGGACCGGTTGCAGTTGGGCTGTGACGCTGGGACTCGCGGCGTAGTCAGTTCCGGCCTGAGCGCCGGGAGCGCCCCATGGCGTGGCCGGCAGACGCACATTCCAGGTTGCCCCATTCTCAGTCCAATCCCGAAGGATGCGGTTGAGATCGAAGTTGGAAGCCTCCCTTGGCCCCGCGGTTGCGACCAATCGCAGGCTGACATTGGTGATGGTTGCGTCTGCTGGCAAGTCAGCCAACGAGAACTTAAACAGGCAACGCTGGACAGGCGAGCCAGCCAGCGCGATCCCCGCCAACAGAGGCGTGCTGGCGCCGAAATTCGCCGTGGGTGCGCTGTCGCGGATGTAGGTGTCGGCGATGGGGAACAGGTTGGTGGTCACCGCCGAGGCGGTAGGCAGGTCCATGTTAAATGCAAGCGCAGCGGCCCAAGTCAGACTCAGAATATGTTTCGTATGGCTCATGGTGTTGTCAGGTTGCCAGCATGAGTGCCGACCGACTGATTTGGAACTATGAGGCGCGGGGGAAAGCTTTGTTCCCAAGGAGCTGGTTCATTCTGGGCCGGCGCAACGGGGGAAGCAGGCAGCCACGAGAACAGGCAGCCGCCATCAAGGACGCAGCAACCTCACCGGCCATCGAAGAAGACGCCGCGAGGTCAGACGACTCTTCGCCGGACTAATGAGAGGTTTGAATGGGCAGTAAACCCGCCCGGTCATTTGCCCAGAAACGCTGCGTGGACAGCCTTCATCGCCACTTCGCCCTTGTCGAGCCGCACGACCACGGAAATCTTTATCTCGCTCGTGGAGATCATCTCGATATTCACCCCTTCGCGCGCGAGCGTGTCGAACATTTTGCCGGCCACACCCGTGTGGCTCTTCATGCCGACACCCACGATGGAAAGCTTGCCGATCTTCTCGTCGGCAATGGCTTCGCGATAACTGATTTCCTGCTTCAATTCCTCGATCACCATGCGGGCTTTGGGCAGGTCCGGCTTGTCCACGGTGAACGAAAGATCCGTGGCCGGCGCACCGCTGCCGTGGCTGATGTTCTGAACAATCATGTCCACGTTCACGTTCGCGTCACCCAGCGCCTTGAACACCCGCGCCGAGACGCCAGGCTTGTCGGGCACCGCCACCAGCGTGACCTTGGCTTGATTCTTGTCGAGGGACACGCCGCGCACGACGATGTCCTCCATGCTTTTGGTTTCTTCCTTCACAATGGTTCCTGGGTTGTCGTTGAGGCTGGAGCGCACTTCAAACACCACGCCGAATTTCTTGGCAAACTCTACCGAGCGCGACTGCATCACCTTTGCGCCGAGACTCGCGAGTTCGAGCATTTCGTCATAGGAAATCTCTTCGAGTTTGTTCGCGCCGGGCACGATGCGTGGATCGGCGGTGTACACGCCGTCCACGTCCGTGTAAATCTGGCAAAGATCGGCCTTGAGCGCGGCGGCAAGCGCAATGGCCGTCAAATCCGACCCGCCGCGGCCCAGCGTGGTAATCTGGCCGTCCATGGTTTCACCCTGGAAACCGGCCACGATGACGACATTGCCTCGGTCCAACAATTCGTGCGTCCGCTTCGGCGTGATGTTGTGAATTCTGGCTTTGGTGTGAACGCCATCCGTCACAATGCCTGCCTGCGCCCCGGTCAGGGAAACCGCCGGTACGTTCAGCGCCTGCAGGGCAATGGCGGCGAGCGCGATGGTTTGCTGCTCGCCGGTGGCCAGAAGCATGTCCATCTCGCGCTCACTGGGTACCGGGGCGATATCCTTGGCCAGTTTGATCAATCCGTCCGTCACCCCGCTCATGGCGGACACCACCACGACGACTTGGTCGCCCTGCGCGCGGTACCTGGCCACGCGCGCGGCGACGTTCTTAATACGATCCGTGTTGGCGACCGAGGTGCCGCCATACTTCTGAACAATCAAAGCCATACGTTTGTTGGGGGAAGGATAGCCTCTTCTGCGTTGGGTCAATCCCCATTGGCGGCGGAGGGTAGAGCGACGGTCGGCACTTGAAAAGTCTGTAGTTTACCCTGTGAAAACCCATTTTTGAATTCCCTCACTCAAAAACACCTGCGCGCCATCAGCAAATACTCACGAAGCTTCTCATAATCGGCGGTCATCTGGTCGTAGTCCTCCGGCATCTGGATGGCCGTTGCCATGGCGGGTGGCACGTCGGGCGACCAGCCCATGTTCTTTTCGATCTCCTCGGGAAACTTCGCGGGGTCCGCGGTTTCGAGAACCACGGCGGGCAGACCGTTCAGGCTTTCAGATTCCAGCCAGTCTTCAAACCCGCGCCACGCCACGGCGACATGGGGTTCGGCAGCAACCGGTGCTGGTCCCACACGGCCTTGATCGTCTGGCGGGTACGTTCGTCGGAAACCGCGCTCGAAAACAACTGCTGGCGCATTGCCGCGTAAGGCAGGGGAGAAGGCGCTAATAAACGGTAAGCGCCTGCCAAGAAATGTCGCACAATCCTTCTTGCACTCTTCGTTGGGGGGAGCCGAATTTGGTTGTGTTGAAGACCGTGACGCAACCGGTCGGAGGAAACCCGCCGAGTCCTGGCCAAACCGTGTCCTGGACGCCGGGTGACAACCTTCTTACGCCTCGCGAGAGCGAAGTGATGCGTTGGTTGGCGCGCGGAAAACTCAACAAGGAGATCGCCGAGGAACTGGGGATTAGTTTCTCGGCAGTTCACAAACATCAATACAACATTTTTCGGAAGCTTCACGTGGACAATCGAACCGAAGCGGCTGTGAAGTGGATGTCGGCAATCCCTGAGGTATAATGTTCAAGATTCGCAAGTTGTGAGCGCCAGATTGAAAGTCTTGTTGGCGGGCCTTTTGGTAGCTCTGGACGTCAGTGCCGCGGAGCCAGACTTATCCGGGCGCCAGGCCGCTGGCGAGGCAACTCCGACTTGGACCATCCCTTATGGCAAGGAATTCTGGCGGCGGTCAGTCACAGCCGCCCAACCAAAGCCCAAAGACCCAAACAATTCGCCCGCGACGATTACTGATATTGATCTCGGAGACATCATGGATCGAGTTTCGCATGCCATCTCGGACAACGATCCCTCTGGAGTCGCTCGCGTCCAGGCCAAAACTTATACGGCCGCTTTTGACGGGGCGGGTGTGCGCGTTTCGCCCCATCACCCCGGGACTCGCGTTCCAGAGACAGCGGCGAACGCCCTCCGGTCGCCGGCGCATCTGTGGCGCAAGGGGCGGACGCTGCGAACGAGCCATCCCCTGCCGGATTCGGACACTGAAGTGACGCTGCGAACGAGATCGGTTCGCTTGGGAAGTCGTAGTCTTTACGAGCAGGGTGCCCGGGCGCTGAATTGGTCTTTGCGGGGTAACACCGCCCAGGCATTGCTCAACGAGCGCATCGGGTTGGTTGAGCATTACGAAGCGGTTGGTGAAGGGGTTTGGGCCAGTTGGGTGTTATCAAAGCGCCCTGAATGGGAGGGACCATTGGTAATCGAGATCGTGGTGGGAGGGCTGAATTATGTTGGCACGAGCGATCAAGGCATTCATCTGGCCGATGCCGCCGGGACACCGCGCGCCCGCGTTGGAAAGGCTGTGACCGTTGATTCAGCCGGTCGGCGTTCCGAAGTGCCGCTGGCGGCAAGGGCGGGCGGGTTTGATGTGCGCGTCTCCGGGGAAACTCTCGCAGCCGCCACCTATCCCCTCGCGATTGATCCGCTCATCAGTCCGGAGTTTGGAATGGATCAGCCGGTGATTGTTCCGCGGCCCGGTGAGCACCAGATACCGTCGGTGGCTTGGAACGGGACCAACTGGCTGGTAGTCTGGACAGAATGGCCGGTTTTCGGGAGCCCAGTCGACGTCATGGGAGCGCGCGTCTCCAAAGAAGGTGCCGTGCTGGACCCGTTCGGCATCTTCATCAGCAGAGGTGAGTCGCCCCCGGCAGCGCCCGCCGTTGCCTCGAACGGGAAGGACTATTTTGTCGTGTGGGAGCATTTTGACTTCGTAACGGAGCTGGACATCTACGGTGCGCGTGTGACGGCGGATGGCCAGGCCAGCGACCCGGAGGGAATCGTCATCAACCGTTTGCCCCGTGACCAGTCTGCTCCTTCCGTCGCCGGCGGAGGCGAAGGCTATCTGGTCGCATGGCGGGACCTACGCTCCGGCAGCGACTGGGATGTCTATGGAACGCGCGTGAGCAATGGAGGCGTCGTACTGAATGGCGATGGATTCCCGATCAGCACGGCTCCCGGTCATCATGCCCAACCATTCGTCGCACGTGGACCCAGTGGCTTTTTGGTTGTCTGGCCTGACAGTCGTGGATTTGGCGCGACCGGTTGGGACATTTACGGAGCGCGCTTGGACACAAACGGAGCCGTGCTCGACATCAATGACATCGCCATTTGCACCGCGTCTAACGACCAATGGTTCCCGCAGGTTGCGGCCAACTCCAACGGGTATCTCGTGGTCTGGCAGGACTCGCGCTCCACAGGAAACGTCGAAGAGAACGACATCTACGCAACGTTGGTCAGTCCCGCTGGCGTGGTGTCTCATCCGCAGGGAATTGCTGTCAGCACCGCAGCGGGTAACCAGTCCAGACCGTCCGTTGCCGCCGGCGCAAATGATTTTCTCGTCGTTTGGAACGACAACCGGCCCGGTCAACCCGGCATCTACGCTTCGCGAGTCGCCGCGGACAGCAGCGTTTTAGACGTGGAAGGAGTTCTCGTTGACGGCGTCCCGAGGACGTTCTTTCCTGCGGTGGCCGCGTCCGAAGACGGCTTTTTGGCGGTCTGGATGAGAACTTCGCATCCTGCGGGCGGCTTCGGTTCGGGTATCCTCGGAGCACGCCTGAACAGCCGTGGTGAGGCGATTGACCCTGAGGCAATTCTCATCACACCGAAAGACAACGATCAAAACAGCCCCGCCGTTGCATTCAATGGAACGAACTGGCTGGTGGTTTGGGAGGATTGGCGCGATACGACAAACTGGAGCGATATCTATGGAGTGCGAATCAGTTGCGATGGTAGGGTTCTGGACACGGCGGCGATTCCCATCAGCACTCGGCCCGGCTTTGAATTGAGACCAGCAGCCGCCAGTGCGGCAGGCGATTACCTGGTTGTCTGGGCAGACAGCCGAAATTCGGCTCCCCCCTACTACGACATTTACGGCACGCGAGTCCGCGGGGACGGCGCGGTGCTGGATTCTGGCGGCATGGCAATTCGTACGGCTCCACGCAATCAACCGAGTCCCTCAGTCACATCGGACGGGACAAACTATCTAGTGGTTTGGGATAGTACCAACATTTACGGGGCATGGGTGAACCGGGATGGCGTGGTTTTGCCGCCAAATGGGTTCCCCATTAGCGCCCGCACGGATGCACAGTCCGTACCGTGTGCTGCTTTCAACGGTAGAGATTTCTTGGTCGTCTGGACTGAGTGGTACCAGCGCCCCCAATCTCAGCATGACGTCTGGGGGGCGCGCGTCAGTCCTGCGGGCGTGGTTCTCGACGCCACCGGAATTCCCATCAGCCGCGCGACTAATGCGCAGACAGCCCCGGTCGTTGCTTCCACCGGTAGCGTTTTCCTTGTCATCTGGAGAGACACGCGCAATACCGTGACAACCAACGGCTACACCTTTGGCAGTGAGCTGTACGGTGGGCGCGTGGATTCGGACGGATGCGTGCTGGACCGGGATGGATTTCTCATCAGCACGGCTGCCAATTTCGCATTTCCAGCGTTGGCATTTAACGGGACCGACTTCCTGGCTGTGTGGGACAACCGTCTCCCAGGTGGCGGCCCGACGACGGAAGTCCGCGCGGCCCGAATAGACGCCAACGGCAGGGTCTCTCTCGGGGATCTGACCGTAAACACCAACGGGGCAAAGCCGGTCGTTGCCAGCAGTCAATCAAATAGCTTTATCGTACTGAGCGAAGGGATGCGAAACGGTGCGGCCCGCGTCCTCGGGAATTTGATTTCCTTGGCCAACTCGCCACATATCCAGTCCCTCACCCTCGCCGGGGGCGTGGCAACCTTGTCATGGCGGGCGGACGCCGGGGAGACCTACCGTGTGCAGTTCAAATCTGACTTGAGCAACACTAAGTGGAACAACCTTGAACCCCTCGTGACGGCGACCAACATAACAGCATCCATCCTGGACCTCACTCTCGGCCAAAACTCGCAGCGATTTTACCGCGTGCTCCAGTTGCCGTAGCAGCCGCGCTGCCAGTCAAGGGTGACATTTCTGTCACCTGTTTCAATTTCTGCGTTCGGCACATACTTCCGCAAGTCTTGTCACCCGTTTTGAGGGGTGTTCGGAGAGGCCGTGGCAAAATGAAATCACAGAATCTACGGAGGACATTATGCAAAACTCGAAACATGCAAGCCGTTGGCTACGAATTACCGCACTGTTCGCAGGGCTCTTGTGTGCCGCACGGATCACACTTGGCCAAGTTGCGCCGTCGGAGCCTGAATTGCCTGATTTGGACAGGCGTGCCAAAGGTGCCGTCTTGAGCCCAGCCCATGAAACCGCACTGGCCCAACTCCGAACGCGCATTCCGACGGTGCGAATTGACACAGACGAGGTGCTTGGTTCTCCCGCTTGGGTTTATTCATCCCAAGGGTTTTTAACCGGACCAGCCAGCGAAGATGAAATCGTTCCAAGAACGGTCCAAGCTGCGATGAGGCCCGTAAACGCCGATCCTTATCGGCCCATTAGGCTCTTTCTAAACCAGAATGCCGCGCTTTTTGGCCACGGGTCAGAAGTCTTGACCAATAACGCAAAGATCAAAGACGAATACGTAACTTCCCATAATGGCATGCGCACCATTGTCTGGGAACAGCAGCTTGATGGCATTCCGGTGTTTGAAGGTTTGCTGATCGGTCATATCACCCGCAATGGCGAGTTGGTCAATCTGTCCAGCCACTTTCTCCCGAACGTGCAAACGGCGTCGCAGATGGATGCGACACAGCGGGCTGCAGTGGAGGCGAACCCTCTGATTTCATCCCAACAAGCGGTGGCGAATGCGGCGACGAACATCGGAGAAACGTTGCGAGCGGAAGACGTGAGCGCCGTCTCGGCTGTGCTGGAAGCGGCAGACAAGCGGCAGAATTTTACGGCCCCACCGTTGGTTGGCGAGGCTCAGGCTCGGTTGGTCTGGTTGCCGATGAGCAGCACTTCGATCCGCCTTTGCTGGTCAGTCGAACTGGTAGGGCGCGGTCGCGTCGAAATGTATCGCGTGTTGATTGACGCCCAAACGGGAGAACCCTTGGTGC
>JAANMW010000586.1_pt1 | contig 42572 bp, 40 predicted proteins | sample 7279671 | NCBI WGS metagenome assembly JAANMW01 (sample SAMN14094541, study PRJNA606508) | bioreactor metagenome | isolation source: A lab-scale SPAN reactor treating ammonium-rich wastewater day 247 | place: Ireland: Galway | collected 2017-09-19 | reverse complement strand
GAGGAACTGCAGGGCATGGTGGCGCACGAGCTTTCCCACCTGCATGAGGGCGACACGCGCCTGAAGATGCGCTTGGCCGGCATGGTGTTCGGGCTGGAGCTGGTCTACAACTTTGGCGAGGAGATGCGCGAGCGCGGTGGCCTGGCCTGGTGGTTTGGCTCGGCCATCATGCTGGCGGGCCTCGCCGGCTGGCTGACGGGCCAGATCCTCAAGGCGGCGGTGTCGCGCCAGCGCGAATACCTGGCCGACGCCCGCGCCGTGCAGTGGACGCGCAGCAAGGACGGCCTGGGCGGTGTGCTGCGCAAGGTGCTGGGCCAGCGCCAGGCAGTCCAGCGTGCGGGACAGCAAGAGCCGCGCCGCAATGCCCTGGCGCACCCCAGCGTGCAGCACATGCTGCTCGTAGACGTGGAAACCACCGGGCGCTGGAGTGAAGGCATGGCCGCGCGCCTTGCCGGCCGGCTCGATTCCCACCCCAGCCTCGAAGACCGTGTGCAGCGCGTCTATGGTCGGCGCATGGCGCCACTGCCGCTGACCCCGGTGAATGAGCCGCCCGAGCGCGCGCATCCATCGTCTGGCGCTGAGATTCAGGCGGGTCAGCCTTCGCTGGCTTCATTGGTGGATCCTCTTGCGCGTCTGTGACCCAGCCTGCTCCGGTCTCATGAAAGAGACGCTCTGCGCCAGCAGGTCTGTTGTTTGTGACGGGCACCAGAGGGGGGATCGGTATTCGTTTCACCGCAGGCAACTTTCAGCCATGCGCCAGTGCGATGCTTCGGTCGACCTCCGATTGCATGCCCGATGAATCCATCCAGGAACCGCAGACGGAGACCGTCAGGTGGCGGGGCGCACCGGATGCGTAGGCAGCGCGCCGCTGTCTCCGGTGTCTTTGATCATCTTTAACCGGATCATCTCAATGGCGTGCGACGGTTCCAGTCCTTTGGGGCAGACCTCGGAGCAGTTCATGATGGTGCGGCAGCGAAACAGACGGTAGGCATCGTTCAGGTCGTCCAGCCGATCTTTGGTTGTGGTGTCGCGGCTGTCGAAGATGAAGCGGTAGGCCTGTATCAGACCCGCAGGCCCGACGAACTTGTCCGGGTTCCACCAGAACGAAGGGCATTGGCTGCTGCAGCAGGCGCACAAAATGCACTCATACGCGCCGTTGAGTTTTTCCCGATCTGCGGGCGACTGCAGGCGCTCTTTTTCAGGGGGCGGCTGGTCGTTGACGAGGTAGGGCTTGATGGAGTGGTACTGTTTGAAGAAGTGGGTCATGTCCACGATCAGGTCGCGCACGATCGGAAAACTCGGCAAGGGCCGCAGCACCACCGGTTCTTTCAGGTCACGCACCCGGGTGATGCAGGCCAGGCCGTTGCGGCCGTTGATGTTCATGGCGTCCGATCCGCACACGCCTTCGCGGCAGGATTTGCGCATCGACAGGGTGGGGTCTTGCTCTTTGATGCGCAGCAGCACGTCGAGCAGCATCCGGTCGCTGGGCAGGATGTCCATTGCATAGTCCTGCAGGTACGGTTTTTCGTCCTTGTCAGGGTTGTAGCGTGAGATGGAAAATTTCATGACAGCCTCCGGCCATGTTGGTGGCCACGTTGCTCAAACATGCTGCAGTGCCAGCAGCCAGGCCATGCTTGCCGCGCCGGCGCACAAGCCCAGCGCCACCAGCACCAACAATGCACGGCGCAAGCCTGCGGGGCGCGCATAGTCCAGCAGCACGTCGCGCAGCCCTACCCACATGTGCGCCAGCAGCGCGGCAAAAAACAGCGCCAGCGCCAGCGAGATGGCAGGGTGGCCCACCCAGCGCTTCCATTCGGCATAAGAGTGCAGCGGGTGCCACCCGAAGAACGCCAGCAGAGCCACCAGAAACAGCAGCATGTACACCGCACTGGTGCGTTGCACCAGCCAGGCCGGCAGACCGGTGGGGCCCGTGTGGTGGGGCGTCATGGCAAAACCCCCAGCGCCAGCAAAGCCAGCGCTGCGGCGGTCAGGTTCACGGCCCAGGCGCTGCGCCGCGCCTTGTGCAAGGTCGAGCCGATGTTGATGTCGGTCAGCATGTGGCGTACCCCGGCCAGCACATGGTGAGCCAAGGCCCACACCAGCACGGCCACCACCGCCTGGACGGCGCGGTGGTGCAGCAGCCCCATCACCTGCGCAAAACCCTCTTCACCGCCGAGCGAGCGCCACAGCAGAAACATGCCCAGCGGCACCCCCGCTGCCAGCACAACGCCGGACAGGCGGTGCAGGATGGAGGTGATGGCGCCGACCGGCATCTGGATCTGCAGCAGATTCAGAAACAGGGGCCGTGGCAGAGGGCGTGCGTGCGGTTTTTCCATGATCAATCCCATCCTGTCAAAAGGTCAGAAGGGCGTGGGTTAGTGGTAGCCCACGCCCATCACGTAATCGAACAGCAGCGACTGCTCATATTCCCCCTCGGCCACCAGGGCGCGCAGGGCGTCGCGTGCGTTGACAACGCCCAATGGGCGTTTGTGGGGGTCGAGCACCGGCACATGAACCAGGCCGTGCTCCTGCATCCTGGCGAGCACGTCCGACAACAATGCGGTGGGCTCGCAGCAAATGACATCCGTCGTCATGAGTGCACTGGCCAGCGTGTGGCAGGCGCTGCCCATGCAATGGCCGATTTGCCGCACGATGTCGCTTTTGCTGATGACCCCTGCCATCGCACCATCCGGGTGGCACACCACCACCAGGCCGATGTGCGTCTCCGATAGCCGCTGCGCTGCTTGCAGCAGCGGTGTCTGCAGCGTGACCGTGGCGAGCCGTGAATGCATGACGGCATTGAGATGGGTGACCCGCAAGGTGTGCATCGGATGAATCTCCAGTCTGCCCTGCTTTCGGACGGTGCGACCCGCGATTTGGTAGGCCGCCGCTCATTGTTCCGCAGGCAAAGGCCCCTCAACGTAGGCATTGGCCGCGTCCTTGTCAAATGCAGCAATGCGGTTGTGGGTATTCAATGGCGCTTGGAAAGTATCTGAAAGAGCGGAACACTGTCCCTGTTTGCCCTGTCATTTTTGAAAGCAAGCCTATGCCACATCCTGCATCGAAAAACCTGGAAAACGCACGGCACCGACCAGGGGCGCCGTCGCCATGGGAGAGCGAGCGCCCGGGTGGGGATGGCGACGCCGGGGGCACAAGCGGCGGTGTGCCTCCACTCAGTAACGCAGAGCTGGTGCAGTTGCAGATTCGGGTGATTGCACTGGAAAACCTGGTGGTCGCCCTGCTGGCCCGTGCACCCGGCGAGCAGCTGGAGCTGGTGCGCGACATTGCCGCGTCCATCTTTCCGCGGCCTGGTGTGGAGCACCGTTTGACGATGCATGCCACCGCGCAAATGGAGCATCTGGCGCAGCGCTCTCTGCGTTTATAAGGCCGTTGCCTGCCACGGCTGCACGGTATGGAGAAGTTGCCGTTCACCAAAATGAATAGCTGTAAGCGCTTTGCTGGCGGGCGTTGGATGCCTATTTGGCTATAAATCCAGGAGACGCAGATTTCATCGGAGGGATGGGGCGCGGGTGGGGTTGCGCGTCAAGCGCGGTGCGGCCCTGCAGGCACCAGCAGCACCACCAGCGCACCGGCGCCGCCCTCGGCCGGGCGCGCCTGCACAAAGGCCAGCACCTCGCGTTTTTGCACCAGCCAGCGCTGTACCCGGCCTTTGAGCACAGGCGTGCGACCCGGCGAGCCCAATCCCTTGCCATGCACCACGCGCACGCAGCGCAGGCCGCTCTTGTGGGCATAACGGATGAACTGGCCCAGCGCCTCGCGCGCCTCGTCGGTGCGCAGGCCGTGCAGGTCGAGCTGGCGTTGAATGCTCCAGTGCCCGGCGCGCAGGCGCTGCGTGACTTCCACCCCGATGCCGGGGCGGCGAAAACTGAGCTGGTCGTCGGTGTCGAGCAGGGTACTGACATCAAAGTCGTCGCTGATCGACTCTTGCAGCACCTGTTCTTCGTCCAGCCAGTGCTGTACCGGCAGCGGCGGCGTGGGTTCAAGTGCCATGGCGGCGAGGTTGGGGTGGCGCAGCGGCGTGACGGCGCCCACGCTGCGGCTGAACAGTTGGCGCTCGGCCTGCAGCCGGGCTGCAGCTTCGCGCTCTGCCTTGGCCTGTGCGGCAGCACGCTCTTGCTCCCGGCGCAAGTGCTGCGCCACGCTGGCCAGGTCTTGCCAATCGTCCAGGCGCAGGCTTGCGCGCCGTGCAGCGGGTGCGCTGCGCCGGATTTTGGCGGGCGAAGGGGGGCTTGGTGGTGGTGTTGTGCGTGGCCCCAGTGTGCGGCGCGTCTGCTGCGCAGCGTAGCGCGTGGCAGCGGCGGCGCGCCGCAGCGCCCGGGGTGTTTCTGGAGCCACTGGCGGCGGTGGCAGAGGTGTCGCTGGGGTGGTGCCGGCGTACGCCGGTTGTTGGGCGGCCGCGCGCAGCAGCGCGGCGGCCAGTGCCCCCGACGCTGTGTGCGGTGGCTGTGGCGGCGTCACACCAGCCCTTTCTCGGCCATGGAAAGCGCCTGTCCCGGGGCCACGATGACGTGGTCGAGCACGCGCACATCCACCAGCGCCAGTGTGCTTTTCAGGGTTTGCGTCAGTGCCTCGTCGGCGCGGCTGGGCTGCACGCTGCCACTGGGGTGGTTGTGTGCCAGCACCACGGCAGCGGCCTGGTGGTGCAGGGCGCGCAGAACCACCTCGCGCGGGTATACGCTGGTCTGCGTGAGGGTGCCCCGGAACAACTCTTCCAGGGCCAGCAGGCGGTGCTGGCTGTCCAGAAACAGCACGGCGAATACCTCGTGCTCCTTGTGCGCCAAATGCAGCTGCAGGTAGTGCTTGACGGCGTCGGGCGAGTCAAAGGCTTCGCGTTCGCGCAGTTGCTGGGCCAGGGCGCGGCGCGCCAGTTCCAGTACGGCCACCAGTTCGGCGCGCTTGGCTGGTCCCAGGCCCTTGATGCGGGCGAGGTCGGCCAGGCTGGTGTGCAAGAGCCCGGCGATGCCGCCAAAACCGCCGGATGCACCATCCTTGCCAGGGGGCTCCAGCAGCTCCTGCGCCATCTGCAGCACGCCCTTGCCCGCGATGCCGGTGCGCAGCAGCAGGGCCAGCAGCTCGGCGTCCGACAGCGCGGCGGGGCCGCGTGCCAGGAGCTTTTCGCGGGGCTGCGCGTCTAGGGGAAGGTCTTTCAGGGGCATGGCGGAGGGGTCGGTGTGGGGGCAACCGTAAAATGCTGCCAGTTTATCGAGGCACTCATGGCAACAGTTCAACCGGGTTCTTTCCTGACCCTGCATTACCGTCTGGCGGGTCCCGCCGGCGACGTCATCAACACCTTTGCCGACAAGCCGGCCACGCTCACGCTGGGCAACAGCGAGCTCTCGCCCGCCATGGAGCAGCGCCTGATGGGCTTGGCCGAGGGCGCACGCGCCACGTTCGAGCTGGCCCAGGGCGAGGCTTTTGGCGAGCGTAACCCTGACATGCAGCAGTGGGTGGGGCGCAAGCTGCTCGACGAAATGGGCGACCCCGATGAGCAGTACCACGTGGGCGAGGTGGTGGAATTTGCCACGCCCGACGGCATGGGCACCTACGCCGGGGTGGTGGTGCAGGTGGGCAATGCCGACAGTGCGCAGGCCCTGTTGATCGATTTCAACCACCCGCTGGCCGGGCAGCCTGTGACTTTTGAAGTGCACGTGATCGGCGTTTTGTGAAGCATCACCCCGTGCGGCTGCGCCGCTTCCTCCTTCTCTCGCTGCTTTCGCGCGGGAATGGGGGGTGCCGCCAGCGCCTGAACCAAGGAGTGCTGGCGGCCCTTGCGCGGCAGTCGCTGGCATGGACCCTGCCGGTTTCACAAGTTTGGGTCGGTGCGAAGTGCAATGGGATACTGAAATGAATACTCCCCAGGAAATTTTGCTGGCCGAACCGCGCGGTTTTTGCGCGGGGGTGGACCGGGCCATTGAAATCGTAGAGCGGGCACTGACCAAGTTTGGCGCGCCCATCTACGTGCGCCACGAGATCGTGCACAACACCTATGTGGTCAACGACCTCAAGGCCAAGGGCGCGATCTTTATCGAGGAGCTGTCGGACGTGCCGCCCGGCGCCACGTTGATCTTCAGCGCCCATGGTGTGAGCAAGGCCGTGCAAGAAGAGGCCAAGGCGCGCGGCTTTCACATCTTTGACGCCACCTGCCCGCTGGTGACCAAGGTGCATGTCGAGGTGGCCAAGCTGGCACAAGAGGGCTACGAGTTCATCATGATCGGCCACAAGGGTCACCCCGAGGTCGAGGGCACGCTGGGCCAGCTCGACGGGGGCATCCACCTGGTGGAAGACGTGCAGGACGTGGCGCGTGTGCAGCCCGCACAGACGGAAAAACTTGCCGTGGTCACGCAAACCACGCTGAGCGTGGACGACGCTGCCGAAATCACCGCTGCCGTGCGCGCGCGCTTTCCCACGGTGCGCGAACCCAAGCAGCAGGACATCTGCTATGCCACGCAGAACCGCCAGGACGCCGTCAAGCTCATGAGTCCGCAGGTCGACCTGGTCATTGTGGTGGGCAGCCCCACCAGCTCCAACAGCAACCGCCTGCGCGAACTGGCGCAGCGCATGGATACCACCAGCTACATGGTCGACAACGCAGACGAACTGCGCCCCGAGTGGTTCGACGGCATCGCCCGCGTGGGCCTGACGGCTGGCGCATCGGCCCCCGAGGTGCTGGTCAAGCAAGTGATCGAGCGCATCAAGGCGCTGGGTGCAGTGTCGGTGCGCAAGCTCAGCGGCATTGAAGAAACCATCAAGTTCCCATTGCCCAAGGGGCTCAAGATCGATGGTGCCGGGCCCGCGGGCGCGGAAGAAGGCGAATGAGTCGCTCTGCAGGTTAGTGGCTATTTTATTGATAGCTGATTGCGCTTATAGAACGGGCCTTTGAGCCCGTTTTCCCTGTATTTTTGCGCTGAACTCAGCTCCACAGGTCCAGGGGCGGGTCGGCCGCCACCGCACGCAGAATGTCGGTGCGCGAGATAAATCCCACCAGGCTGCCGTATTCATCCGTCACGGGCAGACCGGGCAGGCCCGTGTCCAGCAGCACCGAGGCCACACGGCGCAGATCGGTATCGGGTGATACGGTGGGTATCGGGCTCACCATCACCTCTGACACGGTGCGCCGCGCCAGTGCAATCGCCGCCTGGATGTGGCCGGGCTCGGGCAACAATTCAAGCGGTGCCATGTCGGCGCGCAGCAGCAAACCCACTACGCGCCCCTGGGCGCCCACCACCGGGGCTTGTGACACGCCGTGCTCGGCCAGCGTTTGCCAGGCATGGTTGACCACTGCATCGGGCTGCACGGTCAGCGCGCCCTTGGTCATCACATCGCGCACATGCGACAGGGGCTGGCGGGCCAGCGCAGGGCCTTGCTCCGCCTGTGTATAAGCCGTGACCGCATCCTGGGCGCGCAGGCTGGTGCCCACGGCGGGCTGTTCGGGCGGGGGCGGCGGGGTTTGGACCGAGAAGGGAGGCACGTCGGCACCCCGGGTGCGCAAAGCCTGGGGGCGCTGCACGCGCCGCACCGGTGAAATCTGCGACAAATTCTCAGGGCCACCCCGGTACATCTGTCCAGATGGGCCAAAAACGAAGAACATGCTTGCACCTCCAGCTGGCAGGCCTGCAAAGTGTGTTTGCATGGGCGACTGCACTGGCCATGTTATCGGCAGTTGCATCGCACACCTGCAATGCACCGTGTATCCGTGTGTTGCCCGTGCATTGGGCGGCGTGCTTCTACACTGCCCCTTTTGTCTCTCGGAGCACCCGCATGATCGACCGCGCCGCCATTACTGCCGCCCGCCGCCAACTGGCCACCCAGCCCGACTTCTTGCGCACCACACCGTTGATGCGTTTGTCTGGCCAATCGCTGGGCGTGGAGTGCGGTGAGATCTGGCTCAAGCTCGAACACCTGCAGGTGGGCGGCAGCTTCAAGGCGCGCGGCATGCTTTATCGCCTGCTGGCCAACCCCGTGCCCGACAGCGGCGTGATCATTGCCTCGGGCGGCAACGCAGGTATCGCCGTGGCAGTAGCCGCCCGCGCCTTGGGCGTGCGCTGCGAGGTCTTTGTGCCCGAAGTCTCGCCCGAGGCCAAACGTGCACGCCTGCGCGCCCTGGGCGCCGAGGTGGTCGTCATGGGCGCGGCGTATTCCGAAGCCTTGGAGGCCTGTGTGGCGCGCCAGAAGCGCACCGGGGCATTGCAGGCCCACGCCTACGACCAGCCCGAGGTGGTGGCAGGAGCAGGCACGCTGGCGCTGGAGATCGAAGAACAGGGCGCCCGCCCGCCGGACAGCGTACTGGTCAGCGTGGGTGGCGGCGGCCTCATCGGCGGCGTGGCCGCCTGGTTTGAAAGCCGTGCCCATGTGGTGGCGCTGGAGCCCGAACGCGCGCCCACCCTGCATGCTGCGCGGGCCGCAGGCCACCCGGTAGATGTTGAAGTGGGGGGTGTGGCCGCCGATTCGCTGGGCGCGCGCCGCATCGGTGCGTTGTGCTGGGAGATCAGCCAGCGCCATGTGCACGACGCGCTGCTGTTGCCCGACGATGCCATCCGCGCTGCGCAGCTGTGGCTGTGGAAGGAGCTCAAGCTGGCGGTCGAACCCGCTGCCGCCCTGGGCCTGGCCGCACTGCAAACGGGCGCGTACAAGCCCCAACCCCAGGAAACCGTGGCCCTCATCCTGTGCGGTGCTAATTTCGACCCTGCAAGTCTTGGATGAGCCCCTGCGACGCCCTCGTTGCGGGGCTGCCCTTGCGCGTCGGCAGCTGGCCTCGGGCGCGCCAGTGGCAAAAGTTGCTCAAATCGTTCGGCGCTGTCGCCCCCCGCTTCGGCTTTTCCTTCGGCCCTCTAAAATCACAGCATGCTAGACATTCTTCTCCTTCGCAAAGACCTCGACACCGCCCTCGCGCGGCTGGAGACCCGTAAAAAGCCCCAAGCGTTTCTGAACGTGGCCGCATTCCAGTCGCTGGAATCCGAGCGCAAAATTTTGCAGACCCGCACCGAGGAGCTGCAGGCCCAGCGCAACCAGTTGTCCAAGCAGATCGGCATGCTCATGGGCAAGGGCGACAAGGAGGGTGCCGAAGCCGCCAAGGCCCAGGTGGCGGCGTCCAAGGTGGAGCTGGAACAGTCCGCCGCGCGCCTGGAGCAGATCCAGTCCGAGCTGCAAGCCCTGCTTTTGGCCGTGCCCAATCTCCCGCACGAGAGCGTGCCGGTGGGCGCCGACGAGCACGGCAACGTGGAAGTGCGCCGCTGGGGCGCCCCCGCCACCTTTGCCTTCGAGGCAAAAGACCATGTCGATGTCGGTGCCCCGCTGGGCCTGGATTTCGATATGGGCGTCAAGCTCTCGGGCTCGCGTTTCACCGTGATGAAGGGCCCCCTGGCGCGCCTGCACCGCGCCTTGAGCCAGTTCATGCTCGACGTGCAGACCCAGGAGCATGGCTATATCGAGTGTTACGTGCCCTACGCTGTCAATGCCGATTCGCTTAAAGGCACAGGCCAGTTGCCCAAGTTCGAAGGCGACCTGTTTGCCGCCAAGAAGGGTGGCCAGGACGGCGAACCCGTGCCCGATAACGCAGCGCTCTACCTCATCCCCACCAGCGAAGTACCGCTCACCAACTTTGTGCGCGACGTGGTGGTGCCCGAATCCGAGCTGCCCATCAAGCTTACGGCCCACACGCCGTGCTTCCGCTCCGAAGCCGGCAGCTACGGCCGCGACACGCGCGGCATGATTCGCCAGCACCAATTCGACAAGGTCGAAATGGTGCAGATCGTGCACCCTGACCAGAGTTACGAAGCACTGGAAGAAATGACCCGCCACGCCGAAGCCGTGCTGCAAAAGCTGGGCCTGCCCTACCGCGTGATGAGCCTGTGCACCGGCGACATGGGCTTTGGCGCCGCCAAGACCTATGACCTCGAAGTGTGGCTGCCCGGCCAGAACAATTACCGCGAGATCAGCTCCATCAGCAACTGCGAAGCCTTTCAGTCCCGTCGCCTGCAGGCCCGCTTCAAGAATGCCCAGGGCAAAAACGAACTCGTACACACCCTCAATGGCTCGGGCTTGGCGGTGGGCCGCACGCTGGTGGCCGTGCTGGAAAACTATCAGCGTGCGGACGGAACCGTCGAGGTTCCGGCCGTTCTCCGCCCATACATGGGCGGAGTGTCGGAGCTTGCTCCGACCTGAGCGGATAGTTTCTGTGTAGGCTCACTTTCGCAGCGCGAAAGTTAAGCGAAGCGTGCCGGAACTACAACTACCAGCAGGCCAACGGCAGCGTGGTGGTGCCCGAAGCGCTGCGCCCCTACATGGGCGGGCAGGCGGTGCTGGCGCCTTGATGCGCATGGCGCGGGGTGGAGGCATCACCTCCCCGCGCTCAAGGCTTGCGCCGTGCGCGCGTTGCTCACTGGCGCGCGAGGTGCTCCAGCTGCTTCGTCGCTGTCGCATCGCCCAAAGCCGCCGCCTTGCGGTACCAGTCCAGCGCCAAGGCCGGGTCGCGGGCGGCGCCTGCCAGGCCCGTCTGGTGCAGGTTGCCCAGCATGGTCATGGCCGCAGGCTCACCCAGCTCTGCCGACCGGCGAAAGAAAGCCAGGGACTGGGGTAGGTTCACAGCCGTGCCCTGGCCTTGCTGGTGCATGCTGCCCAGCAGCAGCAGGGCCTGCGGGTTCTGGCTGTCGGCGGCCTGGGTCAATTCGGTCAGGGCCCGCACAGGATCGCGCGGCACGCCCTCGCCTAACAAATAGGCACGACCCAGCAGGAAGCGCGCGGCAGGCCATGCATCGGCCACGCTCGCGAACAGCTGCACCGCGCGGGCCTGGTCCTGCGCCACGCCGTTGCCGTCGCGCAGGCGCTGCCCGCTGTGCACGATGGCGCGGGGCTCGCCCTTGGCAACCGCTTTTCCCAGCCATTGTTCGAACGCTGCTGGATCGGGCGTGAGCCCCGCGCGGCCGGTGCGGTGGAACGTGGCCAGGCCGAACATGCTGCGGCCGTCTTCCCGTTCGGCGCCTTTTTGCAGCCAGCCGAGTGCCACCGCGTCGTCCCGCGGCGTGCCCCAGCCATTGGCATGCATGGCAGCCAGGCCGCCCATGGCGGCGGCATTCCCACCGGCCGCGGCCTTGGCGTACAGCTCAAGGGCGCGGGCGGGGTTGCGCCCACGGTGTGCAGAGCCTTCTTCCAGCGCCTGCGCCACGGCAACCATGGCGGGCAGGTGGCCCTGCGCGGCCGCCTGGTCTTCGAGCGCAATGGCCTGCCGCGCCAGCGACTGGATTTCCGCTGGGTCGCGCCCCTCCATCCGCGCATGCAGCTGGATCAGGCTGCGGCTGCCCTGCGCGGCTTGCAGGGCCGCCGCGCCGTCGCCCGCCTCGGCGCGCTTCTTCAATGTCTGCAAGTCGGCCAGGTGCTGGCGCCAGCGGACATCTTGTGCACGCAGGAAGTCGCGGCTGGTCTGCGGCGCGCCCAATTCCACGTCAAAGCGCCGCGCGGTGTTGGCGGTCATGCGAAATTCCTGCTGGTAGGCGCGTTCGAGCCGCTCGTCCACTCGCTTGACCACGCGCAGCTCGATGGCTCCCGCCGCCACCGACACGTCCAGAGGGCAGTCGCCGCGAAACTCCCCATTGATGTACACCGCCGCGTTGGCTGCCTCACCTTCGCAGCCTACACGCACGGCGGCATTGGCTGGTGCGACCGGCGGCGCTGCAGCAGGGGCCGCCGCCGCAGCGGAAGGCCGGACAGGTTCCAGCCGCCGCGGTCCCGACTGCGCTTCGGCCGGCAGGGTCTGGGCGCCAACACTGGCCACCACCAGCCAGGCAGCCGCCTGGCGCCGTCCCAACCAAAAGCGCGGGGTCATAGCATGTCCTTCGGAATATCCGTCTGTTTTTCCAGCGTCTGCACGGGCAGAACCCGCAATGCGCCTGAGCCCAGTTGCGCCTCGGCTGCGGAAAGGGTGACCATGGCCGCATGCACCTGCCCGGCGCCCAGGTCGGCCAGGGCAAAACCAGAGCTCCGGTACGGCACCAGGATCCATCGCACGCCGGCCCCCACACCCATCTGCTGGACCTTGGCAGAGGCTGCCGGGTTGGCCGACCCCACGACGATGCTGTCGGGCTTTTTGCGCGCCGCCGCAGTAAGGTCGTCCACGGAGCGGTACGGAGACTGCTGCGGCACCACCAGAACCATCGGCAAGGCGTCAAGATGGGGCGGCACCTGGGCGAGAGCGGTGGAAGCCCACGCCAGGGCCGTGAAGGCGGCGGCAAGTGTTTTGCGTCTTTTCATAAGGGGGAGTCAGGTGCTGGGGCGGAGATACAAGAGCATCGCGGCAAAACTGGCGCTGTACCGCGGGTCAGCGCTTGTCCAGGGTTGAGTCGCCCGCACGGAAGCCATTCATGCGCCCACTGCATACCCAGTCCATGGAAGCTTTTGTTGAGCCAACAATGCGCGCGTAGCCCTTGCCAGAACCCGAGGGGGTGGACCAGGTGTGGGTGGCGCCCGCAGCCACCCCCGTGGCACCCGAATCGGCGCTGCCGTCGGCACGGCCATTGATGAAGGTGCCGTACACGCGGAAGGGGCAGGTGTTCTTGAAGCGCAGGAACGTGGTGGTGCCACGCTGCTCCATGGACGGCGCGGAAGAGCACCATCCGATGGCATCGATGCAGCCGTCCTCGTCCGGCTCGCGCGGATCGGCTGGTTTGGGCGCTGTACCGCCCGGCCCGCCGCCGGCCGGTGAAGCAGAGCCTGATTGTGTGGGCTGCGCAGACACCGGTGGCGAGGTGGGGCGCTGCATTTGCGACAAAGTCGGCGCGCGTGCCATGCCAGGCATCGCAATCTGCACCGTCGGCGCCGATGGGGCTGCGCTACCTTTGCCGCCCCTCGAGTCCACATCCGCCAAATTGACATTGGCCGCATGGGCACCGATCTGGGCCAAGGTGGCGTGATCCACGCTTTCCAGTCCCCGCACCGTGCTGGTAGAGGGGGCCGTCACCCCCGCCGCCGCCTGGCCTGTTGAAGGGCGAGGCACCGGCACGGACGGTGGCTGCTGAGGAATGCGCGTGGCTTGCGCTGCGCTGGCGACAGGCGAGCCGGTGGCCGCAGCAGGCGCGCGGCGCAGGGCGGCGCGTTGGGTTTCGATTTGCGCGCGCTCCTGCGCAAACCGCCGCTGCTGCCTGGCCACATCCGCGGCGACCTGGTCGTTCATCGCCTGGAAGTTGCGGGCATTGCGCGCCTCCGCTGCGCGGACGGTGGCCTGGTTTTGCAGAGACTGCGACAAGAGGCTGCCAAACAAAGCCACCGCTTGCCCGGTGCCCATGCTGTCGTCTTCCCGGGCCTCGGCACGGCGCCGGGCCTGCGCTTCCTCTTCCATCAGGCGCTCTTCGGCCAGCCGAAGCTCGCGCTCACGCTCGGCCAATGCGCGCTCCTCTTCTTCCACCCGACGCTTTTCCGCAGCCAGTTGGGCCTGTGCCGCAGCCAGGTCTGCCTTGTCGCGAGCGGAGTGCGCGAGCTTGAGTGCATTGCGCAAAGTAGTCTCTGCGCAGGGGAAGTTGCGTTCGCTGGTGCAGCGCTGGGCCTTGCCCAGGCTGTCTTGCAAATCCAATTGGTCTAGGCGATCGAGCTGGTCCGACATGCGCAGCAGATCGTCGGTATTCGCGTGGGCACTGACCAAAGACATGGCGATCACCAGCGCAAGCGCGCTGCAGGAGTGTGAGATGCGCATGGGCGGGCACGCTCAGCGCGCCTAAGAATGTAAGTGACTGTGCGGATGATATTTCAGCCAGGCAGCTCTGTATAGAGCCGCTGTGCAGGCGGCTCAGGCAGTAGGCGTATGTGTCTGTGTATGACGGATCCGCGCGACGACCACGCTGGGCCCATGGAATCGCCCGAAAAAAGACTGCTAGAATCGCAGGCTTCGAGTCGCGGAGAGGTGGCAGAGTGGTCGAATGTACCTGACTCGAAATCAGGCGTAGTGGCAACACTACCGTGGGTTCGAATCCCACCCTCCACTGCAAGTATTCATACCAGACGGGCCCGAGTGGCCCGTTTTGCATTTCTACCTTCCGTTTTATCTATCGCAGCGACGAGTGCGTCGCGGTGTGGCTAGCAGTTAGATGGGCATTCTTCATTTCCAGCCAGCCGCGTACACACCCTGCATGACTGCGATGTGTGTCTCGTTTACGGCCTGAGAGTATTGGCTCAATCTACTCCGAGTGATCTGCACCGCATTGTTTTCATTCACGGCGAGGTGCGGCGCTCGTTCAATATCTCGGGGGCCCAGACGACCGTATCTGTGGAGGAGCACGTTGCGCACCATAGATGCCTCATTCAGAGTGTTTGAGGTATTTGTTGGGATAGCTATATCGGCTCCCAGCCAACCGAATAGCGTCGTCAATCGCGCGGCAATATCCCATCCACCGTCGGGAGTTTTTTGTTTCGCTTTCTGGTCAAGTTTTTGAGCGATTTCCAGACACTTCTCATCTGACCATGGCCAAGCTGCCATGTCATATGTTCCGCGAGCAAACTTGTCGGCAGCAGATGTTGCGGCGGAGTTGATCGTCCCCAGTGCAGCCGCGATGATGTTTTCAGTGCCGGTCTCGTACGCAGACCAAAGACTCAGGAATGCAAGCACATTGACGCGGTGATAGTCCTCCGCTTGCATTTCAGATACCCAGCGCATGTTGTCTTCTGCTTGGGCGACGAGTCTTGTGATCGTCTCAGGAGCGGCCCCTCTCTTCTGCCCCGCATCCGCCAGCAAGACTTTGTGTAGGGGCCCCAGTCCTCCCACCATGTGCAGGCAGTCAGTGAGATAGCTGGCGAGGAATCTATCTCCGACCAGTCGAGATCCGGTCTGAGCCACGGCATGCAGCACCTTGTGCTCTGGCGATGTTCCTAGCGGGCGGTCGTGCAGTTCTGGCATGGCAGGTGCGAGTGGCTCGGGTAGACCTATCGTACCCGTGACCACGCTTTTTTCTCGTTGCCGTCAGTACGCCCGGAGCTTGGTTCCGCCCACCAATTTTGAGGAGAGAGTCGTTGGTCCCTTGAGGGACTCTCCTTTGACTGCCCTAGTCTTTGATGGCGCAGCAGCGATATCGTGATCCTTTGATTTCCGCCAGCCATAGGTTTCTTCCCAGCGTTTTATCTATCGTGGCGCACGAGGCTGCTCGTCTTTCCGACTACCCATTACTTCAGCCACTTCTCGAGTTCTGGTGCCGCCCCACCAAAGATGGTCCCGACGAAGAGCAGGACGACCCCAACGGCAGATACATGGACCCCGCCCGTTGCGGTGGATTCGATTTTTTTTGAGACGGCATCAATTTGCCCCGACAACTGACGGGCCTGTGCGTCCAACGCTTCTTGTGCCTTCGCTTGGGCCTCCACTACCGCTACATGTGTTCTGCCTTGCGCGTCTTCTAGTTTCTTGACTATGCCCTCCAGATGCGTCACGCGACCTTCAATGGTTTGGTCGGCAGAGGGGCCGTGAGTTGTATGTAGATACCCTCGACCAGAGAGCCCAGACAGTATTCCGTTCACGCTGAGCGTTACTGCTGGAGGATGGAGTCGCGGGAATACCTTTATCCATGCCTTGAATTGCGAGCGGACGGTTGGTTGTCCGAAATCAGCTCGTGTTTTCAAGATACCCAACACTACTGTTAACACTCCGCCCAGCTGCAAGCACATGCCAGTCAGACGAAACGACTGTTCTGTCTTGCCGAATGTGCCTACGCTAGCGATAGATATGCCAACCCCCGCGATTGCCCACCAGTAGTAGCTATTGATCGGTACACGTAGTACCCAACGGCCTATCTCCCTCAGCCAACGGACAAGATTCTTCATAGTTCATGACTATCCAGATTGTTGCCACCCATTGTGTCAGGTGTGCAGATAGAGCTTGCATCATCATCGTTGCCTGCACTGCAGGCGATGCCACCTACGTCAGATTACCCAGTAGAGTTGCCGCGCCCAGTTCTCTTGAGACTACCCGCGCACGGGTTTACCAGGGAGAGCCAAACACGCCTTGCGACTGTCCTGGTCTTTGATCGCGTAGCAGCGATCCCGCGATCCTTTGATTTCCGCCAGACACTGGTTGCGCTTGTCACCATCCTTGATGCGATAGCAATTTCCAGGGTCCCGCTTGACCTGCGCCAGACAGTACGCCCGCTTGTCCGCGTCCTTGATCGCGTAGCACTCCGAGGTTCCCGCCATGGCCTCCCCCATCCACGCCGTGACAACCATGCAGAGCGGCACGAGGAGGCTACCCCTCGCCCTATTGCCGATGGTCATGCTGCCACCTTGGGGATATCCGAGCCGCAATGTTTGCAGCGCGTGGCCTCCCGCTTGATCGTTTCCGCGCAGTATGGACAGGTCGCCGTGTCGGACTCGTCGATTACGGCCAGTCCTCGCCCTTCGATGTACCCGGCAGTGGCCATGGTGTGATCTTTCTGGTCGTAGCGCACGTTGATGACCGCATTGCCGCCGAGGGCCATTGCCTTTTCCCGGAGGCGTTGATCCACGTCTTCGCGGGTGTATTTCCTCTCCATAGGAGACCAGCGCGTCAGCTTCACCGCTACCTCCGACAGTGGACGATAGTTGCCTTGTGGTGGCTCGGTCAGTATCCGCACATCCATGCTGCGCGCTCCCGAGAGATTGGAGACCACCGCATCTCCCTCCTTGATCTCCGTCCACCCCAGCTTGGCGTAGTGGGTACGCAAGATCCATTTGATGCCCAGCGGATAGAACAGCACCCAGGACAGGAATCCCGTGATGGGAGCGAGCACCGCCGACAGCACCGCCTGCAGCCACATCTGCTTGTACGCAAAATAGATCGGACCGCCGACCAGCACCCACAGCCACGTGGCCTCACCAAATTCCTCGATATGCCCATTGGCCGGATTCTGGAATCGCATTTTTGTTCTCCTTCAGTTCACATCACGTGTTGATACAGCGCCACCAGCGCTATGACCGCCGGTCATATTTGCTGCGCGGCGACCGAGGGCGTAGTCCGCCCAGTCCTGCATGAGCTGCTGCCGTTTGGCGAGGAGGTCACCACGCCGATACGCTGCCTCCACCTTGTTGCCCACGGTATGAGCCAGTGCCATTTCCGCCACCTCGTTCGGGTAGTCGGTTTGCTCGGCACACCAGTCGCGGAACGTAGAGCGGAACCCATGGGGCACAGCCTCCAGCTTCAGGCGACGCAGCACCGCCGTGAGCGTCATGTCCGAGAGCGCACTACCCAGTTCAGGGTCACGGCTGTTGGGGCTGGGGAATACATACGCCTTGCCCGAGGCGCGTCCTGCTGCGAGAGTGAGCGCTTTCATTTCTTGCAGGAGTGCAATGGCCGCATCCGACAGCGGCACCCGATGGGCTTTGCTAGCCTTCATGCGCTCAGCGGGGATCGTCCACACCCGCGCAGCCAGATCGATTTCTTCCCAGGTGGCACCGCGAACTTCTCCGGATCGAGCAGCCGTCAGGATCAGGAATAGCAGGGCCTTGGCACCCATGCCGTCCTGACCGACCAATTGCTCCATGAATACTGGCAACTGCGCATAGGGCAGCGCCTGAAAATGCGTGGTCTTCGTCACCTTGCCAGGAGCAGGCAACAGCTTGTCCAGCAGCCCCTTCCAGCGTGCAGGATTGGAGTCGGTACGGTATCCCCGTGCAATGGCCCAGTCGATGATGGATTCGATGCGACCGCGCAGGCGGGTAGCCGTCTCCGTCTTGCTGGACCAGATCGGCTCCAGCACCTTGAGCACCATTGCCAGCGAGATGTCCCGCACAGGTATCTTGCCCAGCACAGGGGTGGCATACATATCCAGAGACCGCTGCCACTGCTGAGCGTGCTTGGCGTTCTTCCAGCCTTTCTCATGCGATGCGATATAGCGCTTGGCCGCTTCACCGAATGTCATGCTGGTGTGGATTTCCGCGACCAGACGGGCACGCGCTCTGCGACCATCCTCGATAGGGTCGATGCCCTGCGCCAATTTGGCACGGGCAGCGCGAGCCGCCTCCCGTGCATCTGCCAACGTGACGGACGGATACGAGCCCAGGCCCAGATCGCGCCGTTTGCCTGCCACCTGATAGCACAGCACCCAGCTGCGCGAGCCGTACATCGTGACGTTGAGGATCAGGCCACGCACACCGCCGACATGGTTGGTGCCACGGCGCCAGAGGGCTGCCACTTGGGCCGCGCCCAGTTCCTTGCGAGGTTCGCGGGGCATCATGGCTGCACCTCCGGACAGGCAGGACCACGACAGCCAGGGGGCTCATAGATCAGTACCTGCCAGTCGCACACCGAGGCACGAGAGAGGGCTTGGGCAGGGTCACCCCCATCCATGGCGATCAGCTCACTCTCGACGGCGCGAGTACGGCCCTCGGAGAGCCAGCTGGCCCAGTTGCGGTACCGGGTGATCATCCCAACGTCGCGCTGGTGGAGATAGACGACCTGCAGGGGCGCAGGCTGTTTGGGTGCGGTCAATCGAGTTTCCTCCTTGATCGCCACTCTGGAGAATTTGGAGGGCTTGCGGGAAATTTCGATTTCATCGTCCCGGAACCCGCATGGATCAAGGCGATGCTCTCCTCTCCCCAAATTTATTGAGTTGGTTGCTATCAATTTCATATCAATGACTCCTATGTCATTGATTTTCAATAGCTTTTTTCAGAGGCGGATAGGGGGTGTCCGGAGCAGCCACGCTGCCTTGAGGGACGAGGCAGGGGGCGAGTTTTCTTGCCGTGCGAGACACGGAGGCTCCCCGGTGATGGGGAGCATGGAGGGGCGGGCAGCGGGTAGTGCTACCCGCCATCTACCCACTCAGGCCAGCTCGTAGGGTTCCAGGGTCCAGGAGTAGTTGAGACGGCTGGCGTGCCGAGGGTGACCTTTAGCAGTCAGGTCACCGAATCGTCGCCATTGAGGCTGGTACTGCGTCAGCCGTGCATGTAGAGCATCGCGGGCCTGTAGGAAATATGGACGTTTCGCAATCGACCCACCCCAGGTTGCCCAGATGGTAGGAGCGGGGTACTGCGCGACGACTTTCTCGATGGCTTCCAGGTTGCGCTCGTATGCCACGGGGTCAGCCTCGGACGACAGGTCTTTGGGGTAGGTGGCCCGCACCGGGTAGAGATTCAGCATGACAAATCCATCGAATCCGCATTGCTGTGCGACCTTCTCCACGCGGGTCACGGTGGGGTCTAGTTTCTCTTGGGTGGCCGTGCTGGGATTGAGGCCGATGACCAGCAGGGGACGGGCTCCGGAGCGGCCCAGCGTGTAGCGCCATTGGTCGTTTTGGTCGGAATGGTAGATGTCGTACATGGGGACTTTCAGGTGCGCGTGTTCCGCGGCATCCGTGACAGCGCGGTCATTGATGCCGAATAAATCGTACATCCATTTAGTCGTATTACGACTATTCCGAATGTGACTAGACGATTTGGGGATGTCCACGTCCCTTTACCATGCTGACTACGAAGCGGTAAGGGAATCGTTGCGCGCGATGCGCATCAAGGCCAATCTGACTCAGACCGCGATGGCGGAGCAACTGGGTGTGGGCCAGTCCTATGTTTCGAAGCTAGAACGTGGCGAGAATTACGTGGATGTGCTGATCTTTGCGCGGTGGTGTGTGACGTGCGGTGTTCGGCCAGGACTGGCCCTCGATAGGTTGTTGAGAGAGCCGCCGACTTGAGTATTGGCGACGCGGTGACTCTGTTGATTGCTGGGGCTCTTGGTCGGCGGTAGTGGCTCAGCATCTCCGGTGCAGTTAGCCAGGGAGTCGAGAGCGCGGCTGGAGGTATGCCCCACGGCTCAAGTATTTGCCTGCCATTCACCGGGCCTGTCTGGGCCCAGCACATATCCAGACGGGCTATTGCTGATGGTCAGGGTGTCTGGGTGGAGCACTCACTTCGGCATGGATGACTTGCCCCTGAGTGCAAGACTCAGCGTCCAGGCGGCGCCCCACTTTCGGTCGTCCCGGCCAGTCCCCCGCTCCCCCGCCCCCTCTCCCCCTTTAGGGGAGGGGGCGTGGGGAGTGGGAGGCTAGGTCAGTGCGGCAGACGTACCTTACCCTCATGCAGGATCAGGAGTCCGGCATTGATCAGGGACTGGATCGCCTCGCGCACATTCTTGGCGCGGTGGTTGCTGCCATAGCCTTCTTCCCCGCTGTCGCACTTGTCCTTAAATGCTTGCGCGACAACCTTGCTGATGCTCTCATGGGTCGCCTCTTCGGGAGGCTGTTCGCCATCGACGCCGATGCCTGCCATGCGCAGATGCAAGGTGATTGCCTTCAGTGCCTCATCGGCTCGCTCCTGCGCCTTGGTCTTGGGCGATGGCAGGGCCGCCGAAGCCGCCGTATCCTCCACATGCCGCACTACGATGGATTTAAGGGGCTCCGTTTCATGCTCTGGCTGGAAGCTGATCCCCTCGATCTTGAACCATCCGCTTGCAGGTTCGCCGTCACGGCCCTTGTCCAGACGCCAGTAGCGATTTTCGCCCGAGCGGCCCACTTCGATGGACACGTCCGGATTCGCATGCAGCGCGTACGCACCGCGTGCACCCCGCTTGGGGTCATTGCCGCAGTGGTGCACGAGCAGCACCGCCGCCCCGGTCATCTGGGTCAGGCGCTGCACGTTGGCGATCATCCCTGCCATGGCGGAGTTGCTGTTCTCTTCTGCCATCCCAGCGATGGACGCCGACAGCGTGTCGATCACGATGAACTTAGCATCGTGCTTCAGCGCCGTCAGTGCCAGTTCGTTGACATCCGCCTCGCTGGCGACGTTGCAGGGATTGAAGACATAGTGGATGCCTTCCAGGTGGCTGACGCCCCGGTCGTGCTCCAGTGCTTGCACGCGGGTACGCACCCCGATCTGCCCTTCCAGAGCTACATAGATCACATTCGTGCGGGTCACGGGATGCCCTGCCCAGTCAGATCCACTCGCAATTGCTGCCACCATATCGAGCAGCAGCGCAGTCTTGCCCGCCTGGGACTCGCCCCACAGGATGATGATCTCGCCCCCATGGAACACATCCCGCACCAGCCAGACATGCCGAGGCAGGTGGCGGAAGTCCTGCGAGGTATGGGTGGGCAACCCGCGCTTTACCCCTGGTGGGAGCGGCAGGGTAGGCGCAGGCAATTGGTGCGGAGGCGGAGATGCGGAGGGCAGAGCCGCTTCTTCCAGTTCGGGTGCCGGTGCCGCCATTGAGGACGCGAGCAGAGGTTCTGCTTCCAGGCTGGAGGCGGTTTCCGCCTGCTCGTCTTCCTTTGGGCTCGGCTCGGGCTGGAGCCCCACTGCCTGGGCGACGACCAGCTTCGCCATGTGGTTGCTATCACTGCCAGCAGGCGGGCACTCGGTTGCCTGATTGTCGGCCTCCAGTTCCTTGCGCAGATTGCGCTGCCAATCGAGGATGGCAGCCATGAGTTGAGCTTCTCCGGAGTATTGGCACGGGGGCAGAGACACCTCTTCAGATTCACATTCAGATTCGGGTGCAGGAGCTACCGTCGAGGACACGAGCACCGGTTCAGCTTCCTGGCTGGGTGGAGTGCCAGCGGCTTCCGCCTGCGCGTTTTCCATAGGGCTCGGCTTGGTATTGAGCCCCAGCGCTTGGGCCACGACCAGTTTCGCCACGTAGTTGTTGAGGTTGCGAGTGGCCCCTGAGTTGTCAGAGGGGGCGATGTGATGGTTCGACATATGCGTTCTCATTGATTGTTGGGTGGGCATGCGCAGGACGCGGTGAGAGGGGCAGGCAGTTGCCTTGCCTCGTCTGGCCATCAGTGGATTGGCGTGTGAGCGTCCTGCGACATGCAGATAGACGGGGATTGGAGCCCCCACCGCTTTAGGGCATGACTACTTATCTGAGCGCGTGCGAGCTACAGGCTGCTCATGGGCCGGACGGCGTTTCTTGGCTGCCCGCTTGCGCGTCCCGGCCAGATCGACCGACTGGGTAGCGAGACGGCGTTCCACGCGCCACAGCCGGTCGCCTACCGACTCCATGCCATCAAGGAGTTCGAGCAGCATGGCGTTCTGCCGCTTGAGCATCTGGTTCTGCTGGATGAGGCAGGCGGTTTGCAGGGAGAGGTTCAGTTGGTCTTGTTTATTCATGATTGACTCTTTGGGTGATGCGCAGGCCGCCATGCATGTAGGTGGCGGTCATGCGTGAGATGTGAGATAAACTGGGAGAGTTAACTGGCAACGAACGTCATTGCGTTGCGCCCAGGCAGCGAGCAGCGACCCGAGCCAGGTGCTGCTGCCAAGGTGCTCGGAGCATCAAATGCGCCTCCGGCACTGTTACAAATCTCCCGATTCAGCCAGTAGCGGACTGAATGGGCTGCCTCCCCGTCCCAACCCAGAAATTGCCCTTTTGAGGGCAAATGGAGCGGAAAATGGGTCAAATTTTTTACCATATGGAATTTCTCCCGAGTTTTGTGTGCTGGGGCAGGAATTGCGCAGGCCACATGGGTAAACGCCAAAACTGGAGCGCCCAACCCCCTCGGAAAAATTGAATTTGTATCTTTATGTGTCTTTTGTAACTTGCTCGAAGATGTAGCAGACGCTGTTTATGGGGCCGGCCAGAGGGGCATGCACGGGCACGCCGTAGCCTTGGGATGGCCGGACGAGTGAGGGGTAGCGCGAGGGGGAGAGGTATGGGACGGGCCGCTACGCGATGCGGGAGATCAGGCCCCGGAGGTGGATGACCTTCGTTCTCCGGGGTACTATGGCGACAAGGTCAGTTTTTCTTGCTGACCGGTCGCAGGTATGTTGTGAATTTCTTGCCCGCCTAGACACAGCTAGTTACGATGAGCATCGACATACTGTCAATATTTGGAGCTATAAATTGGATTCACTTGCGCGCTTTACCTCAAAAATACTTGCCAGTTGTGGCTTGATCGTTGCATTTTGGATCTGCGGAAATTCTGCTCAAGCTGCGGAGTTAATCGTGAACGGCGGCTTCGAGACTGGCACACTGTCCGGCTGGACCACCTCAGGCCTGACTGTTGCCGGGTCATGTGGGGCCAGCCCGAGTGCTACTGACTGGACGGTCTCAAACACAGGTTCCGCGACGAATTGCATTAACCCCGGTGCTCCCCCTGTTGGCAGCTTCGCCGCATACAACATGTTCGATGCAGGTGCGCCAACTACCTATCGCCTCCGTCAAGCCGTTGTTTTGCCCAACGCTATTACGGCAGCAACGCTTGCTTGGCGCGACTCAATTACTGATAACCATAGTGGTGCACCTCGGGTTTTCAGTGTCAACGTATTGAATGCATCTGGAACCGTGGTCCTGGCCACTCTATACACCTTCAACTCTACGAATACCAATACAGGATGGGTTTCCCGATCAGTGAATGCTACGGCTGCATTGGCGCCGCTGTCGGGGCAGAGCGTCATCTTGGAGTTCTCCGCTGCAATTCCTGCAGCATGGACTGGTGGCGCTGGTATGGGATTGGATGCTGTTTCTTTTGATGTGACAGGGTCTGCTGCTGCTCCTACGAGCATCCCTACCCTATCTGAGTGGGCGCTGATTGGCTTGTCCTCGCTTGTTGCGCTACTCGGCATTGCGAGGATGCGGCGGCGCCAGGTTTGATCAACCAAGTCACACTCGGGAGGCTTTCTCATGTGCGCCCCATATGACGCAGGCCAGCAAGCTTCTACCCATCAGCTTACTCATCGCCTGATTCGTATCGGCTCGGGCCTCGCCGTGGGCCGCACGCTGGTGGCGGTGCTGGAAAACTACCAGCAGGCCGATGGCAGCGTGACGGTGCCCGAGGTGCTGCGCCCCTACCTGGGCGGCACCGCCGTGCTAAAGCCCTGAAAATCTGGCTATAATCGAAGGCTTCGACACACAGGAGAGGTGGCAGAGTGGTCGAATGTACCTGACTCGAAATCAGGCGTAGTGGCAACACTACCGTGGGTTCGAATCCCACCCTCTCCGCCAAGTAACGCTAAGTGATTGATTTAAAAAGAGTTTTCTGATTTATCAGGGCTCGGCAATCATTTGGTGGCACATCAAGGTGGCACATCAGCTTTTCGCTGTTGTGCCATTTTTTTTTGGCGCCATCCCGCATCCCTTCCTACCTTGGAGATGCTTGATGTCGCGAACTACATACCTGACCACCCACCACGGAAGCTTCTGGTTCCAGATACGCGTTCCCGTGGCTCATCAGCCCCGTTACGGCTTGCGGGTTAGAACGAACCTTCAAACCAACGACCCTGCGGTGGCTAAGACCCTGGCTCTGCGGCTGGCATCTGATTGGCTGGTGCGCTTCAGTCACCCGCCGGAAGCGCCGCTACCCGTCTATCGATTCACTGCGTCCGACCCCGAGCAACCAGCGCCGACCATAGTGTCCCTGCCAGAGTCGATGGCGCCAGCCCTGTCGGAAGCCGCTCAGGCCACGCCCGATACCTCGGGTCCCTCGCCACATGTAGCGGATATGCTCGCGCTCTATCGGTACTGGCGGGGATTGAATACGGACCGCGCGCCCAGCACGGTCCGGGAGTTCGAGCGATTGACTCGAACGTTTGACAAGTTCATGCAGAAGACGCCTGCGCAATTGATGCGGACCGATATCACCGCCTATCGGGACCATCTGCTGCAACGCGGCGATGCCCGGAAGACGGTCACGAAGAAGCTGTCTTTCGTCAGCGCAATGCTGCAGACCGCCTACGACGCGGGGTACCTGCCTGCCAACGTTGCCAGAGGTCTCAAGGTTCCTCGGGCGAAGGTGGAGACCATCAAACGGATGAGTTTCCCCAAAGACAGTCTCATTCGCATCTTCGGCACGCGGGTCTACACCGAGCGGGCCAGACCCCTTGCTGGCGGCGGCGAGGCCATCGCCTGGGTCCCCATGCTCGCTTTGGCCACGGGTGCTCGTCTTGAGGAGCTCTGCCAACTGCGGGTTGCCGATGTGCTGGAACACGGCCTTGGATGGATGTTGAACATTGAAGATGGCGAAGGTCAGCGTGTTAAAACTAGTAGTTCGCGCCGACTGGTTCCATTGCACAGCGATGTGATTGCGGCTGGGTTCTCCCGTTTCGTCCAGAACCAACGCCGGAGTGGCCATGAGTGGCTTTTCTCGGACCTCGAGCCCGACCACGACGGGCGCAGGGGGGGGAATTTTGGGAAATTCTTCGCGCGTTTTCTCCGGCAGAGCCAATGGTGCGGAATCACCGACCGTCGGCTCGTCTTTCACAGCTTCCGTCACACCTTCAAGACCCTTTGCAGGGAGCACGGCGTCGCTGAAGAGGTGCATGACGCGTTGACAGGCCATGTCGGAAGCACCGTCGGGCGGAGCTACGGGGTGGTTCCGATTGAGCGGCTGGTGGCCGCGGTCGGTAGCCTGAAGTTGCCTGTCGACCTGCCCCGCGTCATGTGAGGTGTCTTCCGCGATTGGATGCTCCAGCGCGGACTTGTAGAACGCAGCGAGTGCTCGAGCGGCAGGCAGTAGGTCCTCCGCATCGAGCAATTGCGCTGCTTCATAGTGTTCTTCGTGAACCGAGCTAGGGGCATGTCCGAGAAATCGGACCCGCTGTGCGTAGTCGACGTTGGCACGGCGCATAGCCAAGGCGCCTGTGGTCCGCAGCGACTGCAGCACCAGCCGCTTATCCGATGTGATGAGCTTATCGATGCGGCGGTTGAGCCGCTTGCTCACGGCACTCGACAGTGTTCCGTACTGGTCGGGTGCCAAATGCTGGAACAACCGCTCAGGACGTCCCATGCGCGATGTAAGAAAGGCGTCCAAGCGCGGCACAGTGCCGACAAGCATGGGTAGACGGCGGTTCGAGTGTTCGTTTTTTAGAACCGCATCACCGCAGCCCGAAGCAGACGACGAGCGTATGTGGACCAGCCAATACTTTTCTCCTGCCAAGCTGGTCTCGAGCGTGATGTCCGTGCCCCGCGTTTGACACACTTCTTCAAGGCGTGTTGCCAGCAGGCCGACCATCGACGCAATGTGCGGGTCGTTGGCGGGTAAGGTCGAGTCGACATAAAAGCCATGTATGGCCGTGCTCAATTGCGACCGCGTGAATTGCATTCGATTCGCCGACGTGTCGCCCAGCACTTCGAGCAGGTCATCGATGGCCAAATCAACCGCTTCGGTCCCACCAAACTGGGCAATCAGACTACGCAGTATTCCGAGTTTTGTCGCGATGGTTGAGCTCGAATTACCCCGGTCGCGGAGCATTGCGATGAACGAGGTCAGGTCGGCAGCAGTGGATGACTCCACTGGACGCCGCACTAATATGGCATCGAACGTTGTTGCAATCTCGAGATACTTGTCCTCGGTTTTGGGCTTTCTAGGGCGCCCGACGTCGGCGCCTTTTTTGCACCATCGTTCGACAGCACCAACCGTGCTGGTACCCCAGATTTCTAGCAAGGGAAGCTGTTTCTCAGGAGAGTAGCTGAGGGATTCTTCGCTTTCCAGGCCTTGAATGACCTCGATGGCTTTTTGGATGAACTTCACCGATTCGGCGTTGTGCGCCTTTGCGTAGGCCAAACGGTCCGCTCGCGTGCCTGAAAAGCGCACATGGTGCTTGCTTTCGAGAGCGGTCAGTGAAGCAAAGGCCTCTTCGGTCTCCTGGTCTGCTTGTGCAAAGCAAGCCACCTCAAATTTCTCTTTCATTTGCGCGACAAGTGTCTGTCTACGCTGCATACGCACTGCGGGTGACGCAAGTTGTCGACAGACCGCCAGTTCGCTGAGCAAGGTGTGCACCGCGGCGCTAAAGGAGGTGGCAACTGCGCGTACGCGAATCTCAGTCGAAAGCGGAAGCGTCAGAACCTCAACCGCTGCTTCACTGTTTTGACTTGGCACAGGCGTAATTGCCGGTGCCCGAAGCGCTTTGCGCTGCTCTGCGAATTCGGTCCGAATATGGCTCGCGCAGAGGTCGAGCTGCTCGAGCAGCGCCTCCACGCTGCACTCGCCCTCGCGCGCAAGCGCCACCTTGCGAATCTGCTTTTTTTCGCCTTGGAGAAGGTCTTTTGGGACGGAGATTTGGCAGTAATACCGCCCGTTCCGCTTGTCGAACCAAAGATTTTTGGCCTTGATAGGGCCCCTTGCGATTTCACTCACACATGTCTTACCGCCGGCACTTCACCAACAGCGAGAAGTGACGGTCGATGTCCTAGATGTGCTGTGGCTAGTCGTGTAGCAAGTGCCGCTCGAGTGATGCGTACCTACGGCCTTTAAGCAAAATTCCTTTAGATGATGGTCGGTTCCGCTACGCGTGGGGCCACTACTGTGACGACGATTACCTACACAAATCACGTCACTGTCGACGTGATTTCAGGACATCAATATGAGTCGCATTACGTATGTTCAACCCTCCGATGTAGTTGGAGACCCGCAACCTGCGCTTATCGTGAACGCCAAAGGCGAGCCCGCAAGCGCAAATGGCGCACAGCCAGCGAGTTGGGTAATTTCTTGTCTTGTTCCCGGGGGACCATTTGTCGACCACCTCTTGAACACCGATGAGCCGCGCGCGGGTGCCACAGTCATGTCCGAAGACAGGGAGATTGCTGCGCTCGTTGTTGTTCTTCAACTGGGAAGGTGGCAGCATCGCGTCGTCGTACCCCTGCTCGGCACTACAGTCTCAACCTATCTCGCGGCACTGAAAACGACTGGCATGCCGGTTGGCCTTGAGTTGTCCGCGCAGGACTTGCCACAAGCAAAACGCTTCGACGTGCTGCTATCGGAAGAACTGCTCAGCGAAGCACTCGATGCGCACAGGTATGTGGTCGAAGACTGCAGCATCATGTCGTATCGCCGGGCATTGGGGAGGCACTGCATAGTCATGGCCAATCCCTCAGCGATTCCGGGACACCCCGCAGAAAAGTGGGTACAGACCGTCAGCGTTGGGCGAGTCTGGCCTCCGGAGCTTCCATTTCCGGGAGTTGGAAGCTACGCGTGGTCGAAAAAAGTGACTCGATAACGACTGACGGGCATCGATAGAACAGCAGGCATTTCGGCAGAAACTAAAGCCGAGAGTGATGACTTATTCGATATGGGCCCTACAAGGGGCCCATATCTTCAACTTGTCTAGAACAAGGGAGCCTGTTAGCGCGCGAGTTCCCTCAAGTACGAATTCGGACCGATTCCTGCCTGTCAAGGTGGTCTCCTTGTCTCTCTATCAATCAGGTCGTATTGTTCGGAGTGCCCAGGGAGTTCCCAAAAAAATACTACCGACCTCAATCCGGGAGCTATTTCGAGTGAGCCGCAACGCCAAGAGAGTCAGGGGTATTTTTCCGGGAACGCCGACGCGTCACCTTATCGAACTCAACCTGGTACAACTTCACTGCGTCATCGGGGAGGTCGATGGTTACACCGACTGCCATACGCTGGAGCAACCCCAACACCATGCCCATCTGTACCGTGACTTTGCCGTTTTCAAGGTCAGTCATGAACTGCTTGCTCACGCCGGCGATTAGCGCGAAGTCGTCGATACGAATGCCGGCGCGCTTCCGCATCGTGCGAATGGCGACGCCCGCATCTTGAACAGAAGTAAGCGGTATCTGCATGATTCTTCCTACGAGCAAAGGAATATTATCCAAAATCACTGGGTCACACAAGAAATATTCCTGCCATCGTAGGAACTAAATCCCGAATTTCACGCCCGCCAGCTCGTATTCCTATGACATCAGAAACCGAAATTTCTGAGGCCCAGCGGCTACACCCTGAATGCTGCCTGTGCAGGCCGAATAAATTTGCCTTCTATACCGCTTGTCATTAACTCGGAAACAAGCGGCACCAATGAACGACGAATACCTGAACCGTGAGCAGCTTGCAAAGCTACTGCACTGCTGCGTTCGCACCATTCACAATTACGAGAAAGCTGGCACCGTTCCTCACGCAACGGTTCTCGGACGTCGTCATTTGTGGTTGAAATCTGACTTGATTGCTTTCATCAAGGCATATCAAGAAGCAGCAAGGCTCGAGATGAGTGAATCTAACCCAGCGGTGACTTTGAAGTGACGCCCCGAGGGAGCCGCCTTCTCACATTCGACCTCTCGAGCCTCGAAGCCCAAAGCCTGAGGGCGGAGAAAATCGACACCCCCGTTGAAACTGGAGTAATAAAACGGCCTGCATTTGCCGTTGGGGTGCCTGTTGGCTCGTTCAATCCTGAGGAGAGCCTTCGGTCCAAACGTTTGGCGGACCTCAAGATGCACCGCAATGCGCTGGCTGAACTCACACAAGAGCTTGGCGACTGCAGCCTGTCTCCAGATGAACGCGCCACTAGGTTTCGCGAGGTGAACAGTATTCGCGCTGAGGCCGATTGGATAGAGAGTGTTCTGAAGAGCTCGTTTGTCCCGCAACACGGAGAGTTGCAGCTCATCAGCCCAGAGCACCTGCTCGTGAATCGTCTCTTCAATGTCAGAAGCAAACAGACTCCGCGAGAGCGAATGCTGTCGTTCGACATTACCAAAGGCGAAAACGTAGTGTGCACTTATGAAGGGCCTGAACTGAGGCAGTCTGAAGGTCACGTATTCATGACGCTCATGAATTTGACCCGAGACTTCAAGGTTGGCACAGAGGTCTCCTTCGAGCCCGGCGAGATGTGCAGGGCCATGAGCGGCTACTACGATGGAAAGTCCCGACAACGGTTAAGGGACGCAATCAAACGCCTGATGCACGCTGTCATTACGTTTCCAGAGTTCAGTGTGCATTTGGTACAGCGGTTTAATCACCCAAGCTCTGGCACGTGGTCCGTGGTCCTCGACAACGACATCGTCAGGCTTTTTGAGAAGTCGAGTTATATCTGGTTGGACGCTCCGACACGACGAGCGCTGCCGGAGGGGCTTGCGACATGGCTTTATGGATACGTTCGAAGCCAGAGCCGACTCATCCCCACTTCGGTAGCCTCGTTACGTGAAATGTGCGGTTCTGAAGCAAAGAGCGATGAGACGTTCCAGCGACGCTTGTACACGGCACTTAACGCACTGGCTCTGCAAGAAATCGTAGATACCGGGTGGTCTATCCGTGCTGGAAATGTCTACTGGCGCAAGCCGCGGAAGGCACTAGCGTTGAGGTGACGACTGAAACCGCCCCAGCGCTCCCCAACAGCAGCCGGGGCATTCTGCTTGAAGTTGCCGACTTGGTGACGTGCTTTGAGTCAGTCCACGGAGTGCCCGTCACCCTTGGCTGCTTACCCTCAGACCCTGAAACGGAGAGGTGCGTAATGCCTGTGGCTATCCGCTGAGTACCCTGTTCTGGGCGTCTCCCTTTTGAAATTGGCCCGAAAAATTATCCGAACGAGGGGCGTCAGCATTCACGTTCTCCGTGACTGCGTTGCCTGCGATTGCCGAGTTCCGGTGTGCTTTGAGTCGGAAACTGTGACGACCTTGCACCTAGTTGCCGACTTGGCCATGAGTCATGGGTCAATATTCATGTGCTTTGAGTCAGTGAATGTCTACGCAAGTCATTGTCGTGATTGAAGAAAAAAGCAACTGTCTCCTTAGCCTTAATGGGCCACGGAATTGCGCCTTTGCCAGGGTAGGCAGGCTTTTTTCCGTGACGGGCGCTCTTCACGACCTGCCGACGACTGCACGACTGCCAATTAAAACTCCTTGCTCGCTCGCTGCAGCCTCAGTCTTTCTATCCATTTTCCAACCGCCCTTTACCCGACTGCCGCGCCGCGTCCTTGGTGCACCGCTGAAGCGGACAATGAGAGCTCTCTACGAGGTGGTATCTACCCTACGAGCATCAACGCTTTGAACGCGCGGGCGCATGCAGCCTCACTTCCCCAACCCTGCCGTTGGGCACTTACGCTTCACGAACTTCCGCTGATAGAGCGAATGAGCTCCACCTCTCCCTAGAATCAGGCACACATGGCAAATCAACTTACCCTCGAAACCCTCGAATCATGGCTCTGGGAGTCGGCCAACATCCTGCGCGGCTCTATCGACTCGTCGGACTTCAAGAATTACATCTTTGGCCTGTTGTTCCTCAAGCGCTTCAACGACGTGTTCGAGGAGCGGGTCGCCCAGTTGGTGAAGGGTGAAGGCCTGAGCGGCAAGGACGCCGAGGAAGAAGTCGAGGACAAGTGGGGGCACTTCCCCACCAGCGCCCGTTGGCCCGACCTCATTGCCCGCACCGAGAACATCGGCGAAGCACTCGATAAAGCCTTCGCCACCATCGAAGCGAACAACCCCGAACTGCAGCACGTGTTGACCGCAACCCAGTACGGCGATAAGCGCGTGCTGTCGGACGCCACCCTGCAGCGGCTGCTGCGTCACTTCAACCAGTACAAGCTGGGCAATGCCGACCTGTACAAGGCGGACATGCTGGGTGACGCCTACGAGTACCTCATCAAGCAGTTCGCTGACGATGCCGGTAAGAAGGGTGGGGAGTTCTACACGCCCAAGGCCGTCGTGCAACTGGTCGTGGAACTCATCGACCCGCAGCCCGGCCACAGCGTGTACGACCCCACCTGCGGCAGCGGCGGCATGTTGGTGGAAAGCGCCCACCACATCGCCAAGCTGCCGGGTGGCCTGCTCTTGGGCGACAAGCCCAATGTGTTGCTCTTCGGGCAGGAGAAGAACCTCGGCACATGGGCCATCGCCAAGCTGAACCTCTACCTGCACAACATGCGGGCCGAGATTGAGCGCGGCGACACCTTGGTCGAACCCAAGCACCTTGATGGCGACTACCTGAGGACCTTTGACCGGGTCATTGCCAATCCACCGTTCTCGGCCAAGCAATGGTGGTCGCCGCTGGAACTGGCCAACGAGGTGGAGCAGGAGGGCGACAAGAAGCCCAAGGCACCGAATTACAAGCAGGTCAGCGACCCCTACGGACGCTTCGTCTATGGCATCCCGCCGCGTGGCTATGCCGACCTCGCCTTCGCCCAGCACATGCTGGCGAGCCTCAAGGCCGATGGCCGCATGGGCATCATCCTGCCGCACGGGGTGCTGTTCCGCAGCGGCGAGGAAGGCAAGATTCGCGAGGGCCTGCTGTTCGGCACCGACGCCGCCAGCGGCAGCCAACCCGGCGACCTCATCGAGGCCGTCATCGGTCTGCCCTCGGCCCTTTTCTACAACACCGGTATTCCGGCCTGTGTGCTCGTCCTGAACAAACGCAAGCCCGCAGCGCTCAAGGGCAAGGTCATCATCATCGACGCCAGCCGCGACTACCTTGAAGGCAAGGCCCAGAACAGTCTGCGTCCCGAGGACATTGCCCACATCGCCAGCACACACAAAGCAGCCTTTGAGCACCAGACCGAGGTGGAGAACTACTGCCGTGTGGTGACTCTGGACGAAATCCGTAGCAATGACGGCAACCTCAACATCGCTCGGTACATCGACAACGGCGAGACCGAAGAGACTGTCGATGTGGCGGCCACCTTGTCGCACCTGGCAGCGCTGGCAGAGGAAGAAGCGCAGGTCGATGCGCGCCTGAATGGCTATCTGGCTGAGTTGGGGCTTTTGGAGACTCAGGGATGAGCGGATGGGCCATCGAGAAGTTGGCAACGCTAGTCAACGTCGTCTACGGCAAGTCTCCGGCCGAAATCGAGAAAATCGATGACGGATTTCCCATCTTCGGAACAGGTGGAGTTGTTGGGTACACAAGTGAAGTGCTTTGCAACGGCCCAAGCGTCATCTTGGGCCGCAAGGGGACGATTGACAAAGTTCAGCGATGTGATGGGCCGTTCTGGGCAATTGACACCACGTATTACACGACCGCCAAACGGGAGTTCGATTGGTCATGGTTGTACTACGCCATCTCATCTTTTGACCTGAGAAAGCTGAATGAGGCGTCGGGCGTACCTAGCCTGAGCAGGTCGTCACTCGAAGCTCTCGATGTGGCAACCCCACCGCTCCCCGAGCAACAAAAAATCGCCGCCATCCTGACGACCGTGGACGACAAGCTGAACGTGATTGCACGCCAGATTGAAGCTACCCAGACCCTCAAGCAGGGCCTGATGCAGACCTTGTTCAGCCGGGGTGTGGGCACCCAAGATGCCGATGGCCACTGGGTTCCGCACACCGATTTCAAGGACAGTGAGCTGGGGGAGATTCCAGCTACTTGGGTTCCTACAACCTTGGGGGCTGTCTGTGATGGCGCACTCCAAACGGGACCGTTTGGGAGTCAGTTGCACGCCGACGAGTATCAGGATGAGGGTGTACCAGTGCTGATGCCTAAGGACTTGGTGGGGTGTCGCGCCAGGCTCGCGACGGCAGCACGCATTTCATCCACGAGGGCAGAGGGACTGTCGAAGCACAAAGTCTTTGTTGGCGACTTACTTTTCAGCCGTCGCGGTGATGTTACACGATTTGCGTTGATAGACGAGAAGTCTGAAGGTGCGCTATGCGGCACGGGATGTTTGAAGGCTCGCCCCTCTGCGGCACACAGTTCGGCCTTTCTTGCTCAGTTGCTCCAGCTTGATGTGGTGCGTGCTTGGCTAGAACAGAACGCTGTTGGTCAAACCATGCCCAACATGAACACAGGAATCCTGTCGTCGCTTCCGTTGGTCGTGCCAGTTGACAGGCGTGAGCAGGACGAAATCGCGCGCATCTTGGACTCGATTGATTCCAAGCGGCAGGTTCTAGCCGTCAAGCAATCACACTTTTCAAAGCTGAAGCGCGGACTGATGCAAAAGCTCCTCACGGGCGAATGGCGGGTCAGCGTGGACACAAGCGCGACCGGAACGTAAGAGGCAGGCATGGCGTCGCAGGCATTGCTCCCCCCAGACCCAACGCTTGAAATGCAGCGCGATGTGCAGCGCAAGCTGGGGCGGTGCCTGATTCGTCTGCAGCAGTACGAAATCCTGCTCAAGGCATTGGTGGCTCACGCCGACATCGCCGGACCACCGACTGAGCTACAGGCGGTGCAAGATGCACAGCTGGCCTGTACCCAGAAGAAAACCTTGGGAACCTTGGTCGGCATGCTGACCGAGCGCCATCTAACTTCTGCCGACGAGGATGACGGCACTGAAGAGCCGCTGGGCGATGGCGGCATCTGGTTCCGCTTCCGCTTTAATTTGGGGCTGGACGCCAACCAGCACCAAGCCACCGCGGCGGCATTGAAAGAGTTGGTGGACCTGCGCAACGAGCTGGTTCACCATTTCTTGCAGCGCTTCAACATCTGTGAGCCGCAGGGCTGCATTGCCGCAGACGCCTATCTGGACGCCAGCTACGAGACCATCGACGGTCACTACCTGACCTTGCGCGGCTGGGCGCAGGGTATGGATGAGGCCCGTGCGGCGATGGCCTCGTTCATGCGCACGGCGGCGTTTGAAGACCTGCTGGTCAATGGTATTGCACCGGACGGCACGGTGGACTGGCCTGCCAGCGGGGCCGTGCGCTGCCTGCGCGAAGCCGAAACCCAGTTTGCGACCGAGGGTTGGACCCTGCTCAACACCGCGACTCCATGGATTCGCGCACAACACCCCGACCAGCATCCCCAGCGCTACGGGTGCGGCAGTTGGCGGCAAGTCATTCACGAGTCTCGGCAATTCGAGATTCGCAGGACGGTGAATACAGAACAAGGCTGCGGCGAGGTTTGGTATCGCAGCCGTCAGGAGGGAGCTAGCATGCCAGGGAAGAAAACCTCATGAGCCAGTCACCAGAAAAGACTGGCGTCGAAGCGCCTGCCATCGTGTCGCTGCTCAAGCTGGGCTACACCCATCTGCCCGGCCATGCGGTGCAGGTGGAGCACCGCCACCTCGCCCCGGTGCTTGAGGATGTGCTCCGGCCCCGGCTGCTGGCCCTGAACCCGTGGCTGGCCACGGCGCCCGGTGGGGTTGATGCGGCCTTGATTGAACTGCGCAAGCGGGTCAACGACGAACTGCTGCCAGCCAACAAGGCATTTTGGGAACAGGTAGTGCACCGCTCGGACATTCAAGTGAAGGATGCCGAGGGCAAGCCGCGCAGCGTTCGCTTCTTTGACGCGGGCACGGTCGCCCGCAACGATTTCCATGTGGTGGACCAGTACGTCGGCAGGAATGCTGATGGCGACTTGTTCCGGCCGGACCTGCTGCTGTTTGTGAACGGCCTGCCGCTGGCGACCATCGAATGCAAGGCCAGCCACCACCGGCTGGATGAAGCGCTGGCGCAACTGGATGGTTACCAGGCCAGCTTCCCGGCCCAGTTTGTGTTCAACCAGTTGTGTGTGGGCCTCAACCGCAGGCAGGGCTTGTATAGCGCCATCCTGACCCCACCCGCCTTCTACGCACGCTACCGTTTGCAGAGCGCGGAACTGGCAGCAGTGGCCGGCCTGCTGGGTGCCGACCCGAGCGAGCAAGACCAGTTGCTGTGGGCGCTGTTTGAGCCGGGGCGGTTTCTGGAACTCATCACCCACTTCGTATTGTTTGAGACCCGCGACGGCAAGACGGTCAAGAAGCTGCCGCGCTATCAGCAGTGGCGGGCGGTGCGCAAGACCATCGCCCGGCTGACGGCGGCCCAGCCAATCGGTGGGGTGGTTTGGCACACCCAAGGCAGTGGCAAGTCGCTGACCATGGCGCTGCTGGCCCGGATGCTACGGGCGGACAGCACGGGCTTGAACAACCCGACCGTGCTGGTGCTGACCGACCGCAAGGACCTCGATAGGCAAATCTTCGATACCTTCCACGCGGTGGGCATCAAGGCCATTCCGGCAGTGTCGGTGGATGGCTTGGTGAAGTTGCTTGGCAATGACTACGGCAGCGTGTTCACCAGCACGGTGCAGAAGTTCCAGGAGAACGAACCGGCTGCTGACGCCAGCGACAGCGACAGCGCAGCGGATGAAGAAGCAGACCCTCTGCAGGCCACCCGGCATCGGCGGGTGCGAAAGGACAAGGACTTCTTCATGCTGAAGGAGCGCAACGTTCACTACGGCCAGCACGATGAAGATGGCGTACTGCTGGCCGCCAAGTGGGAAGAAGTGAGCCGCGAGAAGGTCAACTTCCGGGTACTGAGCTCGAAGCCGAACTTCTATGTGCTGGTGGATGAAGCACACCGCAGCCAGTACGACTTTTTGGCGGCCTTCATGCGGGCCAGCCTGCCGAATGCCAAGTTCATTGCGTTCACCGGAACGCCGCTGCTGAACGATGACAAGCACACGCTGGCCGAGTTCGGGGGCGAAACCTACATCGACGAGTACCGTTTGCACGAGGCAGTGGCAGACGGCGCCACATTGCCCATCAAGTACCAGGATGCATGGGTCAAGCTGACGCCCAATAACGAGTTGGACCAGGCTTTCAAGGACCAGTTTGCGCAGGAAGATGAGGCCAGACTGCAGGCGCTGAAGAAGGAACTGCTGGCCCGATGGCGGCAGGCCGGGGACCGCATGGAGCAGGTGGCGGCGCATCTGGTGGAGCACTTCATCGCCAACGTGCAAGCCAAGGGTTTGAAGGCCATGCTGGTTTGCGACGGCCGCGACATGGCCGTCAAGTACAAGGACCTGCTGGATGGGCTGATGCAAGAACGCCAGGCCAAGGGCTTGCCGACGTTCGAGAGCCGCGTGGTCATCTCGCTGGCCAGTGCCACGGCATCGCGCTCGGGCGCCAGCGAGCACGAAGAGGCCGCAGAGCGTGGGGTGGACAAGAACAAGGTTCAGACCATCGAAGAACGGGTCAAGGCTGAAATCAAAGCGGGCAAACAACCTGTCGCGCTGCCCACGGAGCAGATTGCCAACTTTGTCTCCAAGTTGTTCCCGCTGCCCTATGGCGATGAATCGCAGGGCAAGGATGGGCAGCCGCATGCGAACAATGTGGGGCTCATCATCGTGTCCGACATGTTGCTCACCGGGTGGGATGCCCCCATCGTGGGCACCATGTACCTCGACAAGCCGCTAAAGGAGCACACGCTGCTGCAGGCTATTGCACGGGTGAACCGGACGATGGCAGGCAAGAACGCGGGCTACATCGTGGACTACCACGGCGTGGTGGAACACCTCGACCACGCACTGAAGATTTACGGTGGCGAGGTTCAACCGGCCCAAGTCTGGGAGGGTGTGGAAAGCGAACTGCCCAAGCTGCAGGCCACCCTTGACCGCATCCTGAGCCTGCTGCCCAAGAAGCACGACCCGGTCAGCCAGCGGGAAGACTATAAGGACGATGCGGAGCGCTTCCTTGACCCGGCCATGCGGTTGGATGCGGTAGAGGACTTTCTGGAGTGGGTCAAGCGCTTCAACCGCAGCATTGACATCATCTTGCCGGACGTGCGGGGCGTGCCGTTCAAGCCTTACTTCACGCTGTTCGCTGAAATCCGGTTGATGCTGCGCGACAAGCTGCCCGGTGCGACCCATCGCGAACGCATTACGCGGCTGGAGTCCGCGCTGTTGCAGCAGTTGCTGGACGAGTACATCGACGCCAGCCCGGCCAAGAGCTTGCTGGGCAAAGAGGTGTCCATTCTTGATGCGAGTGACATGGCACGCCTGAAGAAGCTGGCAAGTCCCGGCAGTCAGGCTCTGGTCATGAAGAACCAACTGAAGCACACGATTGCGACGGGCAGGGACAAAGACCCGGCCTTCTTCGACAAGCTGGCGGAGGAGCTAGAGAAGCTGTTGGCTGAAGAGGCTGCTGGACGCATCAGTCAGGCCCAGTTCTTGGCGCAACTCGAACTGTTCGGGCAGCGCATCAAGGACAAGGACAACACCGGCTTCGAGCACCCGGCCCATTCGGCGGTCTATCACTACTTGGCTTCGCTGCTCAGTGGAGAAATGGCCCGCATCGCCACAACCAAGCTGTTCGAGGATGCCGACCTGAGCCGCACCATGGCGGCGGCCAACTGGAAGCAGATGCACGACCTGCATCCCGAGTTGCGGGCACTGCTGCACAAGCTGCTGATTCCGCTGGCGGGGTGGGAGCGTTCGGTGGCGCGGGAGCACGCCAAGCGCATCATGGACATTTTGTTGAAAAACTGACGATGCCGCTGCTGCAGTACGGCCAATTCACCATTGAGTGGCAGTTCCAGCCCGATGCGAAGCTGAAACGGCACTACGTGACCGTCGAACGTGGACGGCCGGTGTTGCTGCGTGGTCCATTGGTGGACGAGACCGAACAGGAAGCTTTGGTCCGGCGCCGCGCTCGTTGGATTCGTGAGAAGCTGGTGCTGGTCAATCAGCCGCAGACCAATGACGCCATCGTCACTGGAAGCCGCTTGCGCTATTGCGGGCGTAGCTACTTCACCGAGGTCCGCCAATCCCCAGGCTTGGACAAGCCCCGGGTGGCTTTCACCGCATCGCGTTTCATCGTTGAGACCCCAGAGGGCTCCAGCATCCAACCTGACACGCTCGCGCCGCTGATGGAACAGTTTTACCGTGAACGCGCCCATGAAAAGCTGTTGGTCCGGGTGCGCCACTGGGAGCGTCAGACCGGCATGCAAGCCCGTGGCGCCCGCATTCGCTTGTTTCAGGGCCGGTGGGCCAGTTGCAGTTCAAGCAACGTGTTGGAGTTCCACCCTCGGGTGATGGAACTACCAACCAGCGTGCAGGACTACGTCATCGTCCACGAACTGTGCCACACCGTCGAGAAGAGTCATACCAAGGCGTTCTGGGCCCTGGTGGCGCGACATATGCCGGACTGGCAGCGACAGCACACATTGCTAACGAATGGCGAATTTGGCGGCGTGATTTGAGCCAGGAAGTCTTCGCTGGAAACAGACCGCATCGTGCTGGAGATGTTGGCAACGAAGATGCTGACCTACATCCGACGGAATGATTTCCCAAGGACTTCACCCATGCGTTTGTTGCCATCAGAAGATGAAAAGCGCGCGTAGTGCTTCTCAACGGTCGCAGGACGGTCGTTGAGCACCCTGGCAACGGTCTGAATTTCTCCAGGGGCTGCCTTCAGGATGGATGAGCCGATGAGATGTCGGAAGGAGTGAGTCCCGATGCCGCCAGTCTTCCAGAGATAGCGCCGCGTGAGTTCAGTGACGCGCTTGCTGAGGTCATTCCAAGGCACGTGAGGGAGCTCTTCGGACGCCGTGGTTTTTGCCATCGACAAAATCACAAGGTCGCTCGGGCTGTGCAAAATCCTCGGTCTGTGTTGGTGGAGGTAGCGCTCCAGGTCCGCGTAGACCGAGGAGTGGATTTCAGCGTCGTAGTCCATGTCACCTGCGGCACCGACGCTGTTTTTGAATGCTGTCGACTTCCAGCGGATATGCCAAGTACCGTCTGACCGCTGATAGAGGTTCCCGGTGTTGTCCGGGCGCCAAGTCAGGTGCGCAAGGTTGCGTTCTCGCAAAGGGTTAGACGCAAGCAGCTTGATGAGCACAAGGTCGCGCGACCAGATTGCCTCACGCTTCGGTGAGGAAATGGGACGATTTGCACGCATCCGAGCAATCATGTCGACCAGCGCCTCCATCGGTTCGGGAAGCTCAAGAATCTCCAGCAGAGGCTCGAACGGGTCCCGGCGAACATGGACTTGGCCGCGCAGAGATTGGGTGAGGCGTCGGCAGTATTTCATTTGCTTAGCGCACTGCTCAATCCATGTTCCCTGCTGGTATTTTTCGGGCAGCGTCCCTTGCAGCCATGGTGACTGAGGGAAGTAGCCTTCGACTTCCCTAACCAGCGACATGACCCATCCGACAAATTCCGGAGCGAACGTCGAGTGTTTACCTCCGGAGCGAGCCTTCCGCCATTCGAGGTACGGGACAAGGAACTCAGGGAGTACTAGCCAGGCCAGCGTGTGCAGCTGGTCCCCTGGAATCGCAGCCCCTCCCTTCTCTGCGGGCAGCATCAGCCAGCCGTAATAGCCCGCCAACTTGGCCCAAACAGCCGCAGCTGAGGAGACCTCCTGGTCGCCGAGGTACTGATACCAGGTGCGGGAAGACTTCCGACCCATCGGGAGCGGGGAGAATCGCCACCGTCCTTTGCTGCTCCGTTCAAGGTCGGGGACCAGGGCCGTCTTGTAAACCATGAAGTCATGCCACTGCTGGCGTAGCGGTGACGCTGCGTCCGGAACAAACCAGTACTGGTGTCTCGTAAGGGCACCGAGCTGTTCGCGGTACTCGATGGGTCGAGCTATGCCAATTTGGGGCTGCAGTCTCGAGGGATGCGCAACGCCAGACAGCTTCCAGAGCTCGCCGCGTTTCATGCCGAAGTAGTTCTCAACGCGGTATACGTATCGGGAGCTGCTTGCTCGAGGTACCTTGCCTCGAAGCCATCCGAGAACCATGTCATAGGGCACTTTGCTCATACGCGCTACACGACTGACACTGTGACCGGACAGCAACGTTTTGAGTTGCTGCATGAAAGGCGTGGGCTTCTCCGAGTCGAGCGCCCGAGCTGTGTCGTCCTCCTGAACCATCTGGCGAACTGGTGTGAGTGCGGAGCGCGTGTTCGTGATGTTCCGCTGAGCGGTTCCACCGTCGCGGAGCGTGTTGATGAGCCGCTCTGCGCATTCGGGAAAACCGGTGCGCATTTCCGAACCGACAACGTCGGCCTCGGTAACATGGTTGGCGCGCATGAAAGCACGCAGCGCGGTCGCTCGATTCGCAGCCGTGTGCTCGTTCAGCTGTTTGGTGGAAACGAAGTAGTTGAGTTTTTCAAAGATGTCGGCGTAAGTTAGCGGGGTGGACTTCAAGGCAGTCTTTCTTGCCCGTGCCACACGTTTTGAAGCCGTCTGCGAAGCAGGTAAAGACGACGGTACGAAAAACCTGCAGGACTCGTAAGTCATTGATTTACCTCCCTATCTCAGCTTTCGATTGCACTCGAAAGGAAGTTGGTAGGCGGTATGCATGCAGGTAGTCCGTGGACCAAAAAAAACGTTGCGGCACAGGCAGTTATCGCATCGCCTGAGATGTAGGAAGCCGTTTTATATTCAGAGCCTCAAGGGCCGGACTCGGCCACAAGAAGTCAGCAAGGAATTTTCCTGGCCGACCGTTTCTGTTAGGGCTGGAAGCCACCCTCGATATGCATTCCCAGATGGCGGCTATCCTTGCGCGACAGGCGCTTTGTTGTCGCTCTGTGCGGAACTAGGCAACTAGAGCAACTAGAAAAACCATGTACCTGAAGACACTGCGCATCCAGGGCTTTCGCCGATTCAACGACCTATCACTCAACTTCAAGGATGGCTTGAACGTCATTGTCGGTCCCAATAACGCGGGGAAGACCGCAGTTGTTGACGCGCTACGCGTACTTCTGGCGGCGAGCGACGAGGGCAATCTCCGCCTCACTGAGATGGACTTACACGAGGCGCCTGGCGGTCCTCCGAGCCCCTCAGCAACGTTCACGTTCGTGTTCAGCGGGCTCTCCGAGCAGAACGAGGCGGACTTCTCTAATGCCCTCATTGCCGTCAAGGGTGTTGATGGCAAGACGATAGAGCGCTACGACGCGCGGTTCTCCGTGCAGTACACCCAGGCCGAGCCTGGCGGCCGCCTACGTCTACGTCGCTGGGTTGGCCTGCACGAAGAGAACTCGATGACTACCGAGATGCTAGAAGAACTGCGGGCCATCTACCTGCAACCGCTGCGGGACCCGGAGCAGGGGCTCAAGCCTGGTCGAATGAGTCAGATTTCAAAGCTCATCCAAAACATGATGCCGGACAAGGCAGCGAGGAAGGAGCTGGTCGAGAAGTTGACGGCTATCGATGATGAGCTGGCGAAAAACGAGCCCATCTCAACGACCAACGCGGCTATTTCCACTAAGCACGAGTCGATGCTCGGAACAGTACTCGCCCAAGCTCTTAAGCTTGACCTGACCTCTAGCGACTTCAACAGGTTCGCAGCACGCGTCGGCATGGCGATTGGCGGCCGAGACGTCGAGCAGAACGGTCTTGGGTTCAACAACCTCATCTACATGGCGGTGGTACTCAGCGAGCTGGCCTTCAACAAGACAGCGTCCTACTGTGGACTGCTCGTCGAGGAGCCCGAAGCGCATCTCCATCCTCAGTTACAAGCCGTCCTTCTCGACTATCTGAAGACCGTCGAGCAACCAGTCGCCGGCGAACGCCCTGTCCAGGTCTTTGTCACGAGCCACTCCCCCAACTTCGCGGCCCTCGCAGACATCGACTCAATTTGCTGCGTCTACGACAGCCCGACTGGGCCAGTCGCTTTCGCACCACGCGATGTAGCTTTCGGTAAGGGCAAGAAGGAGAAGTTGCAGCAGTACCTCAACGTGACCCGTGCGGAACTGTTTTTCGCTCGTCGCATCGTCTTCGTCGAAGGGGCTGCAGAGCTGTTTCTCGTTGAGGCCCTGGCGAAGAAGACGGGGTATGACCTGCGCAAGCACTCCATCAGCATCATCAGCACCGATGGTTTGAACTTCGACGCATTCCTTCCGCTGTTCGGAGAAAAGGCGATGCAGATTCCTGTTGCAGTGGTCACCGATGCTGACCCGGCCGCGCCAGACCAGTTCCCTGCAGCCGAGGACGCGCTGAAGCTCTCCGCCGCCGCTACCGCTATCTCGAAGGCTGAGGACGCATATGTGAAGTGCTTTTTCGCTCAGAAAACCTTGGAGTACGACCTCGCATTGGACGCGACGCGCAGAGGGCTCATGGTCGAAGCATTGACTGAGATTCACCCAACGATTGGTGCCGACCTTAAGGTCATTGTCGATGGCGCTGTTACAAATCAGGAGAAGGCCAAGCTACTCTTCACGGGCATGTTTGACCTTGCCCCTGTTTCGTGTAGCTCTTAACCCACGGTTCACGCGGCCTTTTTACGCTGTGCCTCGTACCAGCGCTGCTCGTACTGCATCGGGCTG
>JAANMW010000580.1_pt1 | contig 42761 bp, 37 predicted proteins | sample 7279671 | NCBI WGS metagenome assembly JAANMW01 (sample SAMN14094541, study PRJNA606508) | bioreactor metagenome | isolation source: A lab-scale SPAN reactor treating ammonium-rich wastewater day 247 | place: Ireland: Galway | collected 2017-09-19 | reverse complement strand
GCAGGATCGCGCCGAAGACCGCGTCGTTGAACTTCATCGGGCGTGGCGCGCGGCCGGAGCCGGCCGCGCGGATCCGCGGGCCGCCGGCGCGGAGGCGCCGGCGAAGCCCCGGAACGCGGACATCACTTCACGATGCCCGCGGCCTTCATCACGACGCCCATGTCGGCGTCGCCCTTCGCCATGAACGAGGCGAACTCCGCGCCCGGCGCCCACTCCATGCCGTAGCCCTTGGAGGAGGCGAAGTCCTTGAACTCCTTGCTGTCCCAGATCTTCTTGATCGCGGCGATGAGCTTCTGCTGCACATCGGCGGGCAGCCCCTTCGGCGCCGCGATGCCGCGCCACGCGGACACGGTCCAGTTGCTGCCGGCCGCCACCTTCATCGTCGGCACGTTCGGGAACAGCGCGGACGGCTTCGAGTCCATCACCGCGAGCGGCTTCGCCTTGCCGGCGTCGATCAGCGCGCGCGCTTCCGGAAGCGAGCAGGTCACGATGTCGACGCCGCCGGCCGCGAGGTCCTGCATCGCGGGTGCCGCGCCGTTCGAGGGCACCCAGGGAATCGCCGACTGCGGGATCTTGGTGTCGTTCATGAGGCCGGCGAGCGCGAGGTGCCAGATGCCGCCCTGCCCGGTGCCCGAGGCCTTGAGCTTGCCCGGATTCGCCTTCGCGTAGTCCAGCACTTCCTTCACCGACTTGAACGGCGAGTTCGCGCCGACGGTGAAGCCGGCCGGGTCGGCGTTGACGAGCGCGAGCGGCGTGTACGAGGTCGGCGACAGGTCGGTGAGGCCCTGCCAGTGCATCATCGTGATCTCGACGGTGATCATCCCGATCGTGTAGCCGTCCGCGGGAGCGGTCGCGATCGCGCTGTGACCGACGACGCCGCTGCCGCCGGTGCGGTTGACGACGTTGACCGGCTGGCCGAGTTCCTTCTCGAGCCCCGCCGCGAAATAGCGCGCGGTCGTGTCGGTGCCGCCGCCCGCGCCCCAGGGGACGACGAAGGTGATCGGACGTTCGGGGTAGGCGGCGCTCGCGGCGCCGGCAGTGATGGCCAGCGTGAGCGCGACGGCGCGGATCAGGCACTTCATCGGGAATCCTCCAGGGGTGGGATGACGCCCGGCGGGCCGAGGACGCCACGGCGCGACGGGCAGGCGCGCCGACGGTAGCGCAAGGGGGCGTGTCCGGTCAAGCGGCCTGACCAATGCCGGTTCGCCCTTCCGTTCAGCCGTCGCGTCGGGCGAGCGACGCGCGCGCGTGGCCGACGATCGCCGCCGCGACGCGCGCGAGGTCGCGCTCGAGCCGCGCGTAGCCCGCGTTCGGTTCGAAGGTCGTCTCGTCCATGTAGAGCGTCCGCTTGAGTTCGATCTGCAGGCTGTGCCGGCCTTCCGCGGGGCGTCCGTGACGGCGCACGAGTTCCACGCCCTTGTAGGGATCGTTGATCGCGACCGAGTAGCCCATCGACGCGAACGCGTCGGCGCACAGGCGCGTGAACGCGCCCTCGCAGGTCGTCCCGTCGCGGTCGCCCAGCACGACGTCGGCACGCTCGCGTCCCGGATCGTCGGAAATGGCGTCGCCGACCGCCGGCATCGAGTGGCAGTTGACGTGCCAGACCGCGCCGAACGCGCGGTGACGCTCGTCGAGCGCGGCCTCGACCGCGTCGTGGTAGGGCCGCCAGCAGGTCGCGATCCGACGCTCGACTTCGTCGACGGTGAGCGATCGCGCGTACATCGGCACGCCGCCGTGGGCGAGCCGCCACACGAGACCGATGCCGAGTTCGGTCTTGCGCGTCGTCGCGACCGGACCCGGCCAGCGCACGTCCGGCGCGAACAGCGCGGGATCGACGTCCTCGAGACTGCGGTTGGGGTCGATCCACGCGCGCGGGAAGGTCGCCTCGACGAGGCTCGCGCCGTGCGCGAGCGCGCCGCGCCACAGCCGCGCCACGTGCGTGTCCTCGGCCTGCCGCACGATCGCGCGCGGCGCCGCGTGATCGAAGTCCGCCGGATAGTCCTCGCCCGAGTGCGGCGAATCGAGGACGACCGGCGCGAACGCGTCCCGGGGGTCGTGGCGCAGCACCGGCGGCGTCATGCGCTCCCCTCCTCGTTCAGCCAGCACGCGGAGCGCCGCCCGGGCGCGATCTCGGACAGCGGCGGCGCGGCCTCGCGACAGCGCGCCATCGCGTGCGGGCAGCGCGGGTGGAAATGGCAGCCCGACGGCGGATCGAGCGGCGACGGGATTTCGCCCTTCACGGGGACGAACGTGCGCTTCCGCGCCTCGACGCGGCCCGCTTCGGCGAGCAGCGCCTCGGTGTACGGGTGGTTCGGCGAAGCGAACAGTTCGGCCGTGGGCCCGCTCTCGACGACGCGGCCGAGGTACATGATCACGACACGCTCGCTCAGGTGCTGCACGACGCCGAGATCGTGGCTGATGAAGAGGTAGGTGAGCGAGAGCGAGCGAGCGAGGTCCATGAACAGGTTCAGCACCTGCGCCTGGATCGACACGTCGAGCGCGGCGACCGACTCGTCGCACACGAGAAATTCGGGCTTCACCGCGAGCGCGCGGGCGATGCCGATGCGCGCGCGCTGCCCGCCGGAGAACTGGTGCGGAAAGCGCCGCATCAGCGTCGGGTCGAGGCCGACGCGGTTCAGTTGGAGTCCGACGTACTCGACCTGCTGGCGCCGCGCGATGAGGCCGTGCGCGACCGGCGCCTCGCCGACGATGTCGACGATGCGCAGGCGCGGATTCAGCGACGCGTAGGGGTCCTGGAAGATCATCTGCATCCGGAGCTGCTGCTCGCGCGCCTCGGCAGGCGCGAGGCGGTCGATCGGCCGGCCGCGCCAGCGCCGCTCGCCCTCGGTCATCGGCAGGAGGCCCACCGCGAGCCGGCCGAGCGTCGACTTGCCGCAGCCCGACTCGCCGACGAGCCCGACCACCTCGCCCTCCGCGATCGCGAGGTCGACCCGATCGACCGCGTGCACGATCTCCTCGCGCAGGTTCGCGCCGGCGAGGTTCGCGATCCGCGCCGCGACGTCGAGTCGCTTCACGAAGCGCTTCGACACGCCGCGCAGTTCGACGAGCGGCTCGGCGGTCAGGTCCATGCGACGAGCGGATGGTGGCAGCGGACGCCGCGCTCGGGGTCGCCGGGCGCGAAGGTCATCGCGGGGGCGCCGGCGCAGGCGGCGTCCGCATGCGGACAGCGTTCCCGGAACGCGCAGCCCGGCGGCAGGTCGATGAGCGAAGGGGTCATGCCCGGGATCTGCTTCAGACGCGCGCCGCGCGCGTTGCGCGAAGGCACGCTGTCGAGGAGCCCCTGCGTGTACGGGTGCGCGGGACGGTCGAGCACCTGCGCCGTCGTGCCCTGCTCGACGATGCGTCCGGCGTACATCACGCAGACGCGGTCGGCGAGCCCGGCGATCACCGAGAGGTCGTGCGTGATCCAGACGAGCGCGGTGCCGGTCTCCCGGGCGAGTTTCTGCACCTCGTAGAGGATCTGGCCCTGGATCGTCACGTCCAGCGCGGTCGTCGGTTCGTCGGCGATGATGAGGTCGGGTGCGTTCAGGAGCGCGATCGCGATCGCCACCCGCTGCCGCATGCCGCCGGAGAACTGGTGCGGGTACGCCTTCAGGCGCTCGTCGGGCGACGGGATGCCGACACGCGCGAGCGCGTCGCGCGCGCGTTCGAGCGCGGCCGCCTCCCCGACGTCGTCGTGCGCGAGGATCGCCTCGGTCATCTGGCGGTCGATGCGCAGGACCGGGTTCAGCGTCATCATCGGGTCCTGGAAGATCATCGCGACGCGATTGCCGCGCAGCGCCCGCATCGACTCGGCGTCGAGCGTCGTCAATTCCCGTCCGTCGAGCCGCACCGAGCCCTCGACGACGCGTCCCGGCGGATCGACCAGTCCCATGATCGAGTAGCCGGTGATCGACTTGCCCGACCCCGACTCGCCGACGAGGCCCAGCACCTCGCCGCGCGCGAGCGTGAAGCTCACGTCGTCGACCGCCTTCACCACGCCCGCGCGGGTGAAGAAGTGCGTCCGCAGCCCCCGGACCTCCAGCACCGGCGCGTCGTCGCGCACCGGGCTCACTTCTGCAGCCTCGGGTTCAGCACGTCGCGGAGCTGGTCGGCGACCAGGTTGATCGCGACGATCGTCGCGAGCAGCGCGAGGCCGGGGAAGAAGCTGATCCAGTACTTGCCCGAGAGCAGGTACTGGTAGCCGTTGGCGATCAGGAGGCCGAGCGAAGGTTCGGTGATCGGCAAGCCCAGGCCGAGGAACGACAGCGTCGCCTCGAGCGCGATCGCGGCGGCCACCTGCACGGTCGCCACCACGATCAGCGGCGGCAGGCAGTTGGGCAGGAGGTGACGGAACACGATGCGCGCCGGCGGCAGCGCGAGGCAGCGCGCCGCCTCGATGTACTCGCGGCGCTTCTCGACCAGCGCCGCCGCGCGCACGGTGCGCGCGTAGTACGCCCACTGGACGGTGACCAATGCGGCGATCACCTTGCCGGTCCCCTGCCCCAGGACCGCGATCAGGATCAGCGCGATCAGGATCGCCGGAAACGAGAGCTGGATGTCGACGACGCGCATGACGATCGCCTCGAGGCGGCCGCCGAGGTACGCGGCGGAGAGTCCCGCCGCGAGCCCGATGGCGAGCGCGAGGAGCGTGCTCACGACGCCGACCGAGAGCGAGATCCGCAGGCCGTAGAAGATCGCCGAAAGCATGTCGCGCCCCTGGTCGTCGGTGCCGAGCCAGAAGGTCGCGCCGGTCGCGGAGGTCGCCCCCGGCGGCAGGCGGCTGTCGGTCACGTCGATCTGCGCGAGGTCGTAGGGGTTCTGCGGCGAGACCAGCGGCGCGAGGACCGCGAGGACCACGATCAGGCACAGCAGCGCGAAGCCGAAGGTCGCGACCGGGTTGGCGAAATAGTCGTCGACGAAGCGGCGGAACGGCGAGTTCGCCGCGTCCCGGGCCGTTGCCGCGGCGCGCGCCGTGCTCACGGCGTGCCGTCCGACAGGCGCACGCGCGGGTCGAGCGCCGAGTACAGGATGTCGACCGCGAGGTTGATGACGATGAACAGCGTGACGATCACGAGCAGGTAGGCCACGATGACCGGCCGGTCGAGCAGGTTGATCGAGTCGATCAGGAGCTTGCCCATGCCGGGCCACGCGAACACGCTCTCGGTGACGATCGCGAAGGCGATCAGCGCGCCGAACTGCAGGCCGATCACCGTGACGATCGGGATCAGGATGTTCCGCAGCACGTGCACGCCGATCACGCGCCGGTTCGACAGGCCCTTGGCGCGCGCGAACTTCACGTAGTCCTGCAGGAGCGCCTCGTGCGCGCCCGAGCGGGTGAGGCGGATCAGGAGCGCGACGTTGAAGAGCGCGAGGTTCGTCGCCGGCATCGCGAGATGCGCGAGGCCGTCGAGCGTGAGGAACGACAGCGGCACGCCGAGCACGTCGACGGTGGCGCCCCGCCCGTTCGACGGCAGCCAGCCCAGCATCACCGAGAACACCATGATCAGCATGAGCCCGACCCAGAACGTCGGCAGCGAGAAGCCGAGGATCGAGCCCGCCATGATCGCGCGCCCCGACGGCGCGTTCGGCTTGAGTCCGGCCCACAGCCCGAGCGGAATGCCGACGACGATCGCGATCAGCATCGCGCCGGCCGCGAGTTCGAGCGTCGCCGGCATCTTCTCGACGATGAGCCCCAGCGCCGGCGTCGAGTGCACGAACGAACGGCCGAGGTCGCCGGTCGCCGCGCCCTCGAGGAACACCAGGTACTGCTCCCACAGCGGCTTGTCGAGCCCGAGGGCTGCGATCGCCCGTTCGCGCTCGATCTGGTCGGCCTGCGGGTTGATCAGGATGTCGACCGGATTGCCGATCGCGTAGACGCCGACGAAGACGATGACCGACATCGCCAGCAGCACGACGACGCTCTGGAGGCTCCTGCGGATGACGAAGACGAGCACGGCGGCCGGGGCTCGAGGTCGGAAGAGGTCGGCCGTCGCGCAGCGTTCCGGAACCGGAGGTTCGCCGCGCGTCCCGCCTACTGCGGGATCGTGCCGGTCTCGCCTGCGCAGTGCGGCAGGTGCGCGTTCACGACGGCGTCGAGCGCGGCGTAGGTGCGGGCGTCGTCGTCGAGATCCTTCACGGCCTGGGCGCGGGCCGCGACTTCGGACAACGGCGCACCGGCGGAAGTCCACGCCTTCGCCGCGACGAGCGTTCCCCGCCGGTACTGGTAGTCGCCGCGCAACCGGCCGTCGGGGAACCACGACCGTTTCGGTCCGTCGAGCGCCCCGTTCGAGAACGATGCCTGGAGTTTCCATGGCGCGTCGCCGCCCGGCGGCGCGTTCGCGTACCACAGCGCCACCGTGCCGCTGACCACGCCCTCGTCGTAGGGAATCTGCGCGACGCGCACCCCGACCGGGGACCAGAACAGGAAGGAACTCGTGCGCTTGCCTAGGTTGAACGCGCCGATGGCACGAACGCGGCCGCCGGCGTTCGCGAGTTCGTAGATGCCGTGCGGCGATCCGTCGCGGCAGCCGCCGCGGACGACGAATTCCTGCGCGTGCCCGTACGATGCGGCAGCGCAGGCCGCGACGAGGACGATCAACCGCGCCGCTTCGCCCGCCATGCGGCCAGCTCGCCGACGATGCCGCGCCGGAACGCGAGCACGCAGACCACGAAGATCGCGCCGGTGATGTCGCGCCCGTTGCAGCGGATCGCGCCGCGCGTGGGCGTCAGGAAGTGCGTGAGCAGGTTGAAGCAGGTCGTCTTGCCGGCGCCGTTGGGGCCGATCAGCGCATGGATCGAACCCCGCCGCACGCGGAGATCGACGTCCTTCACGGCGACGAAACCCTTGAACTCCCTGGTCAGTCCGCGGGTTTCGAGGATGAAGTCGTCGGCCATCGTGGCTGCTGGCAGTTCGTCCGGCGGTCCGGGTGTTTCCCCGGGGGCCCGTCATTATCCGGGCCGGTCCTCCCGATGGCAATCGGCCCGCCGCCGGCCGGCAGGCCGGATGGCCGCCACCGGCCGACATGCCGTCGCGTCTCGGAGACCGACAAGGGAAATCCCGGGGCACCCGGCGCGGGCGAACGCTCGAGCACGAAGTCGCCCCGGAGGACTGTCATGGTCGCGCCGGAGCGACGATCGGGTGTCGCGTCGCCGCAGATCGCGCGGGCTCGACGCACGCGTTGCGCATGCTCGCTTCGGGTGCGAGTGCGCAACCGGCCGAAGCGCGTCCATCCGCGGACCGTCCCGCGATGGCGCCGCGCCGAATCATCGCCCACCATCCCCAGGCGGCGACGCAGCGCGGCGCGTGCCACGGACAAATCGCGCGCGACGCCGCGTCCGCGGAACCGCATCGAATGCTTCAGGTATCCAGCAATTTCCGATCATGCGCGGCGGGTTGTCGATCCCGAACTCCGAGGTTAGACTGCATCGCGCGCCGAACAAGAACGATCGAATGCATCTGGCGCACTCTCCCCGTGCGAAGTCTGCAGAGGACCGCGGGCCAGACGCATCGACCGCTCGACGAACAACAACGACGAATTCGGCAGCCCGACAAACCTGCTCCACCGTTGGCCGGTGCGCCGGCGAGCAGCCTCAGGAGGAATCGACATGGCTTCGACGGACCAGAAAATCTCCCGCACCGCGCTGCTCGCGATGGTGGTCGGCGGCATGGTGGGGGCGGGCATCTTCGCGCTGCCGTCGCGGTTCGGCGGCGTGACCGGTCCGATCGGCGCGATCATCGCGTGGGCGATCGCCGGCACCGGCATGTACATGCTGGCGCGCGTGTTCCAGTTCCTGGGCGAGCGCAAGCCCGACCTCGACGCCGGCGTGTTCGCCTACGCCAAGGAAGGCTTCGGCGAGTATCCGGGCTTCCTTTCGGCGTTCGGCTACTGGATCGGCAGTTGCATCGGCAACGTCTCGTACTGGGTGCTGATCAAGTCCACGCTCGGCGCCTTCTTCCCGGTCTTCGGCGACGGCAACACGGTCACGGCGATCGTCGTGGCCTCGATCGGCATCTGGCTCTTCCACTTCCTGATCCTGCGCGGCACGCAGCAGGCGGCCGCCATCAACAAGATCGTGACCATCGCCAAGGTGGTTCCGATCCTGACCTTCATCCTGATCCTGATCTTCGCCTTCAAGGCCGACCTCTTCCGCTACAACCTGTACGGCGGCGACCTCACCAACGGCGTGTTCGAGCAGGTCAAGGCGACGATGCTCGTCACGGTGTTCGTGTTCCTGGGCATCGAAGGTGCGAGCGTGTACTCGCGCTTCGCGAAGGAGCGCAGCGACATCGGCTTCGCCACGATCACCGGCTTCATCATCGTCACCTCGCTCATGGTCCTGGTGACGCTGCTGCCCTACGCGGTGTTGCAGCGCGCCGACATCGCCGGCCAGACGGCGCCGTCGATGGCCGGCGTGCTCGAGGCCGTCGTCGGCCCCTGGGGGCGGTGGTTCATCAGCATCGGCGTGATCGTCTCGGTGCTGGGCGCCTACCTCGCGTGGACGCTGATCTGCGCCGAGGTGCTCTCCGCCGCCGCGCGCAACAAGGACATGCCGAGCGTGTTCGCGAAGGAGAACGCCAACAAGGTCCCGGTCGCCGCCCTGTGGCTCACCAACATCATCGTGCAGGTGATCGTGATCACGACCTACTGGTCGCGCGACGCGTTCAACCTGATGCTCGACCTGACCGCGGCGGTGTCGCTGATCCCGTTCCTGCTGTGCGCCGGCTACGGGTGGATGCTGGTCGCGCGCGGCGAGACCTACGACAGGAACCCGGAGGGCCGCACGCGGGACCTGTGGATCGCGATCGTCGCCACCTTCTACACGGCGTTCCTGGTGTATGCCGCGGGCATGAAGTTCGTCGTGCTTTCCGCCGTCCTCTACGGCCCGGGCACGATCCTCTACTACTGGTCGCGGCGCGAGCAGAACCTGCCGGTGTTCACCAAGACCACCGACTGGGTCATCTTCGTCGTCGCGATGATCGGCGCCGTCGTCGGAGTCTATTGGCTCGCGACCGGCACCATCGAGATCTGAGCGGCTCCATTCGAGAGGCGAGAGAGGAAAGCACATGGCAAACGCAAAGGAAGTCAAGTTCGGCGTCCATTCCGAAGTCGGCCAGCTGCGCAAGGTGATGGTCTGCGCGCCCGGCCGCGCGCATCAACGCCTCACGCCGTCGAACTGCGACCAGCTCCTGTTCGACGACGTGCTTTGGGTCGAGAACGCCAAGCGCGACCACTTCGACTTCGTGCAGAAGATGCGCGACCGCGGCATCGACGTGGTCGAGATGCACAACCTGCTCGCCGAGACGGTCGCCGTGCCGGAAGGCAAGAAGTGGCTCCTCGACCACCAGATCGTCCCCAACCAGGTGGGGCTGGGCTTCATCGACGAACTGCGGAGCTACCTCGAGGGGCTCTCGGATCGCGACCTCGCGGAGACGATGATCGGCGGCCTGTCGATCCACGAGTTTCCCGAATCGGTCGGCGGCAAGGCGCTGCAGGTGGTCAAGGAGGCCGCGGCGGGCACCGAGTACCTGCTCACGCCGGTGCCCAACACGCTCTACACCCGCGACACCACCTGCTGGATCTACGGCGGCGTGACGCTGAACCCGCTCTACTGGCCGGCCCGGCACGAGGAGACGATCCTCACCACGGCGATCTACAAGTTCCACCCCGACTTCGCCGGCAAGGTCAACGTCTGGTGGGGCGATCCCCAGGAGGACCACGGCCTCGCCACGCTCGAAGGCGGCGACGTGATGCCGATCGGCAAGGGCGTCGTGCTGATCGGGATGAGCGAACGCACGTCGCGCCAGGCGATCAGCCAGCTCGCGGCGGCGCTGTTCAAGAAGAAGGCGGCGAGCCGCGTGATCGTCGCGGCGATCCCGAAGATCCGCGCCGCGATGCACCTCGACACCGTGTTCACCTTCGCCGACCGCGACTGCGTGCTGCTGGCGCCCGACTTTCTCGCGAAGACGACGACGTTCTCGTACTACCCGAGCAGCCACGCGAGCGGGATCGAGTTCCGCGCCGAGAAGAAGCCGTTCGTCGACGTCGTCGCCGAGTCGCTGGGCCTGAAGAAGCTCCGGGTCGTCGAAGCCGGCGGCACCGACTACCAGCGCGAGCGCACGCAATGGGACAGCGGCGCGAACCTCGTGTGCGCGTCGCCGGGCGTCGTCTACGCCTACGACCGCAACACCTACACCAACACGCTGCTGCGCAAGGCCGGCATCGAAGTGATCACGATCGTCGGCGCGGAACTCGGACGGGGCCGCGGCGGCGGGCACTGCATGACCTGCCCGATCATCCGCGACCCGGTCGACTTCTGACGCACGCTCCGGCGCCGGGGGAGGGGCGGAGCCCCGGCGCCGTTCGCACGACCTCGCGCCGCGCACGATCGTGCGCGGCGCATCCGCTTCGCACCGCGACCACGGCGTGAGCGGCGCGTACCATGGCGACCTCGCCGTTTCCCCGGCATCCTCCCTTGCACCGCCATGAGCGCCCAGCCTCCCACGCCCGCCGCGCCCGCCGAACCGCTGTCGCTCGGCGAAGCGCTGATTCCGATCGCCAGCCTGATCCTGCTCGTCGCGCTGTCGTTCTACCTGTTCGGCGACGCGGGCGCCAAGGGCCCGAACCAGGTCGCGCTCGTGGTCGCGACGGTGATCGCGCTCTCCGTCGCGCGCCGTCGCGGCCAGTCGATGGACACGCTCCGCGACGCCGCGATCGCGAGCGTCGGCTCGGGCATGGGCGCGATCTTCATCCTGTTCGCGGTCGGAGCGCTGATCGGCACCTGGGCGCTCTCCGGCACGCTGGCGGCGATGGTCTACTACGGCCTCCAGATCCTCAACCCGCACTACTTCTACGCCACGACGGTGCTCATCTGCGCGATCGTGTCGTTCGCGATCGGCAGCTCCTGGACCGTCGTCGGCACGATCGGCATCGGGCTCATGGGGATCGCCGCGAGCATGAACCTCGATCCGGCGATCACCGCGGGCGCCGTCATCTCCGGCTCGTACTTCGGCGACAAGTCGTCGCCGCTGTCCGACACCGCCAACCTCTCGGCCGCGACGGCGGGCGCCGACCTCTACGCGCACATCAAGGAGACGGCGATCAGTTCGGCCGTCGCGGTCGCGATCGCGCTGGCCGTGTTCTGGACGATGGGCACCGACGTCGACTACCAGGGCAACGCGAAGCTCGCGCAGATCGACGCCATCTTCCACGTCACGCCGTGGCACTTCGCGCCGCTCGCCGTCGTCGTGGCGCTCGCGCTGTTCAAGGTGCCGCCGTTCACGACCATCTTCGCCGGCGCGCTGGTCGGCGGAGTGATCGCGGTGATCCTCGCGCCCGAGCGCGTGGCCGCGTTCGCCGCCGCCCGCGATGGCGTGCCCGGCTGGATCGTCCAGATCAAGGGCGTCTGGCTCGCGCTCGCCTCCGGCTACCACCACGCCTCCGGCATCGCGGCGATCGACACGCTGGTCACGCGCGGCGGCATGGAGCGCATGCTCGACACCGTGTGGCTCATCATCGTCGCGCTCGCCTTCGGCGGCGTCATCGAGAAGATGGGCGCGCTCGAGCGCCTGATGGCGCCGGTGATCGCCGCCGCGAAGTCCGCGGTCGCGCTGGTCGCGAGCCTGGTCGGCGCGGCCATCGCGACCAACATCGCCACCGCCGACCAGTACATGGCCGTCGTCCTGCCCGGGCGCATGTTCAAGGGCGCGTTCGAGAAGCGCGGCTACGCGCCGACCGTGCTGTCGCGCACGATCGGCGACACGGCGACGCCGACGGGCGCCCTGATCCCGTGGAACAGCTGCGGCGCCTACATGGCGGTCACGCTCGGCGTCGCGACGGTGAGCTACGCGCCCTGGGCGATCTTCAACATGGTGAGTCCGCTCGTCGCGATCGCCTTCGCGGCCATCGGGTTCCGCATGCCGCGCACCGCGGTCTCGCCGCAGGCCCCCGAGGCACCCGACGGACCCGCGACGGGCCGGTAGCTGCGGCCGCCTCCGGCGAGGGAAATTCCGGAATGCACTATCATTGCGCACTCGGCCTTGCCGAGGCGCACCGTCGATGCAACGGCGTCCCGGCGCGCCGCCGTCCGTTCCTATCCCACGGAGTCATCCCATGATCCGTCTCGCCCAGCGGCGAATCGGCCCCCGATCCCTCGCATTGCCGATGCTCGCCGCACTCGCCGTGCTCGCCGCGTGCCAGCGCGCCGAGGAGCCGCGCCCGCCCGAGGTCCGGCCGGTCCGCGCGCTGACCATCACCAAGGCGCTCGCCGGCGACGTCGTCGCGCTCAACGGCACGGTGCAGGCCCAGACCGAGATCAACCAGGCGTTCCGCATCGGCGGACGCCTGGTCGAGCGCAGCGTCAGCATCGGCGACACGATTCATCCGGGCCAGCCGATCGCCCGCCTCGACCAGCAGAACGAGCAGACGAGCCTCCTCGCCGCCCGCGCGCAGCGCGACGCGGCGATCGCCCGGCAGACCGAGGCGCAGAGCATGTACGTCCGGATGCGCGATCTGGTGAAGGAGCGCGCGGTGTCGCAGGCGCAGTTCGAGTCGGCACAGACCGCCGCCCGCGCCGCCGACTCTGCCGTGGAGTCCGCGAATTCGCAGGTGACGCTCGCGCAGACGCGCGTGGACGACACCCGGCTGGTCGCGGACGTCGCGGGCGTGGTCACCGCCCAGGGCGCCGAGCCGGGCGAGGTGGTCGGCGCCGGGCAGATGATCGTGCAGGTCGCGCGCGACGGCGCCCGCGACGCGGTGTTCGACGCGCCGCCGCGCGCCAAGGCCGCGCTCGCGCTCAAGACGCCGATCGCCGTCGCGCTCACCTCCGATCCCGAGATCACCGCGCAGGCGCTGGTCCGCGAGATCTCGCCACGCGCCGATCCGCTCACCGGCACGTTCCGCATCCGCGCGAGGCTCCCCAGCCCCCCCGCGCAGATGAGCCTGGGCTCGACCATCACCGGCCGCCTCACGCTCGCCGCCACCGAAGTGATCGAGATCCCGCCCTCCGCGGTGGTCCGCTCGGATCGGCAGGCCGCGGTCTGGGTCGTCGACCCGAAGACCGGCACGGTCGCGGCGCGGACGATCGAGATCCGCTCGTCGGACCCCAACCGCGTCGAGGTGGCCTCGGGCCTCGCCCCCGGTGACGTGATCGTCACCGCCGGCGTGCAGGCGCTGCGCCCCGGCCAGAAGGTGAGCATTCTCAAGGCGCAACCGTGATCGGCCCGAATCTCTCGGCGTGGTCGCTCAAGCGGCCGTCGCTGATCGTCTTCCTGACGATCATCGTGGTGGCCGCCGGCTACTTCGCGTTCGAGAAGCTCGGCCGCGACGAGGATCCCCCGTTCACCGTCCGCACGATGATCGTCGCGGCGGCGTGGCCGGGCGCGACCGTCGAGGACACGCTCTCGCAGGTGACCGAGCGCCTCGAGCGCACGCTGCAGGAGACGCACAAGTTCGACGTCGTGCGGAGCTACACGACGGCCGGCCAGACGACGATCTTCGTCGATCTCGACGACACGACCGACACCGCCGACATCCCCGACGTCTGGTACCGGGTGCGCCGGAACATCTCCGACATGCGCCTCACGCTCCCCCAGGGCGTGATCGGCCCGTTCTTCAACGACGACTTCGGCGACACCTTCGGCATCATCTACGGCTTCACCGCGGACGGGTTCACGTTCCGCGAGCTGCGCGACTACGTCGAGGCCGCCCGCTCGAAGCTCCTGCAGGTGCCCGACGTCGCGAAGATCGAGATCGTCGGCGCGCAGGACGAGCGCATCTTCCTCGAGTTCTCGACCGCGACGCTCGCGAGCCTGCGGCTCGATTTCAGCACGATCATCGGGACGCTGCAGGCGCAGAACGTACTGCGTCCGGCGGGCGTCATCCAGACCGGCAGCGAGCGCGTGTACCTTCGCGTCAGCGGCGCCTTCGACAACGAGCGCGACATCGAGGCGGTGACGTTCCGCTCGGGCGACCGCATCTACCGGCTGGGCGACATCGCCAAGGTCCGGCGCGGCACGGTGGACCCGCCGACGCCGATGTTCCGCGTCAACGGCAAGCCGGCGATCGGACTCGCGATCGCGATGCGCGATCGCGGCGACATCCTCGCGCTGGGCGCGAACATCCGCGAGGCGATGGCCGACGTCAAGGCGGCGCTGCCGGTGGGCATCGAGCCGGTCCTCGTCGCCGACCAGTCGTCGATCGTCGACCACGCGATCAACGACTTCCTGCTGTCGCTGTGGCAGGCGATCGCCATCATCCTCGTCTGCAGCTTCCTGAGCCTCGGCGTGCGCCCCGGCATCATCGTCGCGCTGGCGATCCCGATCACGCTGGCGCTCGTGTTCACCGTGATGGACCTGCGGCACATCGCGCTGCAGCGCGTGTCGCTCGGCGCGCTCATCATCGCGCTGACGCTGCTCGTCGACGACGCGATGACCACGGTCGACGCGATGCTTCGGCGCCTCAAGGCCGGCGACTCCAAGGACGACGCGGCATCGTTCGCCTACCGGACGCTCGCGGCGCCGATGCTGATCGGCACGCTGGTCACGATCGCGAGCTTCGTGCCGGTCGGCTTCGCGCCCGGCGGCGCGAGCGAGGTTCTGTCGTCGCTGTTCGGCGTGGTCGCGATCGCGCTGATCGCCTCCTGGCTCGTCGCGGTGATCCTGGGACCGATCCTCGGGAAGGCGATCCTCAAGGCCCCGGAGAAGAAGGCCGACGACAAGCCGAGCAAGCTCGTGTCCGGCTACGCGGCGTTCCTCGGCGCGGCGATCCGCTTCCGCTGGATCACGATCGGCATCACCGTCGGAGCGTTCGTCGCGGCGATGCTCGCGCTGCCGCTCGTGCCGCGCCAGTTCTTCCCGTCCTCCGACCGGCCCGAGCTGCTGGTCGACCTGACGCTGCGCCAGAACGCGTCGATCCACGCGAGCGAAGACGTCGCGAAGCGCGTCGAGGCGCTGCTCGACGGCAACCCGGACGTCGAGCGCTACAGCACCTGGGTCGGGCGCGGCGCGATCCGCTTCTACCTGCCGCTGTCGGTCCACCTCGCCAATCCGTTCTTCTCGCAGATCGTCGTGATCGCGAAGAGCATCGAGGCGCGCGAGCGCCTGCAGGCCCAGCTCGAGGAGAAGCTCGCGGTCGAGTTCCCGGCGGTCGTGGCGCGCGTCTCGCCCCTCGAGATGGGTCCGCCGGTCGGCTGGCCGATCCAGTACCGGATCGTCGGTCCCGACAAGGACGAGATCCGCCGGATCTCGGAGAATGTCGCGCAGATCCTCGCCGGCGACACCCGCGTGCGCAACGTCAACTACGACTGGATGGAGCCCGCGCGGCAGGTGCGCGTCCAGATCGACCAGGACGAGGCGCGGCGGCTCGGCGTGAGTTCGGGCGCGATCGCCGCGATGATGAACGCCGCGGTCGCCGGCACGACGATCACCCAGGTGCGCGACGACATCTACCTCGTCAACGTCGTGGCGCGCGCGACCGAGGGCGAGCGCGCCTCGTTCGAGAACCTGTCGACGCTGGCGGTCGCGACGCCCACCGGACGCATGGTCCCGCTGTCGCAGTTCGCCCGATTCTCCGAGGAGCAGGAGTTTCCGCTGGTCTGGCGGCGCGACCGCGTGCCCACGCTGACGGTGCGCGCGGACGTCGCGCACGGCGTGCTGCCCGAGTCGGTGGTGGTCGCATTGAAGCCGGCGCTGGACGCCTACCAGGCGAAGCTGCCGCGCCCCTACCGGATCGAGACCGGCGGCATCTACGAGAGCAGCAACGACTCGTCGGCCAACGTGTTCTCGGTCGTGCCGATCATGATCCTGCTGATGCTCACGTTCATGATGATCCTGCTCACGAGCTTCCGGCGGCTCGCGATGGTGGTCGCCATCCTCCCGCTCGGCCTGATCGGCGTGGTGGGCGCACTGCTCGTCTTCCAGCGGCCGCTCGGCTTCGTCGCGATCCTCGGCATTCTCGCGCTGATCGGCATGATCGCGAAGAACGCGGTGATCCTGATCGTGTCGATCGAGGCGGAGCGCGAGGCCGGCAAGAGCGTCGTCGACTCGGTCTACGCGGCCGCGAAGGACCGCCTGACGCCGCTCGTGCTGACCGCGATCTCGACCGTGCTCGGCCTCATTCCGATCGCGCCGACGATCTTCTGGGGACCGATGGCGATCGCGATCATGGGCGGGCTGCTCGTGGCCTCGCTACTGACGCTGATCCTGCTGCCGGTGCTCTACATCACGCTGTTCGGCCGCGAGGACGCGAAGAAGGGCGCGGCGGCGGCTGAGGCGGCCTGAACGCGCGACGGGACCGGATGGCCGCATCCTCCGACGCAGCCGCCCGGTCCGCGGATGTACCGCCGCCCGCGGTGGCGACGCTCGACCTGCACCTGCAGGAGTCGCGCCAACTCTTCAACATGATGGATCCGGCGCCGTTCCGCGAGCGCGACCTCGACCCGGCGGCCGAGGCCTACATCGTCGACTGGGGCCGCGAGGCCCCCGCGCGCGGACCGCTGGCGCTCGTCGTGCATCTCCGGCCCGAACTCGCGACGCCGGCCACCGCATCGATCCTGCGCGACGCGCTTCACTCCTACTTCCGTGATCGCGCGGTGGCGGCGCGCCGTGACCTGAAACGCCTGTTCCGCGACGGGCGCATCAGCCTCGCGATCGGCCTCGCGTTCCTCGCGATCGCCTTCGTCACCGCCGAGATCCTCGTCGGCCATTTCTCGAAGGAGAGCTACGCGACGATCGTCAAGGAGAGCTTGGTGATCGGCGGCTGGGTCGCGCTGTGGCGCCCGATCGAGATCTTCTTCTACGACTGGTGGCCGATCCTGCGCGAGGCCCGGCTCTTCGACCGACTGGGCGCGATGGAGGTGCGCGTGGTCGCCGCACCGGCCGCATCGACGTGAGCGCGCGCGGAGGCTCCGTTGCGACGGCGGCGCAGCGTGGCGCCGCGTTTCTCGCCCTCTGGCTCGTGCTGCTGCCGAGCCTCGCGCCGGGCGACCTCGCGGTCGGCGTGATCGCCTCGGGCCTCGCCACCGCGGCAAGTCTCGCGCTGCTCCCGCCGCAGCGCGGAGGCGTCCGCTTCGTTCCGCTGCTCGCCGGGATCCCGCGCTTCCTCTGGCAGTCGATCGTCGCCGGCGTCGACGTCGCCCGCCGCGCTCTCGCACCGAACCTGCCGCTCGCGACCGGCTTCGTCGACTACCGGAGCGCGCTGCCGCGCGGCCACGCCCGCAACGCCTTCGCGACGATCACGAGTCTGATGCCGGGCACGCTCCCCTGCGGCGAGCACGCCGACGCGATCGAGTTCCACTGCCTCGACGTCGAACAGCCGGTCGTCGCTCAGCTCGCCGAGGAGGAACGCCGCCTCGCCGCGGCGCTCGCCCCGGATGCCGCCCATGGGTGAGTTCCTGCTCGCCGCCGCCGGGTTCGTGTTCGCGATGACGGCGCTCGGACTCGTGCGCGTGCTGCGCGGCCCGGGCGACGCCGACCGGATGATGGCGGCGCAGCTCCTGGCGAGCGGCGGCATCGGCGCCCTGCTGCTGGGCGGCATCGGCATCGGCGACCTGTCGGTCATCGACGTGTCGCTCACGCTCGCGGTGCTCTCGGCGTTCGCCTCGATCGCCTTCGTGACCTTCGCGCCGCCGTCCGACGGCGAGGACGCCGACCGATGAGCGCCGCGCTCGACGTCCTGACCTGCGTCGCGGTCGCCGCCGGCGCGTTCTTCTACCTCGCGGGCTCGGCCGGCCTGCTGCGCTTTCCCGATGCGCTCACCCGGCTGCACGCGCTCACCAAGGCGGACAACCTGGGACTCGGCCTGATCGTGCTGGGCCTCCTCCCGCAGGTCGGCAGCATCGCCGATGCACTGAAGCTCCTCGCGATCTGGATCATCGTGATGCTGTCGAGCGCGGACGCCGGCCAGTTGATCGCACGCGCGGCGCGGCGTGGCGCGGGCCGCCGGAGGCCCCCCGCGTCATGATCGTCGATGTCTTCTACGCCGCGCCGGCGTTCCTGATCCTCGCCCTCGCCGTCTACACGACCGTCGTGCGCGGCACGTTCGCCGCGACCGTGGGATTCCTCGCCTTCGGCATCGCCGTGACGATCACCTGGGTGCAACTCCACGCCGTCGACGTCGCGCTCACCGAAGCGGCGGTCGGCGCGGGACTCACTTCGCTCCTCCTCGTGCGCGCCTCGCACCGGCTCAAGGCCACCGAGGCCGCTTCGCGCGCGGAGACCCCGCGGCTCGCCGTCAAGCTCGCGGCCGGCCTCGTGGCCGGCGTCGTGGGCGGCGGGGTCGCGCTCGCCGTCCTGACGCTGCCCGATCCCGCGCCGACGCTCGCACCTGCGACCGCCGCGAACCTCGCTGCGACCGGCGTGGGCAATCCGATCACCGCGGTGCTGATGGCCTTTCGCGCGATGGACACGATGCTCGAGGCCATCGTCGTGCTGCTGGCACTCATAGGCATCTGGTCGCTCGCGCCCGACCGGGCCTGGGGCGGCCGGCCGGGTCCGCGCTACGACGCCGATCCCGACGGCATCCTCGCCTTCATCGCGCGCGTGCTTCCGCCGATCGGCATCGTCGTCGGCGTCTTCATCTTCTGGATCGGCGCCGATCACCCGGGCGGCAAGTTCCAGGGCGCGACGATCGTCGCCGCGATGTGGCTGCTCGCGATGCTCGCCGGGCTCGCCGATGCCCCGCCGACCGCCCGCCGCGGCGTTCGCGCACTGCTGGTCGCAGGCCCGATCGCGTTCCTCGCCGTCGGCGTGCTGGGCATCGTCACCGCCGGCGCGTTCCTCGCCTATCCCGAGGCCGCAGCGAAGCCGATGATCCTCGTCATCGAGTTCGCGCTGATGCCGTCGCTCGCGTTCACGCTCGGGCTCATCATGGCCGGCGCGCCCGAACGACCGGAGGACGGCCGATGAGCGGCGCCACGATCCTCGGTCTCGTCGCCGCCGCGCTCATCACGGTCGGCCTGTACGGATTCATCGTCAATCCGCAGCCCTTGCGCAAGCTCGTCGCGTTCAATCTGGTCGGCAATGGCGTGTTCCTGCTGTTCGGCGTCGTCGCGAAACGCGGCGGCGTCGCTGCAGGCACCGGCGACCCGGTACCGCAGGCGCTCCTCATCACCGGCATCGTCGTCGCGTTCGCGGCGACCGCGCTCGCGGTCACCCTGCTCCTGCGCCTCCACGAGAACTCCGGCACGACATCGCTCGCCGCCGATCCGCCTGCGCGGAAGGACCCAGCGGCATGAACCTCGCCGCGACGCCCGGAACCCCCGGCGGCCTGCTGCTGCCCGCCGCGGTGCTCGCCCCGTTCCTCGGGATGATGCTCGCGCTCGTGCTCGGGGCGCGCAACGTGCAGCGCGCCGCCGCCGTCACGATCGTTGCGGGACTGGGAATCGCCGTCGCCATCGGCGCGCACGCGACGCAGGCCGGCGCGCCGCTCGCCTACGCGCTCGGCGGCTGGGCGCCCCCGCTCGGCATTGCGCTGCGCGCCGACGGCGCGGCGATCGCGATGCTCATCGCGGTCGCGGTCGTCATCACCGGCGTCGGCCTCTACGCGAGCGGCAGCTTCGCGGCGCCCCGGGGGGCGCCGGAGGAGCGCGCGCCGACCGTCTACTGGCTGCTGCTCCTCGCCGTCTGGGGCTCGCTCAACCTCTGCTTCCTGTCGGGCGACCTCTTCACGCTCTACGTCGCGCTCGAACTCGTGACCTTCGCCGGCGTGCCGCTCGTCTGCCTCGACGGCAAGGCCGAGACGCTGCGCGCGGCGCTCCGCTACCTGGTGTTCGCGCTCGCCGGGTCGATCCTCTACCTGCTCGGCGCCGTGCTCCTCTACGGCGAGACCGGCACGCTCGACATCGCGATGCTCGCCGAGCGGGCGCGGGCCGCGCCCGCGACGTTCGTCGCGCTCGGCGCGATGACCGCGGGCCTGCTCGCCAAGACCGCGCTGTTCCCGCTGCACCTGTGGCTGCCGCCCGCGCATGCGGGCGCGCCGCCGGCCGCGAGCGCCGTGCTGTCCGCGCTCGTCGTCAAGGGGTCGTTCTTCATCGTCGTCCGGCTGTGGTTCGACGCGCTGCCGGCACTGCCCGGCCCGGCCGCCGCGCAATTCCTCGCGGCCCTCGGCGCCGGCGCGATCGTCGTGGGCAACGTGGTCGCGCTGCGGCAGGTGCGACTGAAGCTCCTCGTCGCCTACTCGACCGTCGCGCAGATCGGCTACCTGTTCCTGATGTTCCCGCTCGCGCTCGATTCCGCGACCGGCGCCATCGTGCGCGGAGACGCGATGACCGCCGGCATCCTGCAGGCGGTGTCGCACGCCACGGCCAAGGCCGCGATGTTCATGGCCGCCGGCATGATCTACGCGACGCTCGGCCACGACCGGATCACGGACTTCGCCGGTGCGGCGCGGGCGGCGCCCGCCGCCGTCCTCGCGTTCGCCCTCGGAGGCGTCGCGCTGATGGGCATCGTGCCCTCGGGTGCGTACGTCGCGAAGAAACTCCTGCTCGACGCCGCCGGCGCGAGCGGCCAGTGGTGGTGGACGGCGCTGCTGCAAGGCGGCGGCGCGCTCACCGCGGCGTACGTGGTCCTCTTCGTCGCCCGGACGCTCGCGCGGCCCTCGGTACCGTTCGAGATCGCGGCTCCGACCAACCGCTGGCAGGCGGCCGCGACGCTCGCGCTCGCCGCGTTGTCGTTCGTGCTCGCGTTCGCGACGCTGGGGCCGCTGCCCGACGGCCTCCTGTCGAGCGCGTTCTCGGCGAAGGAACTGCTGTCGACGGTCGCGATCGTCGGCGCCGGCGCGCTGCTGGCCGCGGGATTCGCGCGCCGCGCGGACGAATCCGCGCCCGCGGGCGCGTGGCGCGCGGCGTGGCTGCCGATCGGCCGCGGGTTCGAAGGCGCCGATGCGTTCCTGCGGCGCTGGCCGGTGGCGGGCATCGCGCTCGTCGCGATCACCGTCCTGTTCGTCGTGCTGGCCGCGACCCGCTGACCCCGCGGCCACGCCATGACCGGTTCCGGGGACGCGAAGCTGTCGCGGGCCGCCCTGACCGGGCTCGTCGTCGGCACGATGATCGGCGCGGGCATCTTCACGCTGCCGGGCGCGTTCGGCCGGACCACCGGCGCCCTGGGCGCGCTCCTCGCCTGGGCGATCGCGGGCGGCGGCATGCTGATGCTGGCGTTCGTGTTCCAGGCGCTCGCGGCGCGTCGTCCGGACATCGACGCAGGCATCTACGGCTACGCCGACGAGGGCTTCGGCCCCTACCTCGGCTTCAATGCGGCGCTGGGATACTGGATCGGCTGCTGCCTCGCGGGCACGTCCTGCCTCATCCTGATCAAGGCGACGCTCGGACAGTTCTTCCCGGCGTTCGGCGACGGCAGCACGACGGTCGCGATCGCGGCGGCGTCCGCGCTCCTGTGGGGCGTCCATGCCCTGGTGTTGCGCGGCGTGCGCCAGGCGGTCGCGCTCAACACGATCGCCACGGTGGCGAAGATCGTGCCGATCGGCATCTTCATCCTCGTCGCGGTCGCGGCCTTCCGGGCCGATGCGTTCTCGCTGAACCTCTGGGGCGGCGCGCCACCCGGCGCTGGAACCGTCGCGCGGCAGGCACGCGATACGCTCATCATCACCGTGTTCGTGTTCATCGGCATCGAAGGCGCGAGCGTCTATTCGCGCTACGCGCGCGACCGGTCGGACGTCGGTGCGGCGACCGTGCTGGGGTTCGTCGGAACGCTCGCGCTGCTGGTCCTGGTCACGATGACCTCGTTCGGAGTCCTGCCGCGCGAGGACCTGGCCGCGCTGCCGCAGCCGTCGATGGCCGGCGTGATGGCCGCGATCGTGGGTCCGTGGGGGCTGGTGTTCGTCAGCGTCGGCCTGCTGGTGGCGGTGCTCGGCAATTTCCTCTCGTGGCCGCTGCTCGCCTCGGAAGTCCTGCATTCCGCGGGCCGGACCGGCACGATGCCGTCGTTCGTCGCGCGGGAGAACGAGGCGAAGGTGCCCGCCGCCGCCCTGTGGTGCACGAGCGTGGCGATCCAGGCGTTCCTGCTGGTCGCCTGGGTCGCCGAGCACGCGTTCACGCTCGCGCTCAAGATGACGAGCGCGATGATGCTCATCCCCTACCTGCTCGTCGCCGGCTTCGGACTCAAGCTCGCGTGGACCGGCGAGACCTATGGTGGGGAACGCGGCCGCCGCCGCACCGACCTCGTCCGTGCGGTCCTCGCGACCGCCTACGCCGTGCTGATGATCGCGGCCGGCGGCGTGAAGCTCGTGCTGCTGTCGGCCCTGTTGTACGCGCCCGGCGCGCTGCTCTACGTCATGGCGCGCCGCGAGCGCGGCCTCGCGCTCTTCACCGCGCGCGAGGCGTTGCTGTGCGGTGTCCTCGTCGCGGCGGCGATCGTCGCGCTCTACGCGCTCGCGAGCGGCGCGCTCGCCCTCTGATCGTTCCCGCGGAGGGCCCGGGCGGTCAGTCGTCCGCGCGCCGTCCGAAGAACTGCGAGGCGGCGAACAGCACCGTGGTCACGACGATCATGATCGTCGAGATCGCGGCGATCGTCGGGTCGATCTGGTCGCGCAGCGCGAGGAACATGTTGCGCGTCAAGGTCGAATTGGCGCCGCCGCTCACGAAGAGCGCGAGGATCACCTCGTCGAACGACGTCAGGAACGACAGCAGCGCGCCGGACACCACGGCGAACCGGATCTGCGGCAGGGTGACGGTGAGGAACGCCCGCGGCCGCGATGCGCCGAGGCTTCGCGCGACCATCTCCTGGTTGGCGTCGAACTGGCGCAGCGCCGAGGTCACCACGATCAGCACCAGCGGCAGCGCGAGCATGCTGTGCGCGAGCACGAGTCCGGCGAGCGAGTTGTTGAGCTTCACCTTCACGTAGACGTAGAACACCGCGACCGCGATCAGGATCACCGGGACGATCATCGGCGTGATGAGCAGCACCCGGACCGCCTTCGCCGCCTTGAAGCGCGACGCCGCGAGACCGTACGCGGCGAGCGTGCCCAGCACCGTCGCGATCACCGACGTGAGCGCCGCGGCCTCGAACGACGTGACGGTCGCCTGCCGCCAGGCGCGCGACGCGAAGTAGTTCTCGTACCAGCGCAGCGACCACTGCCGCGGCGGGAACTCGAGGTACTGGCTGCCGGAGAACGACATCGGGACCACGATCAGCGTCGGGACGACGAGGAACGCGAGCACCAGCGCCGCGAGGACGTAGAGCCACGTCCGCGAGCGGTGGGTGATCTGCGTCTCCGATGCCGGAGCGTCGAGCCAGCTCATCGCCCCGCCTCGCCGGCCATCCCGGGCAGGCGCGAGAATTTCGACGCCACCCACAGGAAGAAGACGGTCAGCACGAGCAGCACCACGCCGAGCGAACTCGCGGCGCCCCAGTTGAAGAACAGCTCGATGTCGCTCGCGATCTGGTTCGACACCATGATGACCTTCCCGCCGCCCAGCACGGCCGGGGTGACGTAGAAGCCCAGGCAGATGACGAACACGATCAACGAGCCGGCCGCGAGCCCCGGCAGCGAGAGCGGGAAGAACACCGTCCAGAACGCGCGCACCGGCGACGCCCCGAGGTTCGCCGCGGCCTTCAGGCAGTCGCGGTCGATCGCGCGCATCGAGCCCAGCACCGGCAGCACGAGGAGCGGCAGCATGATGTGCACCATGCCCACCAGCGTGCCGAACAGGTTGTTGACCAGCGGGAGCGGCTCGCTCCACAGGCCGAGCGCCATGCCCCACTGGTTGACGAGTCCGCCGCGCTGCAGGAGCACGAGCCACGCGTAGGTGCGCACCAGGAGCGAGGTCCAGAACGGCAGCATCACCGCGATCAGGAGCAGGTTCGCGGTCCGCCGCGGCAACTGCGCGAGCACGTAGGCGAGCGGGTAGCCGAGCGCGATGCAGATTGCGGTCGTGAGGAAGCTCACCTTGAACGTCGTGACGAAGATCCGGGCGTACGCCGGCTGCTCGACGAGCCGGCGGTAGTGCACGAGCGACAGGCTGCCGTCGTCGGCCTGGAGGCTCAGCCCGAACAGCCACGCGATCGGCAGCACCATCGTGACCAGCACGAGCAATAGCGCAGGTCCGCCGAGCGAGAGGAGCGCCAGGCGCTCGACGAGTTCGTCGCGGCGCAGGCCCCGCGCATGCCCGTCGGCACTGGCGGCCCCGGTCGCCATCGCTTCAGGCGCCGTCGCGCGGGATCAGGACGGCGTCCTCGGCGGAGAATCCGAAGGTCGCGACCTCGCCCACCGGCGGCACGCGGTCGAGCGCCCCGCCGCTCGCGATGCCGCGGGCGGCGATGCGGCTGCCGTCGGCGAGCGCGGCCTGCACGAGGAAGGTGTCGCCCTGGTAGATCACGTCGGTCACGCGCGCCTCGAGCGCGTTGTGGCCGTCGCGGCGCTCGGCGTCGCCGACGCGCACCCGTTCGGGACGCAGCATGAGGAGCAGCGCGCGCCCGACGGGGACCGGAGCCGCCGTCCTGATCGGGACGCCCGCGCAGCGGCATCCGCCGTCGCGCGTGTCGACGTCGAGGAGCGTCGATTCGCCGATGAACTCGGCGACGAAGCGGCTCGTCGGGTGGTCGTAGAGCCGCTGCGGCGTGTCGATCTGCATTACGCGCCCGCCCGCGATCACCGCGATGCGGTCCGACATCGTCAGCGCCTCGCGCTGGTCGTGGGTGACGTAGATCGTGGTCGTGCCGAGCTTGTCGTGCAGCTGGCGGAGCTCGATCTGCATCAGCTCGCGCAACTGGCGGTCGAGCGCGGAGAGCGGCTCGTCCATCAGCACGATGCGCGGCTCGAACACGATGGCGCGCGCGAGCGCGACGCGCTGGCGCTGCCCGCCGGAGAGTTCGTGGACGCGGCGCGCCCCGTAGCCCTCCAGCTTGACCGTCGCGAGCGCGCCGTCCACCCGGCGCGCGACCTCCGCGGCGGGCACCTTGCGGAGCTTCAGCGGATAGGCGACGTTGCCGGCGACATCGAGGTGCGGGAAGAGCGCGTAGTTCTGGAACACCATCCCGACGTCGCGCTTGTGCGGCGGCGTGCGGATCACCTCGGTGTCCCCGAAGCGCAGGCTGCCCCCGTCGGGCCGCAGGAATCCCGCGAGCGCCATGAGCAGCGTCGTCTTGCCCGAACCGGACGGCCCGAGCAGCGTCAGGAACTCTCCGCTCGCGACATCGAGGTCGACGCTGTCGAGCGCGACCTGCGCGCCGTAGGTCTTGCGCAGCGCGCGGATCGTGATCGGGACCGCCGCGGCCCCGGTCGCGGTCCCGGCGCCGGAGCGCGGTTTCATGGCCACCGGGCCGCGGCGCGCGGCTACTCGGTCAGCATGTTCTGGTAGAGCTCGGCGGCCCGCGCCTCGTTCTTGATGTACCAGTCGAGGTCGATCGGGATCTGCTTCGCCGCGTTCTCCGGCGACGACGGCAGGCGCTTCGCGTAGGCGGCGTCGATCGTCCCGAGTTCGTAGGCCTTCTTGTTGGTCGGCCCGTAGGTGATGTACTTGGTGAACTCCGCCTGGTAGGCCGGCTTCACGATCTCGGCGAGGAACTTCATCGCGGCGGCCTTGTTCGGAGCGTCCTTCGGAATCGCGAAGCAGTCGTAGTCGAGGAGTCCCTGGTTGTAGGTGTAGGCGACCTTCCCGCCGTCCTTGGCGACCACGTCGAAGCGCCCGTTCCACCCGGTGGTCATGTCGACCTCGCCGTCCTTCATGATCTGCGCGTGCTGCGCGCCCGACGACCACCAGATCGCGACGTGCGGCTTCAGTTCCTTGATCTTGCGGATCGCGCGCTCGATGCCGCCGGGCTGCGACAGCACCTCGTAGACCTTCGCCGGCGGAACACCGTCGGCCATCAGCGCGGGCTCCAGCGCGCCGGCGACGCTCTTCCGGTAGGCGCGCTTGCCCGGGAACTTCTTCACGTCCCAGAAATCGGCCCACGACCGCGGGCCCTTGTCGCCGTAGGTCTTCGTGTTCCACGCGAGGACGGTCGAGAACACGTCGCCGCCGACGCAGTACTCGCCGGCGAACCCGGGCAGGAAACTCGACGCGTCGATGACCTTGTAGTCGAGCTTCTCGAGCAGCCCCTCGGCGCCGGCCCGGGCCGCGCTGCCCGAACCGCTCGCGACGACGTCCCAGGTATTGGCGCCGGCCTTCATCTTGAGGCGCAGGTCGCCGATCCCGGTGTAGGTCTCCTCCTTCACCTTCATCCCGAGCGCCTTCGCGGCCGGCTGGAACAGGGCCTTCGACTGGCCGTCCTGGTAGGAGCCGCCGAACGAGACGACGGTGATCTCCTGCGCGTGCGCCACGCCGAGCCCCGCGGCGAGAGCGAGGGCGACGCACGACGCGGCGATACGCTGGATCGACATGACGATTCCTCCTGTGGGATGGGGATGCGCCGCGGATCGGTCGCCGCGCCGCGCCCAGTCTTGCGGGTACATGGACCGCTGGAAAGGGCCATTATGAACGCTCGCCCAGTCCGCTTTGCGCGTCCTGTCCGGGCCGCCACGGCCTCGGTCCGGCCATGGCCGGGGACGCCCTCGCGCCATCAGCCGAGCTCGCTCACCTGCCGGTGCGCGGCGGCGAGCCAGTCCGGACGGATCTCCACGCCCCAGCCCGGCTCGCCCGGCAGCGTCACCTTGCCGTCGACGACGCGAAACGGCGAGCGCACGAACAGGCCCTCCTGCCACGGATTGAAGTCGGCGCCTTCGATCGACAGCTCGAGGTACCTGCCGGGGTTGGGAATCGCGGAGAGCAGGTGCATCGTGAACAGCGTGACCATCGTGAGGTTGGCGCTGTGCGGCGTGCACGGCAATCCCGCCTCCGCCGCGAGGCGCGCGACGCGCAGCGTGCGCACGATGCCGCCCATGTAGCAGACGTCCGGCTGGACGACGTCGACCGCGCGCATCGCGATCATCTGCTTCCAGGTCGGCAGCCAGCAGTCCTGCTCGCCGCCGGTGACGTCGAGGTCGAGCGCATCGCGCACCGCCTTCGTCTGTTCGAGCTCCCAGTACGGGACCGGTTCCTCGTAGTGTTCGACGCCGTGATCCTCGAGGAGGCGCCCCACCTCGATCGCGCGCGGCACCGAGAATCCGCTGTTGGCGTCGACCAGCAATGCGGCATCGTCGCCGAGCGCCCGGCGTACCGCCGGGACGATCGCTTCGGTGCGCCCCGGCCACTCGTCGACGTCGTGCCCCGCCTCCGCGCCCACCCGGAACTTGAACGCGTCGAAACCATGGCGGTCGCGCAGCGCGACGAAGCGCGCCGCCTCGTCCTCCGGACGGATGTCGCGGCGCATCGACGACGCGTACGCGCGCAGTTCGCGCCGGGTGCCCCCGAGGAGTTCGCTTACGCTCCTGCCTTCGGCCTTGCCGCGCAGGTCCCACAGCGCGGTCTCCACGCCGCCGATGGCGCGGTACAGGTGCGAACCGGGAAACTTGAGCTCCTTCTCGAAGACGTGGTCGACGAGGCCCTCGGGATCGAACGCGTCGCGCCCGAGCGCCCACGGCGCGACCTGGCGGTGGAGGACCGCGCAGCTCAGGTCGGCGCAGTAGGGCGCGACCTGCCCGAAGCCGGCGGTGCCGTCGTCGGCGGTGACGCGCACGATGCCCACGAACTCGGTGGCGAAGGTCTCGATGCGGGCGATCTTCATGCGCGCGGCAGGCTCGGTCGTGCGGGAGTGGCGATGATGCGCGGCGCAATGGACTGCCCGACAGGTCCATTCTGGACATTCCGTGATACCGTTTCGGCCTCCTCCACGGCGATCATCGGCATGGTCAAGCGCGCCGGCGGCGCACTGCTGCTCTCGGTTCACCTCGACCATGCGTCGAAGCGCCCGGTCAGCACGCAGCTCTACGTCCACCTTCGCGACCTGATCCTGTCGGGCGGCTTCGCGTCGGGCGAGCGCCTGCCTGCGAGCCGCATGCTCGCGCGCGACCTCGGCGTCTCGCGCACCACGGTGATCGAGGCGTTCGATCGCCTGACCGCCGAAGGGCTCGTCGCGTCGCGCGTGGGTGCCGGCACGTTCGTCTCGAAGGCGCTCGGGGCCGCTCGGCCCATGCCGTCGGTCGACGCCAACGCCGCCGCCACGAAGCCTCCGCGACTGTCCCGCTCCATGACCCGCTCGGTGGAGCGTTTCGGCGAGCGCCAGCGGCTGCCTTCGGCGCCGCGCGCGTTCACGACGGCGTTGCCCGCCTTCGACGCGTTTCCGATGGCGCAATGGTCCCGCCTGTCGGCGAAGCACTGGCGGCGCGCCCGCAACGACGTGATGGGCTACGGCGAGCCCTTCGGCCACGCGCCGCTGCGCCGGGCGATCGCCGCGCACCTGCGCGCCAACCGCGGCATCGGCTGCGACGCCGAACAGATCTTCGTCGTCGCGGGCGCGCAGCAGGCGTTCTCGCTCATCGGGTCGGTGCTGCTCGATCCCGGCGACCGCGTATGGTTCGAGAATCCCGGTGCCATCGGTGCGCGCAACAGCCTGATCGCCGCAGGCGCCGAACTCGTGCCGGTGCCGGTGGACGCGCAAGGTCTCCGGGTCGACGAGGGCCTGCGCCGCAGCCCGCGCTTCCGCCTCGCGTTCGTCACGCCCTCGCACCAGCAGCCGCTCGGCGTGGTGATGAGTCTCGAGCGGCGCTTCGCGCTGCTGCAGGCCGCCGCGCGCGCCGGCGCGTGGATCATCGAGGACGACTACGACGGCGAGTTCTCGTTCGGCGGCACGCCGCTGCCGACGCTGAAGAGCGTGGACACGACCGGTCTGGTGATCTACGTCGGCACCTTCAGCAAGTCGCTGTTCCCGTCGCTGCGGCTGGGCTACCTGCTCGCGCCGCCCTCGCTCGTCGACACGCTGCGCTCGCTGATGAGCAAGCTGATGCACGGCGTGCCGACGGTCGTGCAGGCCGTGGTCGCCGACTTCATCGACGAAGGGCATTTCGCCTCGCACCTGCGTCGCATGCGCCGCATCTACGCGGAGCGCCACGACGCGCTGTGCGACGCGGCGGATCGACGGCTCCGCGGACTGCTCGACGTCGTGCGCGGCCAGTCCGGCCTGCACACCATCGGCCACCTGCGCGAGCGCATCCCCGAGCGTGCGGCGAGGGAGGCCGCGCACGAGCGGGGTGTCACCGTGTCGACGATCGACCGCTTCGCGCTCGCCCGCGTGTCCGCGCGCGGGCTCGTCCTCGGCTTCGGCGGCGTGCGTCCGCCCGAGATCGAGGCCGGCGTCGACACGCTCGCCGAGGTGCTGGACGGGCTCGCGCGCGGCTGAAGTGGCCCGCGACCCGGACGAGAATGGACCTGCCGGAACGCCCCTCCCCCGTGGCACGCTCGCGCCCCATGATGGAGTGCGATCCCGGGCGCCGATGACGCCGTTCGACTACGTGATCGTCGGCGGCGGCACGGCGGGCTGCGTGCTGGCTGCCCGGCTGACCGCGAACGGCCGGTATCGCGTGCTGCTGCTCGAGGCGGGCGGCAGCGACGACCGCTTCTTCGTGCGCATGCCGATCGGTTACGGCAAGTGCTTCCACGACGCGCGCGTGAACTGGCGCTACCGCACCGAGCCGGAGGCGAATCTCGCCGGCCGGAGCGGCTACTGGCCGCGCGGGCGCATCCTCGGCGGCTCGGGATCGATCAATGCGATGGTCCACGTGCGCGGCCATCCCGCCGACTACGACCGCTGGGCCGCGGAGGGGAACGAGGGCTGGGCCTGGCGCGACGTGCTGCCGGTGTTCCGCGCACTGGAGGACGCACCGCACGGCGCCTCCGCGTGGCGCGGGTCGGGCGGGCCGTTCGCGGTGAGCGACATCCGGTCGCAGGCGCACCCGCTGTGCGCCGCGTTCCTGCGCGCCGGCGCCGAACTCGGCTTTCCCGCGAACGACGGCTTCAACGGAGAAACGCAGGAAGGCGTCGGCCTCTACGAGATCGCGGTGCGTGACGGCCGCCGCGTGTCGTCGGCGACGGCCTATCTCGCCCCGGCGCGCTCGCGCGCGAACCTCGCCGTCGTCACCGGCGCGCAAGCCGTCTCGATCGGATTCGACGGCATGCGGGCGCGAACGGTCGACTACCGGCTGGGCGGAGAGCGCCGCACGGTGCGCGCGGCGCGCGAGATCCTGCTGTGCGCGGGCTCCATCAACTCGCCGCAGCTCCTGCAGCTCTCGGGGGTGGGCCCGGCAGCGTTGCTGCGCGAATTCGCCGTCCCGGTGGTGCGGGACCTGCCCGCGGTGGGCGAGCACCTGCACGATCACCTGTGCATCGACTACGTGTACCGCGCGAACGTCCCGTCGCTCAACGAAGTCCTGCGGCCGTGGTCGGGCCGGCTGCGCGCGGGATGGCGCTACCTCGTCCACCGCGACGGGCCGCTCGCGATGTCGGTGAACCAGGCGGGCGGCTTCGTGCGGTCGCGCGATGGCCTCGATGCGCCCGATCTCCAGCTCTACTTCTCGCCGCTGTCCTACACGCGCCCGACGCCCGGCAAGCGCGCGTTGCTGCGTCCCGACCCGTTCCCCGGATTCCTGCTGTCCGCGCAACCCTGCCGGCCGGCGAGCCGTGGCCGCATCGCCCTCGCGTCGAACGATCCGTTCGCGCCGCCGCGCATCGAGCCCCATTCGCTCGAGGCGCCGCAGGATCTCGATGATCTGGTCGCCGGCGCGCGGCTGTTGCGGCGCCTCGCCGCAGCGCCCTCGCTCGCCGCGGTCGTCGAGCGGGAAATGGCGCCCGGTCCGGGCGTGCGCGACGACGATCAGGCGTTGCGCGAGGACATCCGCGAGCGCGCCTCGACCGTGTTCCACCCGGTAGGCACCTGCCGCATGGGTCCGGAACCCCGCACGGCGGTCGTCGACGCACGGCTGCGGGTGCACGGCGTCACCGGCCTGCGCGTCGTCGACGCGTCGGTCTTTCCTTCGATCACCTCGGGCAACACCCATGCCCCGGTGCTGATGGTGGCCGAGCGCGCCGCCGACTTCGTGCTCGAGGCTGCCGCAGGAACGCCATGACCGCCGCACCGACCCCGACCTTCGCTCCGTGGTGGTGGGAGCGCGTGCCTCGTCCCGTCCTGCCCGCCGCGCCGATCCCGCGCGAGTGCGACGTCGCGATCGTCGGCTCCGGGTACACCGGACTGCACGCCGCGCTCGTGACCGCGCGCGCCGGACGCCACACGCTGGTCTTCGACGCCGAGGACGCCGGATTCGGCTGCAGCACGCGCAACGGCGGGCAGATCTCGACCAGCGTCAAGCCGTCGTTCGCCGCGCTGGCGAAACGGCACGGAGAGAAGCGGGCGTTCGAGATCATGAAGGAAGGCCAGCGCTCGCTCGCGTTCGTCGGCGACTTCGTGCGCAACGAGGCGATCGACTGCGACTTCGGCGTGGTGGGCCGCTTCCACGCCGCCCACAATCCCGCGCAGTACGAGGCGCTCGCGAAGAGCGTGTCCGCGCAACCGAGGGGGCTGGAGGTTCCGGCGCACATCGTGCCGCGCGCCGAACAGCGCTCCGAGATCGACACCGACGCCTACCACGGCGGCGTCGTCTACGAAGCGCACGCGTCGATCGACCCGGCGCGCTACCACCAGGGCCTGCTCGAGCGGGTGACGGCGGCGCAGGCGCAGATCACGGCGCGCTCGCCGGTGATCGCGATCGAGCGGGACGGCGACCGGTTCCGCGTGCGGTCGGAGCGTGGCAGCACGCTTGCGCGCGAGGTGGTCGTCGCGACGAACGGGTACTCGGGCGCGCTGCTGCCGTGGCTGCGCCGCCGCCTGATTCCGATCGGCAGCTACATGATCGCGACCGAGGAATTGCCCGCGACGCTCACCTCGACGCTGATACCGCGCAACCGCATCGTCAGCGACTCGCGCAAGGTCGTGTTCTACTACCGGCTCTCCCCGGACCGCCGCCGCATCCTCTTCGGCGGGCGCGTCTCGGTGCGGGAGACCGATCCCGCGGTGAGCGGCCCGCTGCTGCGCGCGGACCTGGTGAAGATCTTTCCGGCGCTCGCCGAGGTTCGCATCTCGCACTCGTGGTGCGGCTTCGTCGCCTACACCTTCGACGAACTGGCGCACCTCGGCATCCACGAGGGCATCCGCTACGCGGCGGGCTACTGCGGTTCGGGCGTGGGCATGGCGAGCTACCTCGGCATGCGCCTGGGCCAGCAGGCGCTGGGGCTGCCCGACGGCCGGACCGCTTTCGACGGCCTGCCGTTCGCCACCCGGCCGTTGTATTCCGGCAACCCGTGGTTCCTCGCCCCGGCGGTGCGTTACTACCGGTTGCGTGACCGCCTGCCGATCTGATGCCGCGGCGCGATGGGCGCGTCGCGCATCCGTGCGGTTGCGCCACCTTTCGCTAGGGCGTTTCCGGGACACCCCCGCGGCCGGCACGTCCCGCGCCCGGCGGCCGTGTCGTCCACGGCGGACCCGATTGCTGCGCCATGTCGTAGCCCGACTCGTAGAGCCGACCCATCGCGACCGGATCGAATACCTCCTCGCCGTCGATCTCGACGGTCTCGGGAATGGTGATCCAGTGGAAGCCCGCGCCGTCGCGCCCGGCGGCCGCGAAGACCCGGAAGAGATCGCCCACGACCGCCGAACGCGCCGCCGCGTCGAACGAACGGAGCGCGATCGAGCGGAGCGAGCGCCGCGTGACGTCGGCGCTGGGCATGAGCTGGCCGTTGTGCACGATGTAGAGCTCATCGCGCGCGCTGACCCTCCCCGCGCGCACCCGCGCGTCGGCGAAACTCAGCACGCCCGCATTCCAGAACAGGTTGGCCGCGACCGCGCCGTCCACGTGCATCTCGTCGTACACCCGTCCGCCTGCCTCGACGTCGAAGAACACCGGCGGAAAGGCGACCGGCACCGACGCGGACGCGAGCATGATCCGGCGGAACAGGTTCACCGCCTCGGGCCGCCGGCTCGACGCGATGAGCCCCATGTTCCAGACGACGAAGCGCTGCGCATCGAGGTCGACCGAACCGATGTAGAGCCGGCGCCCCGAGGCGTGCGCGCGCGCGACCGCCGCCAGGAATGCCTCGTCGACGAACTGCGCGATCATGATCTGCAGCGGAGCGGTGTCGGCGAACGACTCGCCGCCGAAGAGCTGCGGCAGGATCGACAGCATCCGGAAGATGTGGCTCGACGACGTCGTCGTGTAGAACGTGCGCAATTCGTCGTCGTGCTTCGGTCCGAGGAACACGAACGGCGCCATCAGCGCGCCGGTCGACACGCCGGTCACCACCTTGAACACGGGCCTCGTGCCCGACGCGGTCCAGCCATTGACGAGTCCCGCGCCGAACGCGCCGTTCGGCCCGCCGCCCGACAGCGCGAGATGCGCGTACCGGACCACGCCGTCCCGGTCCGCCGGGAAGTCCTTCGGAGACTCCTGCGCGAACGAGCGCTCGAAGTCCGCTTCGAACGCGGCGTTGCGTCGGCCCGCCGTCGCCCGAACGTCGGGCATGCCCGGAATGGCCGCCTGCGCCATCAACTCCGGTGGCACGGCGTTGCGCGGCAGGACCGCGCATCCGGCGACCGATGCGAGGACGAGCACCGTGGCGAGACGCCCGAGCCCACGGACCCGGTCCGACCACCGCTTCCCGGTCATGCGGCGTCCATCGCGTGCGTCAGGGCTTCAGCCCGTTCAGTTCGGCCCATCCGGTCCACATGATCTGCACGCCGATGCACAGCAGGATGAACGCCATCAACCGCGTCATCACCATCGTCCCGATGCTGCCCAGCCGCTCGAGCACCCACGCGGAATTCTTGAAGATCAGGTACAGGATGACCGACACGAGCGCCGCGCCCGCCGCGGCCACGAGGGCGCCGGCGAGGTAGAGCACCGGCGCGGTCTTGTCCAACTGCGCTCCGAGGGCGATCGACGCCGCGATGGTGCCCGGCCCGGTCGTCAACGGGAAGGTCATCGGGTAGAAGCTTCGCCGGACGAGCTCGTAGTTCGACATCGACGACGCCTCTTCGGCAGCCGCGTTGCGGACATCGTCGTCCGCGTCGCTGTGCAGCATCCGCCACGCCGCGGCCGCGAGCAGCAACCCCCCCGCGACCCGCACCACCGGCAGCGAGATGCCGAAGAGCGCCAGCACGTAGGTGCCGATCAGCATGCAGGTCACCAGCACGATCCAGCTGTTGATCGCGATCTGGCGCGCGAGCCGGGACGCGAGCACCGGACTGCGCCCGACCGACGCGACGAAGATCGGCGCCGTGCCCAGCGGATTGATGATCGGCAGGAGCGTCATCGGCACCAGGAGCAGTGCCTTGGTGAATCCTGCGACGAGAACGAGAAGGTCCAGGGTCGGTCGACGATGACAGGCGCCCGGGGCGGCGCGACAGGGCGAGCCTACCTTCGTTCCCTCCGGTCGTCGAGACGACGACACGGACGAGTCGGTTCAGGTCTGAAGGATTGCGTGCCGGCGAGACGCCCCGGCCGCAGGGTAAAATGCCGGACGGTCTCCCGCTCGACCACCGTCCCGCGGAACCCGGATCCCATTGCCGGACATCCCGATGAAACTTCCCTTGCTGGTCCTGATGGGCGCGATGCTCGCCGGATGCACGGTCGGGCCGGACTACGTGCGCCCGGTCACCGAGGCCCCCGACCGGTGGCGCATCGACTACCCGAAGGCCGCCGAGGTTGCCGATACGGCGTGGTGGGAGCAGTTCGGCGACCCGGTGCTGAACGACCTCGTCGAGTCGGCGCTGCGCGAGAACCGCGACGTGCGCATCGCGGCGGCCCGCATCGAGCAGTTCGCCGGCGCCTCGGCCGCGACGCGCTCGCAACTCTTCCCCCAGGTCGGATACGGCGCCAACGTCAACCGCGCACGCGCGAGCCGCGAGGGATTCCCGCCGATTCCGCAGCCGGCCGACAACCACTTCACGCTCTACCAGGCGCAGCTCGGCGCCGCGTGGCAGCTCGACCTCTTCGGCCGCGTGCGCCGCCTTTCGGAGGCCGCGCAGGCGCAGGTATACGCGAGCGAGCAGGCGAAGCGCGGCGTCGTGCTCACCGTCGTGTCCAATGTCGCCGCGAGCTACATCGGGTTGCGCGCGCTCGACCGCCAACTCGAGATCGCGCGCACGACGTCGGCCAACTTCGCCGAGACCGCGCGCATCTTCAAGCTGCGCTTCGATCACGGCCTCGTGTCCCAGACCGAGGTGTCGCAGATCGACTCGCAGTACCAGCAGGCGCTCGCCTCGATCCCGGCGCTCGGACAGCGCATCGCGGCGCAGGAAAACCTGATCTCGATCCTGATCGGACGTCCGTCGGGCGCCATTCCCCGCGGGAAGACGATCGGTGAGCTCGTCGCGCCGGGCATTCCGGCCGACCTGCCGTCGACGCTGCTGCTCCGGCGCCCCGACATCCTTCAGGCCGAGCAGAACCTCGTCGCGGCCAACGCCAACATCGGAGCGGCCAAGGCGTTGTACTTCCCGGACATCTCGCTCACCGCCGCGCTCGGCAGCGCGAGCACGGCGTTCGGCAATTTCCTCACCGGTCCGGCGATGACCTGGGGCCTGATCGCGGGACTGACCGGGCCGATCTTCACCGCCGGCGGCATCGCGGGCCAGGTCCAGGCGGCCGAAGGCGGGCGCGAGGCGGCGCTCAACGCCTACCAGCTCACGATCCTGAACGCGTTCCGCGAGACCAACGACGCGCTCGCCGGCACGCAGAATCGCCTCGAGGAATCCGGCAGGCAGGCGGTGCGCGTCTCCTCGCTCGCCGAATCGGCGCGGCTGTCGCGGCTGCGCTTCGACAACGGGCTCGCGAGCTACGTCGAGGTGCTCATCGCCGAGAACGAGCTGTTCGCCGCGCAACTCGCCCTCGTCGGCACGCGGGCGGACCGCTTCGTCCAGGTGATCGGCGTCTATCAGGCGATGGGCGGCGGCTGGGTCGATCTCGCCGATGCGAAGACACCGCGCCCGCTCGGCGTCGCCGCCACCCGCATGCCCTGATGCAACCTTGGTGCCCGTGGGTCGGGCTTCAGCCTGACGCCTTTCGCTTCGATTCGGCGCGAATCCGTCAGCCTGAAGGCTGACCCACGAGAACCGTCCGTCGGCGCTCGATGCGCCGCGCATCCGCGAGTAGCGCAGGGCTTTCCTAATTCACCGGCACGCCGATGTCCGAACGAATGCGCTCGAGCACGTAGGGCATGAACGGGTTCGACTGCAGGCGCGTGAGCGCATCGACGCTGACGACGAGCGCGCCGCGCTCTCCGCGTGGCGCGATCGCGCCGAGCCGCACGCCGAAGTCCTCGCCCGGATCGGGCGCGAGCCCGTAGAGTCCATCGTCGGCCGGAAACGGCAGCGCGATGTGCGAGAGCGAGAACACGTCGGGCGGAAACGCGAGGCCGAGCGCGCGCATGCGTTCGTCGGCGCCGCCCGCCTCGACGCGGCGCTCGACCACTTCGCGGGTGTCCGGCGATGCGTTGCTGACGACCGATACGGCGTAGCTGCGCGGCGGCACCGGCAGCAGCGCGGCCGGCGAGCGGGCCTCCGCGGCACGCAGCAGCGGCCCGTAGCGGACGTTGCGGTTCAGGTCGAACAGCACGAGTTCGCTGCCGTTCTTCGGCAGCACCGAATAGAGCGCATCGACGATCGCGCTCGTGCTGACGGTGAAATCGACCACCGATTGGAACGTGAGCACCGGCGGCAGCGCGGCGAGCCCGCCGTCCTTCGCACGGCGGGCGATCTTCTCCTGCAGCGCCGCCGCGACGAGCGACGACTGGCGGGCGCCGTTGACCGGGAACGAGTTGAACTTGAACGGATTGAACTCGGGCACGACGTCGAGCCACGCCGCCTTGGCGTACCTCGACAGGGCCGCGGGCCAGCCGAGCACGCCCGCGAAGCGCGCCATCTCGGTGATGCCGATCATCGGCGAGAGCAGCACGATGCGCGTCGGGCGCGCGAGCTTCGCGTCGTCGAGCGCGTCGAGCGCGTACTTCATCGCGAGCGCGCCGCCGTTGGAGTAGCCGACGAGGTGGAGCGGCTTGCCGGGACCGGCCCGGCGGACCGCCTCCCTCACCGCGAGCCTCGCGGCGGCGGTCCAGTCCTCCCAGTGCACCCGCGCCAATCCGGCCGGCACGGTGCCATGGCCGGGCAGCCGGATCGCCACGGCGACGAAGCCCGCGTCGCGGTAGAGCTTCGCGACGTGACGCGAGCTGTACGGCGAGTCGGTGAGTCCATGCAGGAGCACGACCGCGCCTGCCGGCGGACCCGCCGGCTCCAGCACGAACGAGCGGTTCCAGTCCTGCGCGAATCGCCCGGGAAACATCGGCGCGCCGTCGAAATAGCGGTTCGCCGGAACGCGGTCCTCGGGCTCGAGTTTCTGCGTGACTTCGCGTTGCACCTCGTCGAACGCCGCCGCTTCGGCCGCGAGGTAACCGGCCCAGTCGCTGCGGTCGATCGCCGCGGCATCGAGTTCCTGCGGCGCGAACGTGTGCCAGAGCCGGAGCGGCGGCCCCTGCTGGACCTGCCACGCGCGCAATGCGAGCACGGCCGCGAGCGCGACGACGGCGACGACCACCAGCCACTTGACGATGGAGAGAATCCGGAGCATGGGAACCGCACGGGAAACGGAGCGCGATTGTAGGCGAAAGGCGCACCTGGCGCTATGATCCGCGTGCCGCCTGACGAACCTTCATGCACGAACGATTCCCGACGCTCGTCCAGGGCGCCTTCCTCGCGGTCCTCATCGGCTGGGTGCTCTACATCGGCCGGCCGGTCTTCGTGCCGGTCGTCTTCTCGGTCCTCGTCGTGTACGTGATCCTCGGGCTCACGCGCCAGCTCGAGCGCGTGCCGCGCCTCGGGCGCGCGATGCCGCCCTGGCTGCGGCTCGCGCTGTCGATCGCCGCCATGACGATCGCGCTCGTCGTGACCTTCGCGGCGGTCGCGCGCTACGCGGACGCCATGCGAGCGCAGGGACCGCAGTTCCTCGAGTCGCTGCTCGTGAAGATCCAGCGCGCGTCTGCGCTCCTCGGGGTCGAGGGCGAGCCGACCTGGGCGACGCTGCGCCGCGAGGTCCTCGGCCAGGTGAATCTCCAGCGCGTGGTCGGCGCGACGGTCGCCTCGCTCACCTCGATCGCCGCGACGATGGTCTTCGTGTTCATCTGCGCGTCGTTCCTGCTGATCGAACGTGCGACGTTGAGCGCCAAGATCGACCGGCTCGCCGCCAGTCCGAAGGACGCCACGCGCATCCGGCAGGTCGCCACCGACATCAACACCCGGATCGGGGCCTATCTCGCGCTCAAGACCTTCCTGTCGGTGCTGCTCGGCGGGGTGAGCTGGGCGATCATGGCCTTCTTCGGCCTGGAGTTCGCGCCGCTCTGGGCGGTCCTGATCGGCCTGTTGAACTTCATTCCCTATCTCGGGTCCATTCTCGGCGTCGTCGCCCCGGCGCTGATGGCCATCGTCCAGTTTCCCACGATGGACGAGGTGATCGGACTCGTGCTGGTCCTCTCGATCGCCCAGTTCGTCATCGGCAACGTCCTCGACCCCTACATCATGGGCAACTCGCTCAACCTGTCGCCGTTCGCGATCCTCGTGGCGCTCACCGTCTGGGCCGCGCTCTGGGGCATCGCGGGGGCGTTCCTCGCGGTGCCGATCACGGCGGCGGCGGTGATCGTTCTCTCCGAGTTTCGCGGGACGCGCCCGATCGCCATCCTGCTCTCGCGCGATGGCCGGCTCTGACGCCGCGGCGCCCCCGGGTCGGGTCGCGCACGTGCTGCGCGGACTGGCGATGCTCTTCGTGCTGCCGGTGCTGGTGCTCGCCCACGCGTGGGCGACGCTCGCGATCTGGTTCGCGCCGCAGCCTTCGGAGGCCTGGCTGCGCGGATGCCTCGCGCTCATGTTCGCGCTCGTCGGCGGCTGGGCGCTGTTCCGGTCGAATCGATGGCGGGTGCGCGCGGCCTACGCAGCCGTCTTCTTCGCGATCCTGGCGGGCTGGATACTCCTGGTCCAGCCGCTCGACCGCCGCGACTGGCGCGAGGAGGTCGCGGTCCTGCCGCGCGCCACGGTCAACGGCGACCTCGTGACGATCACCGGTGTGCGCGACTTCGACTACCGCTCGCGCGACGACTTCACGCCGCGCTACGAGACGCGCCAGGTGCGGGTCTCGCACATCACCGGCATCGACTTCTACATTTCCTTCTGGATGAAGGGCCCGATCGGGCACACGTTCCTCTCCTTCACCTTCGACGACGCGCCGCCGCTCGCGGTCTCGATCGAGACGCGACCCGAAAAGGGCGAGGGTTTCGACCCGCTCGCCTCGCTGTTCCGCAGGTTCGAGCTGATCTACGTCGTCGGCGAGGAGCGCGACCTCGTGCGCCTGCGCACCAACTTCCGCGACGAGGACGTGTTCCTCTACCGCCTGAACGTGTCGCCGCAGGCGGCGCAGGCATTGTTTCGCGAATACGTCCGGCGCATCAACGAACTCGCCGACCGGCCCGAGTTCTACAACCTGCTCTCGAACAGTTGCACGGTCAACATCGTCCGCTACGCGAACCTCGCCGGGCGCCAGGGCGGCTGGTCGATCCGGCACTACTTCAACGGCTGGATCGACCGTTACTTCTACGACGAGGGCTACCTCGACTCCGACCTGCCGTTCGCCGAACTGCGCCGCCGCTCCGACATCACGGCGGTCTCGAAGGCCGCGGGCGACGGGCCGGACTACCCGCAGAAGATCCGCGCCAACCTTCCGACGATACGGCGGGCCGCGCCGGGTTAACCCCCGGCGTCGTCGTCCCAGCGCGGCTTGCGCTTCTCGAGAAACGCGCCCACGCCCTCCGCGGCATCGGGCCCGAGCATGTTGCGCGTGATCGCCTTGCTCGCGAGGCCGTAGGCGTCCGCGAGCCGCGCCTCGAGCTGCGCGTAGAACAGCGCCTTGCCGGCGGCGATCACGTCGCGCGGCTTCGCCGTCATGGCGCCGACGAGCCGCGCGAGTTCCGCGTCGAGCTCGGCGGGCGCGACCACACGGTTGACGAGCCCCCAGTCGAGCGCGGTCGGCGCGTCGATGAACTCGCCGGTGAACAGCATCTCGAACGCGCGCTTGCGCGAGAGGTTGCGCGACAGCGGCACGCCGGGCGTCGCGCAGAACAGCCCGAAGTTGATGCCCGAGGTCGCGAAGCGCGCGTCGCTCGCCGCGACCGCGAGGTCGCAGGCCGCGACGAGCTGGCAACCGGCCGCGGTCGCCGTGCCGTGCACGCGCGCGACCACCGGCTGCGGCAGCGCCGCCATCGCCAGCATGACGCGGCTGCAGGCGTCGAACAGGCCGCCGATGAACTCCTCGGTGCGGCAGGCCATCATCTCTTTCAAGTCGTGGCCGCCGGAGAACGCTGGGCCGTTGCCGGCCACGACGACCGCCCGGATCCTGCGGTCGCGCGCGATGTCTTCGAGCGCGGAATGCATGGCGTCGAGCATGCCGCGCGAAATGGCGTTGTACTGCTTCGGACGGTTCATCGTGAGCCGGGCGACGCCGGCCTCGACGGACAGGAGCACCGGCGGCTCGGCCACCGCCTCGGGACGCGCGCGTTCGTTCACAGGCACCTCCATGTTGTCGTGGTTTGCCGCGGCTGCGGGAACCTGCGGGGGTAGACTCGCGGCGAGCCCGGGCGAGCCTTCACTCGATCGCCTGCGTGGACTTCGCGCGTTCGCGCAGCACGAACTTCTGGATCTTGCCGGTCGAGGTCTTCGGCAGTTCGCAGAACTCGTAGCCCTTGGGCACCTTGAACCCGGCCAGGTGCTTGCGGCAGTGGGCGTTCAGCTCGTCGGGCGTCGCGTTCGAGCCCGGTTTCAGCTCGACGTAGGCGCGCGGCGTCTCGCCCCACTTCGGGTCCGGCTGCGCCACGACCGCCGCCGCCATCACCGCCGGGTGCCGATAGAGGACGTCCTCGACCTCGAGCGAGCTGATGTTCTCGCCGCCCGAGATGATCACGTCCTTGCTGCGGTCCTTGATCTTGACGTAGCCGTCGGGTTGGAGCACCGCGAGGTCGCCCGAGTGGAACCACCCGCCGGCGAACGCTTCGGCGGTCGCGTTCGGATTCTTGAGGTAGCCCTTCATCGTGATGTTGCCGCGGAACATGATCTCGCCCATGGTCTCGCCGTCGCGCGGGACTTCGGTCATCGTCTCCGGGTCCATCACGGTCATGCCCTCCTCGAGCGTGTAGCGCACGCCCTGGCGGCCGTTGCGCTCGGTGCGCGCGCCGATGTCGAGGTCGGCCCACGCGGCGTGCTTCGCGCACACCGACGCGGGGCCGTAGGTCTCGGTCAGCCCGTAGACGTGCGTCAGGTCGAAGCCGATGCGCTCCATGCCCTCGATCATCGACGCCGGCGGCGCCGCCGCCGCGACGAGCCCCGACACGCGGTGATCGATCCCGCGGCGCAGTTCGTCGGGCGCGTTGACCAGCATCGAATGCACGATCGGCGCGCCGCAATAGTGGGTCACGCGGTGCTCGCGGATGGCGTCGAGCATCGCCTTCGCCTCGACCCGCCGCAGGCAGACGTTGGTGCCGGCGTTCGCCGCCATCGTCCAAGGGAAGCACCAGCCGTTGCAGTGGAACATCGGCAGCGTCCACAGGTACACCGAGTGCCTCGGCATGCCCCAGTCGACGATGTTCGAGATCGCGTTCAGGAGCGCGCCGCGGTGGTGGTAGACGACGCCTTTCGGATTGCCGGTGGTGCCCGAGGTGTAGTTGAGCGAAATAGCGTCCCACTCGTCCTGCGGCGGACGCCACGCGAACGCCGGGTCGCCCTCCGCGAGGAGCGCTTCGTACTCGATCGCGCCGAGCCTCGCGGCGGGTTCGTTCGCGTTCGGCCCTTCGGGATCGGCGACGTCGATCACGAGCGGCTTCGCCTTCACCAGCGCGAGCGCCTTCGCGACCAGCGGAGCGAACTCGGTGTCGGTGACGAGCACCTTCGCCTCGCCGTGCCCCAGCATGAAAGCGATCGCCTCCGCGTCGAGCCGCGTGTTGAGCGTGTTCAGCACCGCCCCGGTCATCGGGACGCCGAAATGCATCTCGACCATCTCCGGCGTGTTCGCGAGCATCGCGGCGACCGTGTCACCGTGACCGACGCCGCGCCTCGCCAGCGCGGAGGCGAGTCGCCGGCAGCGCGCGTAGGTCTCGCCCCAGGTGGAGCGCCGCTTGCCGTGAATGATCGACGGGTGGTCGGGCCACACCTCGGCGGTACGCGCGATCAGCGAGAGCGGGGTGAGCGGCGCGTAGTTGGCCGCCTGGCGGTCGAGGCCGCGGGCGTAGGGGTTCGGCATGCGATCCATCCGATCGAGGCGCTGTCCCGTATGCTAGCAGGGACGGCGACGGCGGGGCTCCTCGCGCGAGGCCGCGCGCGGCCCTTGCCGCGTGTCCCCGCCTTCCGCTACCGTCGCCAATCCACCGGACATCGACCATCATGGGCCACCGACTCTCGAAGATCGTCACGCGCACCGGCGACGCCGGCACGACCGGCCTGGGCGACGGCAGCCGCGTCGCCAAGGACGCCACCCGCATCGAGGCGATCGGCACCGTCGACGAACTCAATTCGACGATCGGCGTGCTGCTCGCGGAAGCCCTGCCGCAGCCGATCACCGCCTGCCTCGTCGATGTGCAGCACGACCTCTTCGACCTCGGCGGCGAGTTGTCGATTCCCGGTTACTCCGCCGTCGCGAACGCCCATGTCGAGCGCCTCGAGGAGCGCATCGAACACTTCAACGCGCCGCTCGCGCCGCTGAAGGAGTTCGTGCTCCCCGGCGGCACGCGCCCCGCCGCGCTCGCGCACGCCGCGCGCACCGTCTGCCGGCGCGCCGAGCGCGCGGTGGTGCACCTCGCCCACGCCG
>JAANMW010000572.1_pt1 | contig 42978 bp, 39 predicted proteins | sample 7279671 | NCBI WGS metagenome assembly JAANMW01 (sample SAMN14094541, study PRJNA606508) | bioreactor metagenome | isolation source: A lab-scale SPAN reactor treating ammonium-rich wastewater day 247 | place: Ireland: Galway | collected 2017-09-19 | reverse complement strand
CAGGGCGTTGCCACCACCAACAATCTGCAGATGAAGGGCGTGAATGCCGCGGTGCTGATGGAAGGCCGAGCCGACATCGCCCGCGAAACCCAGGAATTGCACGTGGTGGTGGTGCCCGAGATCAATGCCATGACAGCCTCTCTCGTGGCCACAGCCATCAACCCCGTGATCGGCCTGGGAAGTTTCTTGGCCCAGGTCTTCCTGCGCGGTCCGCTCATCGAGGCTGCCACGCAGGAGTTTCGCGTGGATGGCACTTGGGCTGACCCGCAGGTGACCCGCATCCCCCGCCGCAGCCGCGCCGCCACAGTCGCGCCAGCAGCAGCAGCAGCACCTGCGGCGGCGGCCAGTGCGCCGCAATCAGCACCGGCCCGCGCACCCCAACTCCCAGGAGACCCCCCATGAAAGTCGCTGCCCTGCAAATGGTCTCCGGCCCCCGGCGGGACGACAATTTGAATACGGCCCGGCAATTGCTGGAACAAGCCGCTGCGTCCGGTGTTGAACTGGCCGTGTTGCCCGAATACTTTTGCGCCGTGGGCGCGCGCGACACCGACAAGCTGGCGCTGCGCGAAACCCCGGGCCAGGGCGCGGTGCAGGCCTTCCTGGCGCAGGCTGCGCGCGAGCTGGGTTTGTGGATCGTGGGCGGCACGTTGCCCATGGCCTGCGCCGCCCCGCACAAGGTGCGCAATACGGTGCTGGTTTATTCGCCCCAGGGTGATTGTGTGGCGCGCTACGACAAGATCCATTTGTTTCGCTATGACAACGGGCAGGAACATTACGACGAAGGCAGCGTTATCGAGGCCGGAGACACGCCCGTGCAATTCCATCTGCGCAGCCGCAGCGGGCGCACCTGGTGCGTGGGCCTGAGCGTGTGCTACGACCTGCGTTTTCCCGAGCTGTACCGCCAGCATGCGCAGGCCGGTGCCGACCTGTTGCTTGTTCCCAGTGCCTTCACTGTCAGTACTGGCCAGGCGCATTGGGAGTTGCTGCTGCGCGCCCGCGCGGTCGAAAACCAGGCTTATGTGCTGGCCCCGGCCCAGGGAGGACCGCACGAGACCGGGCGGCGCACCTGGGGCCACAGCATGTTGGTAGACCCTTGGGGCGAGGTGCTGGGTGTGCTGCCGCAGGGGGAGGGCATAGTGGACGGTTGGCTCGATGCGCAGCGCCTGCAACAAGTGCGCACGCAGTTGCCGGCGCTGACCCATCGCATGCTGTGAGCCCTTGCGTCAAGTGCGTGGGGGCCGTCAACGTTGGCTGAAAAAAATGCAGCCCCGGGCGTTGGCGTCGGGGCTGCATTGTGGTGGTTTCAGCGGCACGTGGCCACTGGTGCTGATTTAACGCGGGCGTTCGCCGACAAAAATTTCCACGCGGCGGTTGCGTGCGCGCCCTTCAGCCGTGTTGTTGGAGGCGATGGGCTGGTACGAGCCGCGGCCTTCAATCTCGATGCGCGAACCGCTCACGCCGCGTGCGGTGAGGTAGTTGCGTGTGCTCGTGGCGCGGTCGACCGACAATGGGTTGTTGATGGCGTCGCTGCCGGTGCTGTCGGTGTGCCCGACGATTTGCACATCGGTGTTCTGGTTGTCGCGCAGGCTGGCGGCAAAGCGGTCCAGCACCGGGGCAAAGTTGCCCTTGATTTCGGCGCGGCCAGTGTCGAACGAGATATCACTGGGGATGTCCAGCTTGAGCTGGTTGTCTGCCGTCTGCGTCACGCCAATACCGGTGCCCTGCGTCGCTTGTTCCATCTCGCGTTTTTGTCTTTCCATGTTCTGCGACCAGATGTAGGTGCCCAGCGCACCCACGCCCGCGCCGACCACGGCACCCGTACCCGCGTGGCCACCGGTGGCGGAGCCAATCACCGCGCCGGCCAGCGCGCCGATGCCTGCGCCGGTGGCGGTGCGTCGCTGGGTGTCGGTCATGTCCATGTTGGCGCAGCCAGAAATCAGCAGTGCCGCAGCTGCAGCACCCAGAACGAGGTGTTTACGCATCAAAATACTCCTTGAGAATGGGCGGTCAGTGCAACCGGGTAGCCCCTGAATCGCGTCTGGACTCTTGCACTGGATTGTCTGTAATGGATGGCCTGCCCCGTATCGGTGGACAAGACAAAGCCTTGTAGGACAGCGCCGCAAGCAGGGCCCTCCCTGCCGGGGGGTTACGGGGGCGGTTGCGTTGTCTCGTCGTCCTGGGGGGGCTTGATTTCGCCACCCTTGCGCCCCGAAAACATGGTCCACCAGACGATCAGCACCAACGCCGCCAACGCCAACAGCGCTTCAAGCAAAATCAGACCCATGAAATTCGCACTCCTACGCTTTGCCGCAACAGCCTTGATTGTAGGAACGCTGGCTGCCTGCTCCACGCCACCGGCCCCAATGCCGGGCGATATGGGCAGTGCACCCCGGCCCACAGTCCCCGCAGGTACGGCCTGGCCCGGCGATACCGGCCCGCTGCCGCCGCCTTTGGCGCAGCCCAAAAGCCGCTGGATACCGGTGCGCTGGGCAGAGTTGCCCGGGTTTTCCGAGGACGCGCTGCACGAGGCCTGGAACGCCTGGATCAAGGGTTGCGAGCGGCCCGCACCACCGTTCACCGCCTTGTGCGGTGACGTGCGCCGGCTCAGTATCGCGACGCCCGAGGAGCAGCGCGCCTGGATGGTCGCGCGCCTGCAGCCCTATCGGGTCGAGGCTTTCGATGGCAGTGCAGATGGCCTGCTCACCGCGTACTACGAACCTCTGATCGACGCCGCACGCCAGCCCGGCAACGGCTTTGCCGTGCCGCTGTACCGGCTGCCTGCCAGCTATGGTGCGCGCAAGCCCTGGTACACGCGCCAGCAAATCGACACCCTGCCCGAGGTCCAGGCGGCGTTGGCGGGTCGGGCCATTGCCTGGCTGAACGATCCGGTGGACGCCATGGTGTTGCACATCCAGGGTTCGGGCCGCCTGCGCATCACCGAAGCCGATGGCTCGGTGCGCCTGGTGCGCGTGGCCTTTGCGGGGACCAACGATCAGCCGTACCAGAGCGTGGGCCGCTGGCTGCTGGACCAGGGCCTCACGCGCGACGCGACCTGGCCGGGCATCAAGGCCTGGATCGCCGCCAACCCGCAGCGGGTGAACGAGCTGCTGTGGAGCAACCCGCGCTATGTGTTTTTTAAGGAGGAACCGCTGGACGCGCTGGATGCCGGTTTTGGCCCGCGTGGTGCGCAGGGCGTGGCGCTGACGCCGGGCCGATCCATCGCGGTGGACCGTCTGAGCATTCCGTATGGCACGCCAGTGTGGCTGGCTTCGAGCGGCCCGCAGGTGCAATTGAACCGGCTGGTGCTGGCGCAGGACACGGGTAGCGCCATCCTGGGGGCGGTACGGGCCGACTACTTCACCGGCTGGGGCACTGAGGCGGGCGAACTCGCCGGGCGCCTCAAACAAGGTCTGCGGCTGTGGGCGCTCTGGCCACGGTAGTTTGAATAAAAATGGTCTCTAACGCTTATGCAGTAAGCGTGAACAGCTATTAAAAAGAGAGTTTTCAGGTTGCTGCTTTGGTCAGGTGGGTGAGCGGCAACGCGCTGCTGGCCTTCACCTCGCCCAGCGAAAAACTGGTGTGCATGTCTTTCACATTCGGCAGGTGCAAAAGTACGTCGCGCGCAAACTGCGAAAAGCTGTCGAGGTCGCGCGCCACCACCTGCAGCTCGAACGTGCCCGTGCCACTGATGTAGTGGCAGGACACCACCTCGGGGATCTGGCGGATCGCGTCTTCCATCGACCGCGTCAGGCCGCCGGTATTGCGATCCGCGTCCAGGCGCACAAAGGCCAGCACGCCCAGGCCAATCTTGTGGCGGTCGATTTCGGCGCGGTAGCCCTTGATGAAGCCTTCTTCTTCCAGCGCGCGCACGCGGCGCCAGCACGGGGCCGCCGACAGGCCGACGCGCTGGGCCAGTTCCGCATTCGTCAGGCGCGCCTCTTTTTGCAGTTCGCCGAGGATGGCAAGGTCGAATTTGTCCAAAGTATTCAATTTATGGCCTTGAAAGGAAAGATTCTTTCTAAGAGTAGCTTGAATGCGGCATAGAACGCAAAGACATATCAGCGCTGGGGACATACACTCCTCTGCACACTAGAGCGGCCTCCCTAACCGGGCGCCAGGATCTGCCCCACCACCGCCCCACAAGGTGCGGAATACCAAAAATGCCACTGGAGACAACGCCATGAACGCCCCTTTGCCCGAGCACATCCGCAAGGTCCTGGAAACCGTCACGCTCGACGACAAATACACCCTGGGCGAAGGCCGTGCCTTCATGAGCGGCGTGCAGGCCCTGGTGCGTCTGCCCATGCTGCAGCGCCAGCGCGACGCCGCGGCAGGCCTGAACACGGGCGGTTTCATCAGCGGCTACCGCGGCAGCCCGCTGGGCACCTACGACCAGGCCTTGTGGGCCGCCAAGAAGCACCTGGCCGAGAACCACATCGTCTTCCAGCCCGGCGTGAACGAGGAGCTGGGTGCCACGGCCGTCTGGGGCACGCAGCAGCTCGACCTGTACCCACAAAGCAAAAAGTACGACGGCGTCTTCGGCATCTGGTACGGCAAAGGTCCTGGCGTGGACCGCTGCTCCGACGTGTTCAAGCACGCCAACATGGCCGGCACCGCCAAGCATGGCGGCGTGATCGCCATCGCCGGCGACGACCATATCAGCAAGAGCAGCACGGCGCCGCACCAGAGCGACCACATCTTCAAGGCCTGCGGCACGCCGGTGTTCTTCCCGAGCAATGTGCAGGACATCCTCGACATGGGCCTGCACGCTTTCGCCATGAGCCGTTTCTCGGGCGTGTGGTCGGGCATGAAGACCATCCAGGAGGTGGTGGAGTCGTCCAGCAGCATCTCGGTGGACCCCGACCGCGTGCAGATCGTCCTGCCCGAAGACTTCGCCATGCCCCCGGGCGGGCTGCACATCCGCTGGCCCGATGCCCCGCTGGAGCAGGAAGCGCGCCTGATGGATTACAAGTGGTACGCGGCCCTGGCCTACGTGCGTGCCAACAAGCTCAACTACAACGTCATACAAGGCCCGCATGACCGCTTCGGCATCATCGCCAGCGGCAAGGCCTACAACGACACGCGCCAGGCGCTGGTCGACCTGGGCCTTGATGACGACACCTGCCGCAGCCTGGGCATCCGTGTGCACAAGGTCAACGTGGTGTGGCCGCTCGAAGCCACCATCACGCGCGACTTTGCCCAGGGCCTGCAGGAAATTCTGGTGGTGGAAGAAAAACGCCAGGTCATTGAATACCAGCTCAAGGAAGAGCTGTACAACTGGCGCGCCGACGTGCGTCCCAACGTGTTGGGCAAGTTCGACGAGGCCGAGGGTGAGAACGGCCAGTGTGGCGAATGGTCCATGCCCAACCCCAGCCAGAACTGGTTGCTGCGCGCCAAGGCAGACCTGACGCCCGCCATCATTGCCAAGGCGATTGCCAAGCGGCTGAAGAAGCTGGGCGTGTCCGACGACATCGTGGCCCGGATGGAGTCGCGCATCGCCACCATCGACGCACGCGAGCGCGCCATGACCGAGCTGAAGGCAGACACCGGTGAGCGCGCACCCTGGTTTTGCAGCGGTTGCCCGCACAACACCAGCACCCGCGTACCCGAAGGCTCGCGCGCCGTGGCCGGCATTGGCTGCCACTATATGACGGTGTGGATGGACCGCAGTACCAGCACCTTCACGCAAATGGGCGGCGAGGGTGTGACCTGGGTGGGGCAGGCGCCGTTCACCAAGGACGCGCATGTGTTTGCCAACCTGGGCGATGGCACGTACTTCCACAGCGGCCTGTTGGCAATTCGTCAGAGCATTGCTGCCGGGGTGAACATCACCTACAAAATTTTGTACAACGACGCCGTGGCCATGACCGGTGGCCAGCAGGTGGGCGAGCGGCCCGAGGGGCACTCGGTGCTGCAGATCATGCACAGCGTCAAATCCGAAGGCGCCGTCAAAATCGTCATCGTCACCGACGAGCCGCAGAAATACGCGGGCGTGGCGCTGGCCGACGGTGTCACGGTGCACCACCGCGACGAGCTGGACCGTATCCAGCGCGAACTGCGCGAGATCAAGGGCTGCAGCGTGCTGATCTACGACCAGACCTGCGCCACCGAAAAACGCCGCCGCCGCAAGCGCGGTTTGCTCGCCACGCCCGACAAAACGGTGGTCATCAACGAAGCCGTGTGCGAGGGCTGTGGCGATTGCTCGGTGAAATCAAACTGCCTGAGTGTGGAGCCGGTGGAAACCCCGTTCGGCCGCAAGCGGCGCATCAACCAGAGCACTTGCAACAAGGACTACTCGTGCGTCAACGGTTTTTGCCCCAGCTTTGTCACCATCGAAGGCGGCAAGCTCAAGAAACCCAAAAAGGAGAAGAAGGGAGACCTCTCCAGCCTGCCGCCGCTGCCCGAGCCGGTGCTGCCGCAGGCCGACAGCGCCTGGGGCATTGTGGTGGGCGGCGTGGGCGGCACGGGCGTCATCACCATTGGCTCATTGCTGGGCATGGCCGCGCACCTGGACGGCAAGGGTGTGGTCACGCAGGATGCGGGCGGCCTGGCGCAAAAGGGCGGCGCCACCTGGAGCCATATCCAGATCGCCAATACCCCGGATGCCATCTTCACCACCAAGGTAGATACCGCCAAGGCCGACCTGGTGATCGGCTGCGACGCTATCGTGGCGGCCCACAAGTACACCCTGGCCGTCATGCAGCCGGGCCGTACCTTTGTGGCACTCAACACCCATGGCACGCCCACGGCGGCGTTCGTCACCAACCCCGACTGGCAGTTCCCGGGCGGCAATTGCGAAAGCGCTGTGGTGGCCGCTGTGGGCGAGGCCCTGGTGGGACGCTTTGACGCCGAACAGGTCGCTATGCAGCTGCTGGGCGACAGCATTTACACCAATCCCTTGCTGCTGGGCTTTGCCTGGCAAAAAGGCCGGGTGCCGCTGTCGCTGAGTGCACTGATGCGCGCCATGGAACTCAATGGTGTGCAGGTGGAGAACAACAAGGCCGCCTTTGAATGGGGTCGCCGCTGCGCGCACGATCTGGCGGCGGTGCAGTCTTTGTTCCAGGCAGCGCAGGTGATTGCCTTCGTCAAGAAGCCCACGCTGGCGGAAGTGGTGTCGCAGCGCGTCGAATTCCTTACCGGTTACCAGAGTGCGGCTTACGCAGCGCAATACCAGACCTTTGTCGAAAAGGTGCGGGTCGCCGAGTCGCGGCTGGGCACGGGAACGCGCCTGACCGAAGCCGTGGGCAAGTATCTTTTCAAACTCATGGCGTACAAGGACGAGTACGAAGTGGCGCGCCTGCACACCGACAAGGCGTTCACCGACCGCATTGCCAGCATGTTCGAGGGCGACTACAAGATTGTTCACCACATGGCGCCACCCTTGCTGGCCAAGCGCAATGACAAGGGCGAGTTGGTCAAGCAGTCGTTTGGCCCCTGGATGCGCAAGGCCCTGGGGATGCTGTCACGCCTGAAGGGGCTGCGGGGCAGTGCGCTCGACGTCTTCGGTAAAACCGAAGAGCGCCGCATGGAGCGCGCATTGATCGTGCAGTACCGCGAATGCATTGAGGAGCTGATCGCCGGCTTGGCGCCTGAGCGCCTGAGCCTGGCGGTGGAGATTGCGCAGATTCCCGAACACATCCGGGGCTACGGCCATGTCAAGGAGCGCCACTTGACGACGGCACGCGCCCAATGGGACCGGCTGATGGCCCAATGGCGCAGTCCGGCGGAGCGTCTGGTGGCTTGAGCAGCGGCTGGCAATTTGACGCATTCGGTGAGATGCTCTTGTTTTGATAGCTTCCAGCGCTTGATGGGTAAGTGATGGAGGCTATTTTTGTTTATATATCTGAACAAACGCTTGTGTGTGAGGTACTAAAAAGAGCTCTTGGCAAGCGTGCGAGGTACCCGCATACAATGCCCGATTCCGCGCCGTGCGGGCGTCTCCCGCCTGCACGAGTCGTCGCGTGTCCCTATTGACCATCCATTCTGGAGTTCTTCCTGTGTTTATTTCTTCCGCTTTCGCCCAGACCGCTCCTGCCGCCGCCGCTGGTGGCAGTGACATCATGTCTTCGCTCACGGGCATGCTGCCTCTGGTGCTGATGTTCGTGGTGCTGTACTTCGTCATGATCCGCCCCCAGATGAAGCGCCAGAAAGAGCACCGCGCCATGATCGAAGCCATCGCCAAGGGCGACGAAGTGGTGATCGGTGGCGGTATTCTGGGCAAGGTTGCCCGCATGTCCGAGCAATACCTGCACATCGAGATTGCCTCGGGTGTGGAAGTGCAGGTGCAGCGCGCCGCCGTGGTGCAGGTGCTGCCCAAGGGCACCATCAAATAAACAAGACCCGTGAAACCGGGGGACGGCTGCATTGCAGTCTGTCCTGTCCCTGTCCTTGAGGTAAAAGTGCGATCATGAACCGTTATCCGGTCTGGAAGTACGCGATCCTGGTGATCGCGTTGCTGGTGGGGGTGCTCTACACCCTGCCCAATTTCTTTGGCGAAGCACCTGCGGTGCAGGTCTCTTCGGGCAAGGCCACCATCAAGGTGGATGCGGCGGTGCTGCAGCGCGTGGAAGAAGCGCTCAAGGCCGCTGGTCTCACGCCTGATTTCGTGAGCCTGGACGGCAGTTCGGTGCGCGCCCGCTTCGATACGCCCGATAACCAGCTCAAGGCCAAGGATGCCCTCCAGAAAGCGCTGATCCCCGATCCGCAGGACCCGGGCTATATCGTGGCGCTGAACCTGATCTCGCGCTCACCGACCTGGTTGACGGCATTGCACGCGCAGCCCATGTACCTGGGGCTGGACTTGCGCGGTGGCGTGCACTTCATGCTGCAGGTCGACATGCAGGCCGCGCTGACGAAAAAGGCCGAATCCTATGCCGGTGATATCCGCAGCGCCCTGCGCGACAAGAATATCCGCCATGGCGGTATCAGCCGTGACGGACAGACCGTGGACATCAGGGTGCGCGATGAAGCCACGCGCACGGCGGCCAGGAACCTGATCGCAGACCAGTTCCCTGACCTGCAGCTCACGACCGTGCCGGACGGCTCCGAACTCAAGCTGCGCGCTACGATCAAGGTCGAGGCCATGCGCCGCGTTCAGGAGCAGGCCCTCAAGCAGAACATCACCACGCTGCACAACCGCATCAACGAGCTGGGTGTGGCCGAACCTGTGATCCAGCAGCAAGGCCTGGATCGCATCGTCGTGCAGTTGCCTGGCGTGCAGGACACCGCCAAGGCCAAGGATATTCTGGGCCGCACCGCCACGCTGGAAGTGCGCCTGGTGGACGAAGGCACCGAGGCCCGGGCCGCAGAGACCGGCCAGGGACCGGTGCCGTTTGGCTCCGAGCGTTATCTGGAGCGCAGCGGTCAGCCGGTGATCGTGAAAAAGCAGGTCATCCTGACCGGCGAAAACCTGACCGATGCGCAGCCTGGCTTTGATGGCCAGACACAAGAGCCTACGGTCAACCTCACGCTGGACGCCAAAGGCGCACGTATCTTCCGTGACGTGACGCGGGAGAACATCAACAAGCGCATGGCCATCATCCTGTTCGAGAAGGGCAAGGGCGAAGTCGTGACGGCGCCCGTGATCCGCTCCGAAATTGGTGGCGGCCGGGTGCAGATTTCGGGCCGCATGACCACCATGGAAGCCAACGATACGGCTTTGCTGCTGCGCGCCGGTTCGCTGGCTGCGCCCATGGAAATCATTGAAGAGTTCACCATTGGCCCAAGCCTGGGGGCAGACAACATTGAACGCGGTATCCACAGCGTGGTCTGGGGCATGTTGGCCGTGGCGGCCTTCATGTGCATGTACTACATGCTGTTTGGCGTTTTTTCGACCATTGCCCTGGGCGTCAACGTGTTGATGCTGCTGGCCGTGCTGTCGATGCTGCAAGCCACGCTGACACTGCCGGGCATTGCCGCCATGGCGCTGGCCATTGGTGTGGCGATTGACTCGAACGTGCTGATCAACGAGCGCATCCGTGAAGAACTGCGCGAGGGCGCGTCGCCGCAGATCGCTATCCACCACGGTTACGAGCGCGCCTGGGCCACCATTCTGGACTCCAACGTCACCACGCTGATCGTCGGTTTGGCCTTGCTGGCCTTTGGCTCAGGCCCAGTGCGCGGCTTTGCCGTGGTGCACTGCATCGGCATTTTGACCAGCATGTTCTCGGCCGTGTTCTTCTCGCGCGGCCTCGTCAACCTCTGGTACGGCGACAAGAAGAAGCTCAAGAGCCTGTCCATTGGACAGATCTGGAAGCCCGGGAACACCACCACGGCTTTGGCCCGTCCGGAATAAAGGAGGAAGACCATGGAATTCTTAGTTCCAGCATCACATGCGCTGCGCGCATATGAGCTTTCTCTGAAAATTCCAAAACAAGGATAAGAAAATGGAATTTTTCCGCATCAAAAAAGACATCCCTTTCATGAAGTACGCGTTGATTCTCAACGCGATCTCCTTCATTACCTTCGCCTTGGCAGTGTTCTTCCTGTTCTCGCGCGGCCTGCACCTGTCGGTGGAGTTCACCGGTGGTACGGTGATGGAGGTGGCCTACAGCCAGCCTGCAGAACTGGCCAAGGTGCGCGAAACGGTGACGGGTTTGGGTTACGCTGATGTGCAGGTGCAGAACTTTGGCAACTCGCGTGACGTGATGATTCGCCTGCCCGTGCAGAAAGGCGTGACTTCTGCGCAGCAAAGCGAGCAGGTGATCGCTGCCCTCAAAGCCGCCGATCCCGAAGCCACGCTACGTCGTACCGAGTTTGTCGGCCCGCAAGTGGGCGAAGAATTGGTGCATGGCGGCCTGATGGCACTGGGGATGGTGATATTGGGCATCGTCGTCTACTTGGGGCTGCGCTTCGAATGGAAGTTTGGTGTCGCTGCCATCATTGCCAACCTGCACGACGTGGTCATCATCCTGGGCTTCTTTGCGTTCTTTCAGTGGGAGTTTTCTCTCTCTGTTTTGGCCGCCGTGCTGGCGGTGCTGGGCTATTCAGTCAACGAGTCGGTGGTGATCTTTGACCGGATTCGGGAGGCTTTCCGGCGTTACCGGAAGATGACGACCCACGAGGTCATCGACCATGCCATCACCAGCACCATGAGCCGCACCATCATCACCCACGCTTCGACCGAGGCCATGGTGCTGTCCATGTTCTTCTTCGGTGGCCCCAGCCTGCACTATTTCGCACTGGCGTTGACCATCGGTATTTTGTTCGGCATCTACTCGTCGGTGTTCGTGGCAGCGGCTATTGCGATGTGGCTGGGTGTCAAGCGGGAAGATCTGGTCAAGACTACCCGCAAGGAAGGTGACCCCAACGATCCGAACGCTGGCGCAACGGTTTAGTCCATCAGCCTGCGTCTCAGATTAATATCGAACGATGCACACACCAACAGCGCCTATCCACCCCCAGCGCAGGCTGGCGAAACAGGTGCGCGAGCGCATGGTGGAGGGGCTGTGTACCGGTCTGCCGGGCGTGGACAAGGCGCTCATGGAATTTCTCACCGCATTGATGTCCCAGACGGGGACGCAGCGTGAGATGCAGAACCGGCGCGATGCCTGGCAGATGTACCAGAAAAGCAGCGGCGGCTGGTTGCGGGGCGTCACCAGCGCATGGCGCGCTGCACTGGATGGCGCGCCGGTTGCAACCACGTCGGGCAGACAGGATTACGACCTGTCCTTTGAACTGGTGGATGACAACGTCGTTGAGAACAAGATCCTCGCCTCACGCATGGCCCTGACCGTGATGGAGCAGGTCAGCAGTCACTTCGAACCCTTGCGGCTGCGTATCCAGTCGTTGGAAGGGGTGGATATGCCCTCCACCGACATCCTGCGCCCGGAAACCGTGGCGTTGAATATGGTGGAGAGTTGGGTCAAGGCAGGGTTACCCCGCGAGGACTTGCAAACCATTCTGGATCCGTTGCAGCGTGAACTTGCGACACTGATGCAGAAGGTTTACCAGGGATGCAATGACTTTTTGCAAGCCCAGGGTATCCAGGCGCAGCAGGATTTGAGGGTGCGGGTGAACCGTTCGCCGACTTCAGGCGCCGGGGGGCTGCAAGCCGGGCCAGCGTCGCGCGCGCTGGAGCAATCGCAACAGGCGCACGCATCGATGCGTGGCATGGCGCACCCTTCGGGACGGAGTATGCCCTCGCACATGGCGCCTCCAGGATCGGCGTATGGCATGGCGCATGGCGCAGCAATGTCCGGCGGCATGACGCCGCTGGTCCGGGCACGCCAGCGGGCCTATGGCGTGGTGGGGCAATTGCGGCGTCTGCTGAGCACTTCTGGCACCGGTTTCGACATGGTCAATGCTCCGCCCGCCTCGGCCGCACTGGCGCATGCCCTGGCCGCCCATCGTGTGCAGGCAGAAACCTATTACAGCACCGTGGGCGGTGCCATGCCAGACTACAGTCCGGCCGCCGTGGTGCAACTGGCGGGTGTGGTGCGCAACCGCGCCACCGAGTTCAAGAAGAAGGCCGACACCGAGGGCGAAAAAGCCATCATTGAGGTGGTCGCGCTGATGTTTCAGAGTATTTTGTCGGAAGACCGCATTCCATCGGCCGTGCGCGTGTGGTTTGCGCGGCTGCAGGTGCCCGTGTTGCGCGTGGCGCTGGCTGAGCCTGAATTTTTCAGCAACCTGGGCCACCCGGCCCGCCAGCTTATTGATCGCATGGGCTCCTGTGCGTTGGGGTTCGATGCGGCGTCTATCTCGGGCAGCGCGCTCGAGGCGGAGATCAAACGCATCGTGCAGGTGATCGAGCAGTACCCCGAAACCGGGCGGCGGGTGTTCCAGCTGGTCTACGACGAGTTCGAGAAATTCCTGGCCAAGTTTCTTACTGAAAAACAGGCAACCTCGCGCCTGGTGAGTGTTGCACAGCAGGTCGAGCAGAAGGAAGCGCTGGCAATCAATTACACGATCGAGCTGCGCACCATGCTCAAGGATATGCCGGTGCGCGACGAGATTCGGGAGTTTTTGTTCAAAACCTGGGCCGAGGTGTTGGCCCTGTCGGCCGTGCGCGAAGGGCCGCAGCATGCCGACACGGTGGCGTTCAAGCGCACCGCAGCGGACTTGGTGTGGGCGGCCAGTGCAAAGCCCAATCGCAGTGAGCGTGCCCAGGTGATCCAGAGCCTGCCGGGGCTGCTGCAACGCCTGCGCCAGGGCTTGGCGCTGCTGGGCACGACGGGCGCCCCGCAGGATGCACAAATCAAGGCGCTGACAGATACATTGGCGGAGGCGTTCCTGTCCAAGACGGCGGCCATTCCGCTGGAGCATATCGAAGCTCTGGCCAAGCGCCTGGCGAACCTGGAGGAGTACATCGGCGATGCCGTCATGGGCGATATGCCGCTCGACGCCGACAGTATCGAAATGATGACCGGCATCGATGCCTCCTCCATCCATGTGGTGGCCGACAACGGTGCGCCGGTGGACGAGGCGATGGTGGCCTGGGCGCAGGAGTTGCAAGTGGGCAATTGGTTTACGCTGGATCACAACGGATCGAGCCGCCAGGTGCAATACGCATGGCACAGCGAGCGCAAACAGTTGCACCTGTTTGCCGCGACCAATGGCAGCAGCTTCCTGATCCAGTTGCGCCGTCTTGGCGCGTACCTGCAGGCCGGACTGCTGGTGGCGCGCGAGGAAGAAGGGCTTACCGTGCGTGCGACACGCGATGCCCTTGCCAAGCTCAACGCAAACCCTGAGCGACTGTTGGGGTAGTCCCAGGCAGGCAACAAGCGGGGTTGCAAGTCGCTTGTCGGCTCAGGCCCGGCCCATGCGCTGAAACAGACCGCCAGGAAGGCGTGATACAGCCCCTGCGAGCTCCATGTCCAAGAGTTGTACCTGCAAGGTGGCTGTGTCGAGCCCGGTGCGGGCCTGCAAGGCGTCCATACCGATGGGGTCAAACCCCATGGCGGTGAGCAGGGTATGGCACTCGGCACCAGGCTTCTCTGGGCAGGAGGCAGACTGCGGTGTCTCTGGCGGCCTTGCCACCTCCGCGGGCCATGGCAACTCTTCCAGCACATCCTGCGCCAGTTCCACCAGTTTGGCGCCCTGGCGGATGAGTGCATGGCAGCCCCGTGACTGGACCGAGTGGATGGATCCTGGAATGGCAAACACTTCACGGCCTTGCTCGCTGGCCAGACGGGCGGTGATCAGCGACCCTGATGCGGGCGCAGCTTCGACGACCAAGGTTCCCTGCGCAATACCGGAAATGATGCGGTTGCGCTTGGGGAAATTGGCCGCCAATGGTGGTGTGCCAAGCGGGTATTCACTCACCAGCAGCCCTCGCCTGGCGATTTTGCGGGCCAGATCGAGGTGCTGTCTGGGGTAGACGCGGTCCAGGCCGGTGCCCACCACGGCGATGGTGGCAGGCGTCGTGTCGTCCTCCGTGGCAGCGGTGAGAGCGCCTTCATGCGCGGCAGCGTCGATGCCCAGAGCGAGCCCCGACACAATCGTCAGTCCTGCGGCCCGCAGCGTGTGGGCGAATTGCCGGGCGTTTTCCTGTCCTTGTGGTGTCGGGTTGCGGCTTCCGACCATGGCCAGGCAGCGCATGTGTCGCAAAACAGAGGGCTGCAGAAAACGTGCGGGCCCCATGATGTACAGCATCAAAGGCGGATCTTCGGTCTGGAGCAGTGCCGGGGGATACAGTGGATCACCCAGAGGGGCAATGGCTCGTGCTGGAGCGTCGGGTTGATCGACTGCCTGGAGCCAGGTCCAGGTAGCGTCCAGCAAGGGCGCCCAGCCTGAAGGCGCTGTCTGCAACGCTTTGGCTTGTGCTGCGCTACAGCAAGTCTGCAGGGCCTGTGCCGATTGGTTAAAAATATTCGCAGGCAGGCCAAAGGCTGCCAGTAAACGCCGGGCAGACAGGTTTCCGACGCCCGGAGTCAAAGACAGCCGCAGCCATGAAGCGAGTTCGTCGCGATCCATGCCGAGGCTCGGTTTCTCTGGTCTGGGGCGATCAGACGATCGCCCTGGCTGCTACTTAGTCGGGGTTGACCAAGCGATCGCCTACGCGCACCGGAACATTGACATCCAGGATGAGCGCGTACGAGACGCGATTGAACGTGCGGAACACCATGGCCATGCCGTTGCGTTCGCTTGGGAGCTTGATATCGGTGCGCACGCCGTCGTTCACGTCACGGATGCGGTTGCCTTTGGTCATCAGGCTGAGTACATGGCCGACTTCGATGCCATCCTGCTCGCCCAGGTTGATGGCCACCACGTCGTTCTGTGCGGCATTGGCCATGGCTGAGCTGCCGTAGATCGACACCACGCGGGCATCCAGGTCGAGTTGTGGTGCGTGCGGGATGTAGCTGGTGAACATGCGAGGGGGGGCAGGCAACAGGCGGTCGCCCGTACGGATTTCTTCCTTGATGCCCGTGATGTCCAGGGACGCAGGCACGTACTCGGAAATCATGCCGCCCTTGCCGTTGGAGCTGTCCTCAAATGTTTCGCCTCGCACCAGCACCGCCTGGCCCAGGTACTGCGCTTCATAGCCGAGGATGTCGCCGGTCTGCGGGTCTTTCAGTGCGACAGCGTCGCGGAATACGCGGAACTGGCGTGGCTCACCCGGATCGGTGCGCAGTGGGTTGGCGGCGTCTCCCCGTGCATAGATGCGGTCACCGGTGCTCATCAGTACACGCTCTTCAAAGGTGCCCACAATGCGCGGCGCCTGCTTCAGGGTCTCCGCATCGACCACCAGAGGTTCGGCCAGGAAAGGTTCGATCAGGTGGGGTTTGAGGGTGGGCAGCGCCGTATCCGAAAGGCTGTCCGAGCGTGTGCGTGGAGACACGCGCACGGTTTCCGGCGCGCCGGACGCTGTGGTGCGCAGGCGGGCAACGCCGCCTGTCTTGTCCAAGTACAGAGTCTGGCCCGGGAAAATCAGGTGGGGATTGTGAATGGCCTGCAGGTTCATGCCCCACAGCTCTGGCCAGCGCCAGGGGCGCTTGAGGTACATGCCGGAGATTGCCCAGAGGGTGTCGCCACGCTTGACCACGTAGGTGTCGGGCGCATCGGGCGCGAGTTCGGTCAGTGGCACGCCCTGCTGTGCAACCTGCGCAGCAGTGCTGCGCTGGCTGGCCGTGATGGGTTGGCTCTGTGCCTGGGCCACGGAGGCGACCAAGGCTGCGCAGAGGAAAGCGACTGCGCCTGCTGTTGCCCGTCGCACACTGGTGATTGCCGCCATGTCGTTCCTGTTTTCTTGCATTGCTGAAGGCCCCCTCGCTGGCGCCGCTGTGCAACCCAGGGAGGGGCGCACGCGGCAAAATACATTACAAATCAACTGAGATTCTCTGCTCAAGCCCTTGATTCGGCAATGATTATTGGGTATGACTGCTGCGCAGACCCAAAAAAGTGGCGAAAATAGCGACATATTTCTAGCGTGCTCATGGCAATTCTTCCCATTCTTTGTTATCCCGATCCCCGTCTGCACCTTGTGGCAAAGCCCGTGCAGCAGGTGGATGACCGTGTCCGCCAGCTCGTCTCGGACATGTTGGAGACCATGTATGACGCCCATGGCATCGGTCTGGCGGCGACCCAGGTCGACGTCCATGAGCGGGTCGTTGTGATTGATGTGTCCGAGGAGCGTAATACGCCGCTGGTGTTGATCAACCCTGAAATTGTCTGGTACAGCCCGGAGAGGCACCGGGGCGACGAAGGTTGTTTGTCCGTGCCGGGCATTTACGACGGCGTAGAGCGCGCGGATGCGGTGCACGTACAGGCCTTGGATGCCCAGGGAGCGCTACGCACCATTGAGGCCAGCGATTTGCTCGCCGTCTGCATCCAGCATGAGCTCGATCATCTGCTGGGCAAGGTCTTCGTCGAATACTTGTCGCCGCTTAAACGCAATCGCATTAAATCCAAGATGCTCAAGCGCCAGCGCGAGGAGCGTGAATGATGCGCCGTCTTCTCGCAGGATGGGCAGCGCTGGTTTTAGCCCTGCTGGTGACCGCTTGTGCCACGTCCGGGGCCGTGCGCCTGGGTGCCACGGTCGATGAAGTCGTGGCTCGCCAAGGTGAACCCTTTGCCGCCTACCAGTTGGCCAAAGGCCAGCGTTTGCTGTACCGTCCGCAGCCCGGACAGGTGCAAAGCCTGGACTTCGACACCTCGGGGAAATTGATCAGCATGGAGTCGGTGCTCACGGAGCCGCGGCTAGGGGCCATCGCGGTGGGTCAGTGGCGCGCGGCCGATGTGCAGCAGACTTTCGGCCCCCCCAACCGCCGCGCGGCGGACGGCGAGCAGGGCAGCGTCTGGACCTACTTTTTCGCGTCCTATGGCGTGCATCGGCGGGCGCGCATCTCCCTGGACGCTGCGGGCGTCGTGCAGCGGGTCGATTTTGCCGATGATCCGGCGGCCGACGAGCGTTACCGCTAGGTTGCAATGAACATTGTTTTCGCCGGTACGCCGGAGTTTGCCCGTGTTGCATTGCAGGCGCTGGTGCAGGCAGGCTTCAGTGTGCCCCTGGTGTTGACGCAACCAGACCGCCCCGCCGGGCGCGGGCTGAAGTTACAAGCGTCGCCGGTCAAGCAATATGCACTGGAGCAGGGCATCGCGGTCGAGCAGCCACGCAGCCTGCGTTTGGACGGCAAGTTTCCGGAGGATGCGGCGCGTGCCCAATCCGTTTTGGAGGCCGTCCGGGCGGATGTGATGGTGGTGGCCGCTTATGGCCTGATCTTGCCGCAGTGGGTACTGGATCTGCCAGCCCGAGGGTGCCTGAATATCCACGCCAGCCTTTTGCCGCGATGGCGTGGTGCCGCTCCCATCCACCGTGCCATCGAGGCGGGTGATGCGCAGACGGGCGTGACCATCATGCAAATGGACGCGGGCCTGGACACTGGTGACATGCTGCTGAGCGAGACCATGCCCATCTTGTCCACGGACACGACCGCTACCCTGCACGACCGGCTGGCCGAACAAGGCGGGCGCCTCATTGTCCAGGCGTTGGTGCAGATGCAAGGTGCCGACCTGCATCGCGTGCCGCAACCGGTCGAAGGCGTGACTTATGCCCACAAGATCGATAAGGCGGAGAGCAGCGTGGACTGGATGCAACCAGCCGAGGCGATTGGCCGTCACATTCGTGCGCTGACGCCATTTCCCGGCGCGAGCACGACCTTGGATGGTGAGCTCATTAAATTGGTTGATTATGAAATTGATAGCTTCCAGCGCTTGACAGATAAGCGTTGCGGCCAGATTTTATCTGTAAATTCTCAAGGTATCACGGTTGCCTGTGGTGAAGGTGCCCTGCGCTTGACGGTGCTGCAGCGCGCCGGCGGAAAACGTTTGGCAGCCGCCGATTTTGTGCGGGGATTTCCCTTGCTGCCGGGCATGGTGCTGGGCCCGTCTGCACAGACCGGGAGCAGCGGGTGACTTGGCGCGCGGTTGGCGTCACGGTGCGCCATCCGTCCTTTCGCCAGGGCGTGACCGACATGTTGGGCACGGGTGTAGGCGTGGGGGCCTGGGGTTTGGTGACGGGCGTTGCCATGGTCAAGAGTGGCATGTCGGTGCCGATCGCGCTGCTGATGTCGATTCTGGTGTACGCCGGCAGCGCCCAGTTGGCGGTGCTCCCGCTGCTGGCCGTAGGCGCGCCGCTGTGGGTGGTGTGGCTGACCGCAGCCTGTGTCAATCTGCGTTTTGTCATTTTCAGCAGCATGTGGCGCAGCTACTTCCAGTATTTGCCTTTGCGCCAGCGGCTGGCCATCGGGTATTTCAGCGGAGACGTGATCTTCGTGGCCTTCATGAAGCGCTTTCCCGAATCCCGGCCCCTGCCCGAGCAGGTGCCGTTTTTCTGGGGCGCGGCCTCCGTCAACTGGCTGGCCTGGCAAGTGCCATCGGTCGCGGGCATTGTGCTGGCCAATGCCATACCGCTTTCCTGGGGGCTGGGTTTTGCCGGGGTACTGGCCCTGTTGGGTGTGCTGTTGTCGTTGTTGTTCGATCGCGCCACCTGGCTGGCCACAGCGGTCGCCGGGACGGCGGCCGTGGCGGCTTTCGCTTTGCCACTCAAGCTCAACATCCTGGTGGCCATCGCCGCCGCCGTGGCTGCAGGCCTGCTGATGGAGGCCGTGGAGCAGCAACGCCAACGCAACAGAAAGATCCACGAAAACGCAGCTGAATCCTTGGAGTCCTCCGTCGACGGTGCGTCGCCTCCCCGAAGGGATGGGGCTGCATGAGCGCGGACACGATCCAGGCCTTGCTGGCCATTGCGGGACTGGCGCTGATTACGGTGCTGGCGCGCGCATTTTTCATGATCCCAGAGCGTGAAATTCCCATGCCAGACTGGCTGCGACGCGGCCTGAAATACGCGCCGCTGGCCGCACTCACGGCGGTGATCGCTCCAGAGATCTTCATGGCGCAGGGTGCACTGATCGGCACGTTGCAAGATGCACGCCTGCCGGCCGTGCTGTGCGCAACCGGCTACTACTTCTGGCGGCGCGGAATTCTGGGCACCATCGTCGTGGGTATGCTGGTCTATCTGCCGCTGCACATCGGGCTGGGCTGGTAGCCACCCTGCGCAGGTCGATGGGTTGGGATTGTGGGTGCCTACAATGGCCGCTTCGCCGCAGGAGTGGCCCGCTGACCTATTTGCCCCATGAACATTCTTCGCTTTTCCGATCTGTGCGCCCAAGGCCGAGTCCGTGGCCAGCGCGTTTTCATTCGTGCCGACCTGAACGTGCCGCTGGATGGCCAAGGCGCCATCACAGAGGACACGCGCATTCGCGCCTCGGTGCCCTGTATCCAGATGGCGCTGGACGCCGGTGCCGCCGTCATGGTGACCAGCCACCTGGGGCGCCCGACCGAAGGGGACTTCAAGCCCGAAGACTCCCTTGCACCGGTGGCCGCGCGCCTGGCAAGTCTGCTGGGGCGTGAGGTACCGTTGCTGCGCGACTGGGTCGACGGTGTGCAGGTTCAGCCGGGCCAGGTGGTATTGCTGGAAAACTGCCGCATTAATGTGGGTGAGAAAAAAAACGCCGAACCTCTGGCGCGCAAGTTGGCGGCCCTGTGCGACATCTTTGTGAATGACGCTTTTGGCACGGCCCACCGCGCCGAAGGCACAACCTACGGTATCGCCCAGTACGCGCCGATAGCCTGCGCAGGCCCGCTGCTGGCCGCCGAGATTGACGCCATTACCCAGGCGTTAGCGAAGCCCCGGCGCCCACTGGTGGCTATCGTGGCAGGCTCCAAGGTGTCCACCAAGCTCAGCATTCTGCAAAGCCTGTCCCGCAACGTCGATCAACTGATCGTGGGCGGCGGCATTGCCAATACCTTCATGCTCGCTGCAGGCCTGCCTATCGGCAAAAGCCTGGCTGAGCCCAGCCTGGTGGAGGAGGCCCGCGCAGTGATCTCGGCCATGAAGGCGCGTGGCGCCGAAGTGCCGATTCCTACCGATGTTGTCACGGCCAAGACCTTTGCAGCCGATGCGATCGCCGTCACCAAAGCTGCGGCCGATGTGGCCGAGGATGACCTGATCCTGGACATTGGCCCGGAGACGGCGCGCCGACTGGCCGCGCAACTCAAGTCGGCTGGCACGATTGTCTGGAATGGGCCCGTGGGCGTGTTTGAGTTCGCCGCTTTTGAAAATGGCACGCGCACCATTGCGAATGCCATTGCAGAATCCCCTGCATTCAGTATTGCCGGGGGCGGCGATACGCTGGCTGCCATTGCCAAATATGGTATCGAGAGCAAGGTGGGATATATCTCTACCGGAGGTGGCGCGTTTCTGGAAGTGCTGGAAGGCAAGACCTTGCCTGCGTTCGAAATTCTTGAAAAACGCGCTTCAAATTGAATCGGCTGATGCAGGGTGGGAAAACTGCAGACTGTGACAAAAACAACAAAGCGTCTGCACTCCGGCCTAGTTAGCGCATCTTTTTCTTGTTTTTGTTGAGGATAGCGCCCAAAATAATTTTCAGTCGTGCGGGTCAACATTTTGTGTTGCCGTGCCATTCAAATCCGTAGGAGGGAAATCATGGTGTTTTCAAAGGCAATCAGCCTGGCCGTGCTGGCTGGCGCTGTGGCAACTCTGGTGGGTTGCGCAACGAGGGCGCCCATTCCCCTCGCTGAGAATTTCGAGTTGACAGTGCAACCAAAGGTGCGCTCGGCCGGCCATTGGGAACTGGTGTCGCGTGATGTGGTGGCGCAAACCTTGGCCACCCTCGACAAGGCCGGTGTGGCGCCTGGCTCGCAGTTGCACGTGGCACTGCCCGCCAACCCCAGTTCGTTCGATCTGGCATTCCGCGATTTCCTGATCACCAAACTGGTGCAAAGCGGTGCCCCGGTGCAGCAAATGCCCGGGCAGACGCTGGATGTGACCTACCATGCGCAGCTGGTGCGCCACAACAGTGAGCGTCCCCACTTCATTCCAGGTCAGTTCACGATGCTCGCAGCCGGCGTGATGGCCGCTTACGGTCTGCGCAACCACCATCTGGATGCGCAGTTGCTGGCCGCGCTGGGTCTCACGGCCGCTGCCGATTACGGCGCCAGCATCAATTCTGGTGGCCCGACCAACACGGAAATGATCCTCACCACCACCGTCACCCGGGGCGGTCAGTACATTGTTCGCAAGACAGACGTGTACTACCTCGAGAACGCAGACACGCCTTTGTTCATGCGTCCTTCGTACAAGAGCGTCAACATGAAGGTGGTCTCGCAATGAAATCGTATGCACTTTTGACCGTACTCGCCGGCGCGCTGCTGGCAGGCTGCGCCAGCAACACTGCACCGGTGCGTGTGGAGCCCACCTACCAGGAGGCTGCCAGCAACCTGTTCCTGCAAAGTAATGGTGAGGCCATCACCAAGCTTGTGGCTGGTTTCGATATGTCCACCCTGGGCAGCGGCCCTGTGCTGGTGGCTACGGTGGTGAATGTCAATGACATGAGCCGTTCCGCTCCTTTGGGCCGTACCTTGTCCGAGCAGTACGCATCGGTCATGGCGGGCAAGGGTTTCAATGTCAAGGAGATCAAGCTCCGTGGCGAAGTGTTCGTGAAGGAAGGCGCTGGCGAGTTGCTGCTGTCGCGTGAGATCAAGGACATTGCACGCAACCAGAACGCCTCACTGGTGCTCGTCGGCACCTACTCGGCGGCAGCCAATTTCACCTTTGTCAGCCTGAAGCTGGTGCGTACAGAAGACAGCCGCATCGTGCGCGGACATGACTACGCGCTGCCGAACGACCGCGATGTTCAGCGCCTCCTGCAGGTGCCACGCTAAATTTTCCTGGGCCCGTTCCGGGTTCTGAAAACTGCTCAAAAAGGCCGTCGGATGACGGCCTTTTTCGTTGATGGTGCAATAGCCTGGCCGCTGCTGCAGTTCGTTGCGAGCATGTAACTGCTTCCATGTAAAAATTGAAACCTGATTACAAATTCGAAAGAGGCTTTCCATGACGTTGCGCCGTGCTACCAAGATTGTTGCCACCCTGGGTCCTGCGTCCAGTGACCTCGTCATCCTCGAAAAGATGATCAATGCAGGGGTCAACGTCGTGCGCTTGAATTTCAGCCATGGTACGGCCCAGGACCACATCGATCGGGCCCAAATGGTGCGCGAAGCGGCCCAGCGGGCCGGGCGTGAAGTGGCCATCATGGCCGACCTGCAGGGCCCCAAGATTCGGGTAGGCAAATTTGCAGAGGGGCGCGTGATGCTGGAGAGCGGCGCGTCCTTCGTGCTGGATGCTTCGCGCACCGAGCTGGGCGATCTGAGCGGTGTTGGCCTGGACTACAAGGAACTGCCGCGGGATACCCGGGTGGGAGACGTGCTTTTGCTCAACGATGGGCTGATCGTGCTTACCGTGGATGCAGTGCGCGGTGATGCCGTGCACACCACGGTGCGAATCGGTGGCGAGCTGTCGAACAACAAGGGTATCAACAAGCAGGGTGGTGGTTTGACAGCTCCCGCATTGACTGGCAAAGACATGGACGATATCCGTACTGCCATGAGTTTTCAGGCGGACTATGTGGCAGTGAGTTTTCCGAAGAATGCGACGGACATGGAGATGGCGCGCCAGTTGTGCAATGTTGCCGCAGCGCCCTACCGGCATAAGCCAGGTCTGATTGCCAAGATTGAACGTGCAGAAGCCATTCCAAGACTGGAAGAAATTCTGAAAGCCAGCGACGGCATCATGGTGGCCCGGGGCGACTTGGCGGTGGAAGTGGGCAATGCCGTCGTGCCTGCCTTGCAGAAGAAGATGATCCGCATGGCACGGGACATGGACAAGGTGGTCATTACTGCCACGCAGATGATGGAGAGCATGATCACCAACCCGGTGCCCACGCGGGCAGAAGTTAGCGATGTTGCCAATGCGGTACTTGATGGAACCGATGCGGTCATGCTCAGCGCCGAGACGGCGGCAGGAAAGTACCCGCTGGAAACCGTGCTGGAAATGGCCAAGATTTGTGCTGCCGCCGAATCAGCGGAAGATGCACAACTTGATGCTGATTTCTCGGGGCGTGCCTTCTCCAGCATCGACCAGTCCATTGCCATGGGAGCCTTGTTCACCGCCCATCACCTGGGGGCCAAGGCCATCGTTGCCATGACGGACAGTGGTTCTACGGCGCTTTGGATGAGCCGTCACCGTATCCATATTCCCATCTACGCACTCACGCCCAAGGTCGCCACGCAACGGCGTATGGCCTTGTTTCGCAACGTGCGCCCGCTGCTCATGGACACCAGCGCCGACCGGGATACGGCGCTTGAGCAGGCGGAGAGCCAACTCAAATTGCGCAATATCGTCAGCAGCGGGGATGTCTACGCCATCACTTGTGGCGAGCCCATGGGGGCGCCAGGCGGAACCAATATGCTGAAAATTTGCCGAGCCATCTGAACTGGAGCGGCAGAAGTCGTACGGCAATCGCACTACAGGCCACTCCGGTCACAGCGCCCGCCAGCACATCCGTTGGAAAGTGCAGGCCGAGGCACAAACGGCTCCAGGCGATGACTCCAGCATAGATCAGCCCGACCCACGCCACAGAGTGCCGGCCGGTGTAGAAAAGGGCTCCCGCCATGGCGAATGCCGTCGCTGTGTGCATACTGGGGAAGCCGGGGCGATGCCCCTGGGGAGCCCATTGGAGACCAAGTCCGAACTCGGCCGGCCTTGGAAAAGGCACCGACAAGCGAATCCCCCGAACAACACACCAGGTGATGAGCAGCGCTGTCAAGCACAGTAGCAGCGTCCGTCCTGGGAAGAGCATCGGACGCCGGAGAGAAACCGCCAGTAGAGCCAGCATGCCGATCGCTTCGCCCTGGGAGGCCGCACGTGCCATCCATATCACTGTCGCGGGTGTTTCAGGGTTTGCATTGAGTGCCTGAAAAAGGGCCAGATCAAGTGACAGCATCGAAGACCTTTCCGGCACTGGCAAGGTTCTGGTCTTCGGTTCTACGCCGTTGCAGGGCTTGGGCCACGATGTCGCACAGCCATCCTGTGGTCCAGCAAAGCCATCCCGTCCAGAGGGTATGACTGAGGAAGTGGGCTCCGCGAACTTGTTGTGCTCCGCCCAACGCCAAGCCTGCGGTCAAAGCGCATGCCAGCCAGATGCGTGCAGCACGCGGCTGGCGACGGCGCAGCGCGAAATAGCCGCCAATAAAAGCAAAGCCGGCCGAGGCGTGGCCTGCCGGAAAGCATTTGCCACCGCCGCCATCCAGGGTGCCCAGTGCCCAGTGCGAGGCATAACGTGCCACACCGCCGAATTCGGTCAGATCCCAGGGGCAACTGGTGGTGCTTGCGTATTTCAAACCGGTCACCACGGCCAGCGATAGCAATGTGGTCAGGGCCAGTTGTACGCGCTCGGCACGCTCAGTGCGCCGCAAGAAACCCACGGGGCGCCAGATGAAAACCACGAGCGCGAGCACGATCAGCCACGCGAGTCGGCGCGGTCCCTCGTGCATGACTTGCACAAAGAACCAGTGGTCGCGCAATGGAAATCCGGTTGCTGATCCAAAAACATGGGCGAGTGCCCGATCCTGCCCCCAGGCGTCCCATGCAATCAGGCAGAACAATGCGGTGAAGGTCCACGCCAGCAGGCGGAAGTGGTCAGAGCGTGTAGCGGGTGCGGTCGTTGCGGCTTGGGGCATGGGGTGACGTTATCGCGCCACACTTAACCGCCCCTTAACTTTGATGCCGGCGCCATCAGGATGTCGCAGGCCGGTCTGTTCCTATCGGATGGCGCGCCAGTCACCGCCCAGCGAACGATGGATTGCGGCTGTGCGGGGAGAGGCGGCTAAAATCAAGAGTTACGAAGCGGTTACCAAGCGCTTCTCTTCTCAAACTTGAATGGACCTCACACCATGCCTCTCGTCTCGATGCGCGAATTGCTTGATCATGCTGCCAGCAATGGCTATGGCATTCCTGCCTTCAACGTCAACAACCTGGAGCAGGTCCAGGCCGTCATGGCTGCCGCCGATGAGGTGGGTGCCCCGGTGATTCTTCAGGCCAGTGCCGGTGCCCGCAAGTATGCTGGCGAGAGTTTCATCAAACATTTGATCCAGGCGGCTTGCGAAGCGTACCCGCATATTCCGCTGGTGATGCACCAGGACCATGGCACATCACCCGCCATCTGCCAGGGTGCGATCGATCTGGGTTTTGGCTCGGTGATGATGGACGGCTCGTTGATGGAGGACGGCAAGACCCCGTCGTCCTTTGACTACAACGTGGACGTGACGCGCAAGGTCGTCGCAATGGCGCACAAGGTGGGCGTCACGGTTGAAGGAGAGCTCGGCTGCCTGGGTTCGCTGGAAACCGGTGAGGCTGGCGAGGAAGACGGCGTGGGCGCAGTGGGCAAGCTTGACCATAGCCAGATGCTGACAGACCCTGAGGAAGCCGCTCTGTTCGTCAAGGCCACCCAGCTCGACGCGCTGGCCATTGCGATCGGCACCAGCCATGGCGCCTACAAATTCACGCGCAAGCCCACGGGCGACATCCTGGCGATCAGCCGCGTTCAGGCCATCAATGCCCGTATTCCCAATACCCATCTGGTGATGCACGGGAGCTCCAGCGTGCCGCAAGAACTGCTGGCAATCATCAACCAGTACGGCGGCAAGATGAAGGAGACCTACGGCGTGCCTGTCGAGGAAATCCAGAAGGCCATCCAGTTCGGTGTGCGCAAAATCAACATTGACACCGACATTCGCCTTGCCATGACGGGCGCGGTGCGCAAGTTCATGGCAGAGAACCCGGAAAAATTCGACGCCCGCGAGTGGCTCAAGCCCGCACGCGAGGCGGCCAAGGCCATTTGCAAACAGCGCTACATCGAGTTTGGCTGCGAGGGTCAGGGCGCGAAGATCAAGGGGGCGTCGCTGAGCGTCATGGCGCAAAAATACGCCGCGGGCGAATTGGCCCAGGTGGTCCGCTGAAACTTCTGCGCTTTCATCCAGTGCAAACCGGCAGCCCTCGTGCTGCCGGTTTTTGTATTGGGGGCTCTTCTCTACAGGAACATGTCCGTTACGCGATAGAACCTGAATATTCTTAATGTAAGCTCGCGGTCAGTTAACCCGTGCGAGCCGGGGCTGGGAGTGGAGCCTCTCCCGGCTCGGCCCATCGCGCATGCAAGCCGCCGGGGCGCTTGTGCAACGATTACGAAACTAGGAGGAGACCATCCATGCAAACAAGCCCAACACCACCGGTGCAGCGCATCGGCGTGCCCAGGGAAACCTTCCACGGCGAAAAGCGCGTAGCCACTGTGCCGGACGTGGTGGAAAAACTCGTCAAACTCGGCTTCAAGGTCGCCGTCGAATCCGGCGCGGGCGATGCGGCCCATTTCAGCGATGACACTTACCGCGCTGTCGGCGCCGAGGTGCTGCCCGATGCTAGCGCGCTGTGGGCCGCTTCGGACATCGTACTCAAGGTGCGTCCGCCGAGCAGTGACGAAGTGATGCTGATGCGTGAGGGCGGCACGCTGATTGGCTTTGTCTGGCCCGCGCAGAACCCCGAATTGATGCAGCAGCTCACGGCCAAGAAGGCCACGGTACTGGCCATTGACTGCCTGCCGCGCACGCTGAGCCGCGCACAGAAGATGGATGCACTGACATCGACCGCGGGTGTGAGCGGCTATCGTGCGGTCATCGAAGCGGCCAATGCCTTCGGTCGCTATTTCAACGGCCAGATCACGGCCGCAGGCAAGGTGCCACCGGCCAAAGTGTTCATTGCCGGTGCGGGCGTTGCGGGCCTGGCAGCCATCGGTACGGCGGCCAGTCTGGGTGCCATCGTGCGCGCCAACGACACGCGCGCCGAGGTGGCCGACCAGGTCAAGTCGCTGGGCGGCGAGTTCGTCAAGGTCGACTATGAAGAAGACGGCGCGGGCGGTGGCGGCTATGCCAAGGTCATGAGCGAGGGCTTTCAGGCCGCGCAGCGCCAGATGTATGCGACCCAGGCCAAGGACGCGGACATCATCATTACCACGGCCCTGATCCCCGGCAAGCCCGCACCCAAGCTCATCACCGCCGAGATGGTGCAGTCGATGAAGCCCGGCAGCGTGATCGTGGACATGGCCGCCGAGCAGGGCGGCAACTGCGAGCTGACCGTGCCCGGTGAAGCCGTAGAGCGCCACGGCGTGACCATCATCGGCTACACCGACCTGGCTTCGCGCCTGGCCAAGCAGTCGTCCACGCTGTATGCCACCAACCTGCTGCGCCTGGTGGAGGAATTGTGCAAGGCCAAGGATGGCGTGGCCGTGGTCAACATGGAAGACGATGCCATCCGTGGCCTCACGGTCACCAAGGATGGCGCCATCACCTGGCCCGCACCCGCCTTGAAGCCTGCGGCCGTGCCCGCAGCGCCCGCCAAGCCGGCTGCAGCGGTGGTTGTGAAGGCCAAAGGTGGCCATGGGCAAAGCGCGGAGCCAGCCTCCGTCAAAAGTGCCGCGGTCTTGTTTGTTTTTGGCGCGCTGCTGTTTTGGCTGATTGGCGCCAACGCCCCGAAAGAATTCCTGGGCCACTTCACCGTGTTTGTGCTGGGGTGCTTTGTGGGCTACATGGTGGTGTGGAACGTCAAGCCCGCTTTGCACACCCCGCTGATGAGTGTGACCAACGCCATCAGCAGCATCATCGTCATTGGTGCATTGGTGCAAATCTCGCCCGTGGCAGCGGCGGTGAACCGGCCCAACGATGCCATTACCTGGCTGGCTGCGGCAGGGATTGTGCTCACTGCGATCAATATGTTTGGCGGCTTTGCCGTGACCCAGCGCATGCTGGCAATGTTCCGCAAATAAGAGAGGCGATGCATGTTCATCACAACTGAATTGGCGACAGTCTCCTATATCGGGGCGACGATTTTATTTATCTTGAGTCTGGGCGGCCTCTCCAACCAGGCTACCGCACTGCGCGGGAACCTCTACGGCATCGTGGGCATGACCCTGGCGGTGCTGGCCACCGTGTTTGGCCCCAGCGTCACTCTGGCCGGTATTCCGTGGATCATTGGCGCGGTGTTGGTGGGCGCCAGTATCGGCCTGTATGCAGCGCGCACGGTGAAGATGACGCAGATGCCCGAGCTGGTGGCCTTGATGCACAGCATGGTGGGTTTGGCGGCCATGCTGGTGGGTTTTGCCACCTTTGTGGATCCCAGCGCCTCGGCCGACCTGACGGGTGCGGCACACGCCATCCATGCGCTGGAAATCTACATTGGCATCTTCATTGGTGCCATCACGTTCTCCGGCTCTATCGTGGCGTTTGGCAAGCTGTCGGGCCGCATTGGCGGCAGTCCCATGCTGTTGCCCGGACGCCATGTACTGAACCTGATTGCCCTGCTGGTGGTGGTCTACTTTGGCAGCGAGTTTTTGCACGCCGCCACGCCCGAGGCGGGCATGCTGCCGTTGATTGTGATGACGGTGGTTGCTCTGCTGTTTGGCGTGCACATGGTGATGGCCATTGGCGGTGCAGACATGCCGGTGGTGGTGTCCATGCTCAACAGCTACTCAGGCTGGGCGGCAGCGGCTACGGGCTTCATGCTGAGCAACGATTTGTTGATCGTGACGGGCGCGCTGGTGGGTTCCAGCGGTGCAATTTTGTCGTACATCATGTGCAACGCCATGAACCGCAGCTTCTTCAGCGTGATTGCCGGTGGCTTTGGCACCGTGGCCGCCGCCCCCAAAGGTGCCGGCGATGTGGCGCAGCCTGCGGGTGAGGTGGTACCGGTGAGCGCTGTGGAAACGGCGGAGCTGCTGCGCGAGGCCAAGAGTGTGGTCATTGTTCCGGGCTACGGTATGGCGGTGGCGCAGGCCCAGCACACCGTGTTCGAGATCACCAAGCATCTGCGTGAAAAAGGCGTGAATGTGCGGTTTGGCATTCATCCGGTGGCCGGGCGCATGCCGGGCCACATGAATGTGCTGCTGGCCGAGGCCAAGGTGCCCTACGACATCGTGATGGAGATGGACGAGATCAACGATGACTTCCCCGACACCGACGTCGTCATGGTCATCGGTGCCAATGACATCGTGAATCCCAGCGCGCTGGACGACCCATCGAGCCCCATCGCCGGCATGCCTGTGCTTGAAGTGTGGAAGGCCAAGACCTCGATCGTGATGAAGCGCTCCATGGCCTCGGGCTATGCGGGCGTGGACAACCCGCTCTTCTACAAGGAAAACAACCGCATGCTGTTTGGCGACGCCAAGAAAATGCTCGATGAGGTGCTGGTCGCGCTCAAGAGCTGACAGGGCATAATTTCCGCGACAGAAAAGTACGATCGTGCGGAATTTCTGGCGCGGTCAAAAATACGCGAAAAACATAACAGGAGACCTGGAGATGACCGACCGCATTTGGCTCAAGAGCTACCCGTCTGGCGTACCCGCTGACATTGACCCCGGGCAATATCCGTCCCTCGTGGCGCTGATGGAGGAGGCCTTCAGCAAGTATGCCGACCGCGTGGCCTACAGCTTCATGGGCAAGGAGATCACATACGGCCAGACCGATTCGCTGAGCAAGGCCTTTGCAGCCTACCTGCAGGGCCTGGGTCTGGCCCGGGGTGACCGCGTCGCCATCATGATGCCCAACGTGCCGCAGTACCCGGTGGCAGTGGCGGCCATCCTGCGGGCCGGGTTTGTGGTGGTGAATGTCAACCCCTTGTACACGCCGCGCGAGCTGGAACACCAGCTCAAGGACTCGGGCGCCAAGGCCATCGTCATCATCGAGAACTTTGCGACCACGCTGGAGCAGTGCATCACCCACACGCCCGTCAAGCATGTGGTGCTGTGTGCCATGGGCGACCAACTGGGCCTGCTCAAAGGTGCGCTGGTCAACTACGTGGTGCGCAACGTCAAGAAAATGGTGCCCGCCTATAACCTGCCAGGTGCTGTGCGCTTCAATGAGGCCGTTGCACAAGGCACGCGCGGCACGCTCAAAAAACCGGACATCAAGCCCGATGACATCGCCCTGTTGCAATACACCGGCGGCACCACCGGGGTGAGCAAGGGTGCGGTGCTGTTGCAGCGCAACATCATTGCCAACGTGCTGCAGTCCGAGGTGTGGAATGCGCCGGTGATGAAGTTGGTGCCGGCCAACGAGCAGCCCACCAGCATCTGCGCGCTGCCGCTCTACCATATCTTCGCGTTCACGGTGAACATGATGCTGTCCATGCGCATGGGCGGCAAGACCTTGCTGATCCCCAATCCGCGTGATCTGCCCGCCGTGCTCAAGGAGTTGTCCAAGCAGCGTTTCCACAGTTTTCCCGCCGTCAATACCTTGTTCAACGGGCTGGCCAACCATCCGGACTTCAATACGGTGGACTGGAGCCACCTCAAGGTGTCGGTGGGTGGCGGCATGGCCGTGCAGGGCGCCGTGGCCAAGCTCTGGCTGGAGAAGACGGGCTGCCCCATCTGCGAGGGCTATGGCCTGTCGGAGACCAGTCCCTCGGCCACTTGCAACCCGGTCACGATCAAAGAGTTCTCCGGCACCATCGGTGTCCCCTTGCCCAGCACCTACCTGAAACTCTTGGACGACGATGGCCACGAGGTCACCACACTGGGACAGCCCGGCGAGATCGCCATCAAGGGCCCGCAGGTGATGGCTGGCTACTGGCAGCGCCCCGACGAGACCGCCAAGGTCATGACCGAAGACGGCTTCTTCAAGTCGGGCGATATCGGCATCATGGACGAGCGCGGCTACTTCAAGATCGTAGACCGCAAAAAGGACATGGTGCTGGTCAGCGGCTTCAACGTCTACCCCAACGAGGTGGAGGAAGTGGTGGCGGCCATGCCGGGCGTGATGGAATGTGCCGTGGTTGGCGTCCCCGATGAGAAGATGGGCGAAGCGGTGAAGCTGGTCATCGTCCGGAAAGACCCGGAGTTGACCGAAGCGCAGGTGCGCGAATTCTGCCGCGCCAACCTGACGGGCTACAAACAGCCCCGCGTGATCGAGTTCCGCGAAGATCTGCCCAAGACCCCTGTGGGCAAAATCCTTCGACGCGAGTTGCGCGACAAGAAGTGAGCCAAGGGGCCAGGGCCCCGGTGCGCCACAATCATGGAGCGGCTTTGGCCGCTTCTTGCATTTCCGGAGCCCCCATGACCACAGCCATCCTCAGCGCCCTTCCCGAAGAACAGTCCGGCCTTTTGGGCTATTTGGAGAAGCCCCAGAGGCTCGTGCATGCGGGCCGCACCTTCTGGCGGGGTGATCTCCATGGCAAGCCCGTGGTGCTGGCGCTCTCGGGTATTGGCAAAGTGGCAGCGGCGACCACGGCCGCCGCGCTGGTGGAGCGCTTTGGCGTGGCGCGCATTGTCTTCACCGGTGTGGCGGGTGGTGTGGGCGAAGGCGTGCGCGTGGGTGATGTGGTTGTGGCGCACGACTATGTGCAGCACGACATGGACGCTTCGCCCCTGTTCGAGCGCTGGCTGGTGCCGGGCTACGCGGGCGTGCGCCTGCCCTGCGATGCGGGGTTGTCTGCTCATCTTTCGAGAGCTGTCAGCGCTTGTCTGGCGGGCGCTGGAGCTGGTTTTTATATCCATTCAGACGGGATTCCTCCGCGCTTGCACCAGGGGCTGATGGCCAGCGGTGACCGCTTTGTGGCCTGTGCCCAGGTGTCCCGTGCGCTGCGCGAACCGCTGGTGGCGGCTGGGCACGATGTGCTGGCGGTGGAGATGGAAGGTGCCGCCGTGGCCCAGGTGTGCCTGGACTATGCTGTGCCGTTTGCCGCCGTGCGCACCATCTCGGACCGGGCCGACGACGACGCCCATGTGGACTTCCCCGTGTTCATCCAGACTGTGGCCAGCCGCTATGCAGACCACATCGTCCGCAGTTTGCTGGAATCGCTATAAAAAAAGAAGCTGCTAACGCTTGTCAGTAGGGCGTTAGAGGCTAATTTTGCTTAAAACTATCCCTTGAGCCAGCCACGCTTTCGGAAGTACCACATTGGCCCCAGCGCGCTGGCCACCATCAGCGTCAGCACGTAGGGGTAGCCCAGGCTCCAGTCGAGCTCGGGCATGTACTTGAAGTTCATGCCGTAGATGCTGGCAATCAAGGTAGGCGGCAGCAGGGCCACGCTGGCCACCGAAAAGATCTTGATGATCCTGTTCTGGTTGATGTTGATGAAACCGACCGTGGCATCCATCAAGAAGTTGATCTTGTCGAACAGGAAGGCGGTGTGGCTGTCGAGCGATTCGATGTCGCGCAGGATCTGCCGGGCTTCTTCGAACTGCTCGGCGTTGAGCATTTTGCTGCGCATCATGAAGCTGACGGCGCGGCGTGTGTCCATCACGTTGCGGCGGATGCGCCCGTTCAAGTCTTCCTGGCGTGCAATGGCGCCCAGCACCTCGCCCGCGCGTTCGTCGGTCACATCGCCCGATAGCACCTGGGTACTCACCTTTTCCAGGTCGTCGTAAATGCCTTCGAGCGTGTCGGCCGAATATTCGGCGTCGGCGTCGAACAGTTTGAGCAGCACCTCGCGGGCGTCCTCGATGAGGCCCGGTGCGCGGCGTGCACGCAGGCGCAGCAGGCGAAAGACCGGCACATCCTCATCATGGATGGAGAACAGCACACCCTTGCTTTTCAGGTTGGGATTGGTCAGGTTCAGGATGAAGGCCACGCGCACCGAGCGCGGCTTGTCGTGGTCGTCGATCAGGAAGTCGCTGCGGATGTGCAACTCGCCGTTGTCTTCTTCGTAAAAACGCGCCGACTCTTCAATGTCCTCGTCCATCGCATCTTCGGGAATGGACAGGCCGTAATACTGCGAAACCCAGCGTTTTTCGTTGATCGTCGGAGATTCCAGGTCCACCCAGATGGGCTGGAATTTGGACAGCTCTTCGAGCGACTCGATCTCTTCCTGAACGAGGCGCCCATTGGCAAGCGTGAAGATGTTGAGCATGGCTCACTCCCTGTGTATGGCGGCTGACAGCGGGGGCTTGGGTCGCTTTCAGCCCCGCCAATGGCCTGGGAGCTGAAAGCTATCGACTGGGATAGGCTTCCATGGAATGTTCTCCAAAATCTGAACCGGTGATTATCGCACCGCAGTGTGACGGTTGCATGCCGGGCACGGTCGATGCGCGGGCCGTCAAGCCGAAGTCGTTGGTGTTTGCGCCAGGCTGCGGGCAAGGCACAGATCGGCCCAGGCTCCGGGCTTGGCATGGGGGGCGCGCAGCAGGTACGGTGCATCGTAGGTCACGACAGCAGGAACCCCGGCCACCGAGTGGGCCTGGCCCCGCAACTGGCCCAGGGGGACACTGCGCTGCAGAACGGTGTGGGCTGCGCCCCGCCCCAGGAGCAACAGCACCGACGGGTGCAGGCGGGCGATGGCCTGGGCCAAGGCCTTGTCGGCAGGATCGGCATCGGCGGTGGCGGTGGCGGTGGCCGGTGGCGATAGTGCGCACAGGTATACGCGCGGATGCCGGTGCAATTGCAGGGCGTGCAGCATATTGCACAGCAGGCGGCCAGCATCCCCGGCGAAAGGGTCGTCGTGCGGCGAACCTTCGGTCACCACCAGCCAGCAGGCGCCCAGCGCGGACGGGGTGTGCTGCGGGTCTGCCCCAGGGAACAGCGCGCGCGGTGGGTGCAGCACCCACCCCAGAGAAGCGGGGGCGGGGTCTGGCGCGGCGGCGGCCGGTGCCTGCGGTGGGCGTGCCCGGGACTGCGCAGGGGGTGGCGGGCTTTCCTTTGCAGGCGGGGGCTGTGCCGCCACCACGGGCGAAGCCGCTGCGGCAGCGACCACGGGGGTGTCTGCTTGCGCGGGCCACCACACGCGGACCCCCATTTCCTGCAGCATGGCCCGCTGGCGAGCGTCGAGAGGCATGTTCATAGCGGACGGCTCATCACCACGGCATCTTCACGCTCGGTGGTGGTGGAAGGGTAGTAGCGCTTGCGTTCGCCCACGCGCCGGAAACCGTTGGCCTCATAGATGTGGCGTGCGCGCTGGTTGCTGACCCGCACCTCCAGCCACAGCCACTGGGCTCCCTGCCCACGCGACCACAGGGCGAGGGCGTCCAGCAGCACCTGCGCCCAGCCCTGGCGCTGGAAGGCGGGGGCCACGGTCAGGTTCAGCAGATGCACCTCATCCACGCCCAACATGCCGACGAAATAGCCCAGGATCTGCTCATCGCCCATCAGCAGCTGAATCTGGTAGCCACTGGCCATGGCGTCGATGAAATTGCCGCGCGTCCAGGGGTGGGGGTGGGCGCGTTGCTCCACGTCCAGCAAGGCGTCCAGCCGGGCCAGCGTCAGCGACTCGAAACGCGCGGGAGGCGTGTTGTGGGCGAAGGACAAGGCAGACGCACTCATGGCTTATGCCGGCGCTACCTGCGCCGCCTTGACCGCCGCACGCTCGACCGTGGTCTGGGCTACTTTGTCACGGATGTAGAGCGGCAGGGCCCCTGCAGCCTGCACGGCGTGGCCCGCCGCCAGCAGGCTGGGCGCCAGGCGCAGCAGGGCCGTGGCGGTAGGCAGGGCATGCACATGGTGCGCACCGGGGGCCAGTCGCTCGCCATAGGCGCCCTGGGCATTGCCCGCCACGGTCCAGCCGGGCGCAACCTGCACCCCTTCGGGGGCGCTCAGGCCCAGCGTGTCTCGGCTCTGCCATGCGCCTGCCTGCCATTGGTAGTGGGCCACATAGACCTCGTTCATGCGGGCGTCCAGCACCGCCACCACATCACAGCAACCGTGCGCGTGGCGCGCCTGCTCGGCCACGGCGGCCAGGGTATCGATGGGCAGCACGGGAATACCGCGCCCTGCGTTGGCACCCCAGGCCAGCCCCTGTGCCACGGCGCAGGCGGTGCGCAGGCCGGTGAAAGAGCCCGGTCCGCGCCCGAAAACGAGTGCGTCGAGTTGTCCCAGGTCTAGACCGGCCTCGTCCAGCAGCTTGCGCACGCCCGCGATGAGGCTGATCGAAGCCTGGGCACCGCCCGGGCCGCTGTGCTCCCACACGCGATCGCCGCGCTGCACGGCGATGGACAGGGTCTCGGTACTGGTGTCGAAGGCAAGAAGATTCATGGAGCCGAAAAGGGAAGGCACGCCCCGGGCGCGCAACACCCCGCAGGATACCCGCACTCGATCGCGCCGCGAAGCGGGTGCGGGGAGAAGCATGCAGGGGCCAATTATCTGCGGACGGGGCGATAGACTTGCTGTATGAATCCTGTGCCCTGCCGCTGTTTGCTGCCGTACCTGCGGTCTTTGTGTGTGATGCTGGTGGCCGCTGCCGGATTGGCTGGAGCCCAGCCGCTGGCGGCGCCAACCCCCGGCCCTTTGCCGCCCGCAGTGGAGGCCGCTCTGGCCCGCGCGCGGCTGCCGCGCGATGCGCTGTCGGTGCTCGTGGCCGATGCCCAGGACAGCCGGGCGCCTGCGCGTCTGTCGTACCGTGCCCAGGTGCCGGTGAACCCAGCCTCGGTCATGAAGCTGGTGACTACCTACGCCGCACTGGACCAGCTGGGCCCGGCATACACCTGGAGTACGCCGGTGTATGTGGAGGGGGTGGTGCGGGGCGGCAGCCTCAAGGGCAATGTCTACATCCGGGGGCAGGGAGACCCCACATTGGTCATGGAGCGCCTGTGGTTGCTGCTGCGGCGCCTGCAAGGCCAGGGCATCCAGGTCATCGTAGGCGACATCGTTCTGGACCGCAGCGCCTTCGATCTGGCCGGGCACGATCCAGCGCTTTTCGATGGCGAGCCCCTGCGCCCCTACAATGCCGCGCCCGATGCGCTGCTGGTGAACTTCAAGTCGGTGGTGATGGGCTTTGTGCCCGATCCCGGCGCAGGGGTGGCGCACATCCAGTACGACCCGCCGCTGTCGGGCGTCCAGCGTCCGGAAAGCGTAGCTCTGGCAGCTCCTGGCGCGGGCTGTGGTGACTGGCGCGGGGCGCTGCGTGCTGACCTGAGCGATCCGGTGCGTACCGTCTTCCAGGGCGCTTACCCTGCTGCCTGTGGCGAGCGTAGCTGGGCCGTCGCCTATGCCGACCCGCAGGCTTTTGCCGCCCGTGCTGTGGAAGGCATGTGGCGCACGCTGGGGGGCAAGCTCACCGGCAGTGTGCGTGACGGCAAGGTGCCTGCCGGGCTGCAGCCGGTCTTTAGCGCGACCTCGCCGGCGCTGGCCGAGGTGGTGCGGGACGTCAACAAGTTCAGCAACAACGTCATGGCCCAGCACGTCTTCCTGACGCCGGCGCTGCAAAAGAACGGTGTCGCCACCTGGGACGGTGCCCGCGAGGTACTGTGCCAATGGTGGCGGCAACGTTTTGGTACTGAGGGACAGCCCATCACCGACAACGGCGCTGGATTGAGCCGCGAAGCACGGATCAGCGCACAGGCACTGGGCCGCATGCTGCAGGCGGCATGGCAGTCGCCCGTGATGCCGGAGTTGGTGGCCTCCCTGCCGGTGGCCGGTATCGACGGCACCCTGCGGCGCAGCAAAAGCCGCACGGGTAGCGCGCACCTCAAAACCGGCAGCTTGCGCGATGTGCTGGCCGTGGCTGGGTATGTGCATGCAGACGATGGACGCCGCTATGTGCTGGTGGCGATCGTCAACCATGCCCAGGCGGTGGCTGCACGGCCTGTGCTCGACGCTCTGATCGACTGGACGGCGGGCACTCCGTAGTGCCCCTATTGGCATGCTGATTCGGAGGCGCGCACGGTGATCGACTCCATCCGCGCCGCACGCGCTGCAGCGCCTTCGGTCGGGGCCAGTCTGTCGGGCAAGGTGATGTCCACAGGCTATTCGCAGGGAGGACATGCCTCCATGGCGGCCCAGCGGGCGGCCGAGCGGGACCATGCTTCCGAATTCAATGTGGCGGCGGGGGCCCACCTGGCCGGGCCCTACAACCTGTCGGGATCGCTCAAGCTGCCCGATGCCATTGCCGACTTCCAGTTTTTCGTACCCTACCTGGTGGAAAGGCCCCTACCGATCCGGCTTCGGCGGCGTTTGCCGCCTACTACGGGAGTTACCACGGTACCCATGAGCCGCCGTTCTGCCATGCGCAGGCGCGTGCGCTGTTCGATGCGGTGAAATAAGCCGCACAACGGTCCTTTTCAGGCTTGCATCTGCCTGCCGTCGCCCACCGCCGATTTGCACGCCGGCGGTGGGTGGTGTGCCGTAGGTGCAAAACCACATCCGTACTTACCCGCTAAAACTTCCAGACGCCTCGCTGTAACATTTGCGACAAATAGAACGGTCGTTCTATTTTTCATTTTCAGGAGTGAAAAGCATGGGTTACCAGCGCAAGGCATTGTGGATTTCTCTGGCGGCAGCGTGGGTGCTGGCCGGTTGTGGCGGTGGCGGATCGGATACCGAGCCGGTGGCACCGGTCAAGACCATCAAGGTCATGGGTGACAGCCTGGCCGACAGCGGCACCTTCGGGCTCAAGTTCACCGTGCAAGGAGACGCACCTACGGGCGCTGGCTCCACGCCTATCTGGCCCGAGCGCATTGCCAGCAGCTACGGCACCACGCTGTGCCCGCGTTACGTGTTTACGGGCACCGCGTTCAACAACGCAAGCGGCTGCACCAACTATGCGGTGGGCGGCGGGCGTATCAACAACTTCACGGCACCGACATCGCCCGTATCGATCACCCAACAGATCAGTGACGCGGGCGCTGAAGGCTTTGCCGCCAGTGACCTGCTGCTGATCGACGGCGGCGGCAATGATGCAGCCGATCTGGTCGGCGCATACCTCTCAGCCTCCAAGGACGGTGGTGCCAGCTACAGCGCCGTACTCAAGACCCTGCTGCCGCCCGCTACGGTGGATGCAGCGCTGGCCGGTGGAGCCGCGGGAATGGCCCAGGTGGGGGGCGCCTACATGATGGCCTTGGCCGACAAGTTCCATGGCGCCATTGACACCAATGCACTGAACAAGGGCGCGATGCGCGTGGCCGTGCTGAACATGCCTGGCATCGACCAGACGCCGCGCCTGCAACAGTTGCTCGGTGGCATCGCTGCCACGGCAGGTGCTGCAACCAGTGCACAGGTGCAGGGGTTGGTGAAAGCCTGGGTCGAGGCATTCAACAAGCAGTTGGCTGCCCGCTTTGCCGGCAACAGCAAGGTGGTGGTGGTGGACTTCTACACCTCGCTGAACGACCAGGTCGCGAAACCCGAGCAATTTGGCCTGACCAATGCCAAGGGCACGGCTTGCCCGATCACCGGCGTGGGTGGCGATGGTTTGCCCACATACACCTTCCCCACCTGCACTGCCGCAGCGCTATCGGCCATGACGCCGCCAGTCGGCGCCACGGGTGGAGCTGACTGGTGGAAGACCTATGCCTTCTCCGATAGTTTCCACCCCACTCCTTATGGCCATCAGTTGCTGAGCCAGCTGGTTTCGCGTTCGCTGGCCCAGGCAGGCTGGCTGTAAATGTCGTTGCAAGGAACATCCATGAAAATCAACAAAACCATCGTCTGGATCGCCGGCGCCGCCCTGCTGGCTTGTGCTGGCATGGCACAGGCGCAAACCGCCGGTAGCTGGCTGGTGCGTGGCGGCGTAACGCATATTTCTCCCCAGGTCAGCAGTGGTGACCTGACGGCCCCGAGCTTTACTGGCACCAAGGTCGACGTGAAGGCGGATACGCAGCTGTCCGGTGGTATCACCTACATGGTCACAAACCATTGGGCCGTCGATGTGCCCCTGGCATTGCCCTTCAAGCACGATACCGTGGGCGCCGGAGCGATTGCGGGTGTCGGCAAGATCGGGGAGGTCAAGGCACTGCCCATCACCGTATTTGCGCAGTACCGCTTTTTGGAGGCTGACGCCAAGGTGCGCCCCTACGTGGGCCTGGGGCTGACCTATGCCAAGTTCTTCAAGGAACGCGGCACGGCGGCCTTGACCGGCCTGACCGGCGGGACCCCCGCAAACCCTACACTGCTCAGCGCAGAATCCAAGTTCGGTCTTACGCCGCAGATCGGCGTGAACATCGCCTTGAACGACCGCTGGTTCGTAGACCTTGCGTACTACAAGACTTTCGTCAAGACGCGCAACACGCTCTCGACCGGACAGCATATCGACGTCAAGCTCAACCCCAACACATTTACCGTCGGGATCGGCTACCGTTTCTGACCTTAAGGTCGGTTCGCACAACAAAAAACCGCCTTGGAGGCGGTTTTTTGTTGTGGCGGCCGGCCGGGCTTAGTCCGACAGCCTCCTAGGCGCGAAGCCGCAGACAGTGTTGCAGCACGGCAAGGCGAAGCAGCGGTTTAGAAAGTAAATTACCAGCGGGCGCGCAGCTTGTCGTAAGCGAAGGTGCCCAACTGGCGGTGCGCCGAGGGGCTCAGGTACACATTGTCGGCAAACACGTAGGAGTCTGCACTGGTGCCAGGCACCAGCGTGGACGCGGTGCACAGGGCCGAATTGACCAGGCCGACACCGATCCCAATGCCGTTGCCCGGATCGACGGAGGTGCAGGCAGCCTTCTGCGCATAAGAGAACGAAAAAGCTGCGGGCGTCGAGGTGAACACGTTCACGTAGTACGCCGTATCGATATACAGCACATGGGCGCCGAGGTCGTTGATGGCGATGAGCAGAGATTCGTTGAACCGGCTGCTGGCCTCGCTGAGCAGGGATTCTTGGCCGGTCGTCAGGCCCCAGGGGGTTTTGCTGAGGTCGTAGGTGCCGGACACCACCACATGGGGGGCGCCAGCTTTCACCAGGCGAAGGATCTGCGCCGCCAGATCCTTGCCGTTCTGGCGGGCCTGCGCTACATAGTCGGCGGCGCTCAAAGTGCCGGCGCGCACGGCAGCCATGCCAACGATGAGGTCGCTGATGCCGCCATTGAGCAGCACGATATCGTTGGCAGCAAAGGTTTTGCTGGCCAAAAAGCTGTCGATTTGCGCGGTAATCGTGGGAGTGCTGGCATCCCCTGCGGCATCGGGCTGGGCGGAAATGCGGGCATTGCCTTGCGCATAGCTCAGACCACCGGCGGACACCGGTGCCAGCGTCTTCTGGTAGTGGGATGCCACTTGCAGCGTCCAGTTGTTCACGGTGCCGTTATTCACCGTATAGCGGCTGCCTTTCTGGCCGACATCGCTGTAGGCGTCTCCAAACGCAATGAACCGATCGGGCGTGATCGCCGATTCGGTGGTACTGGAGCCGCAGGCCGCCAAAAGTACGGCCGACGCACATGCGGCGACCAGGGCGGTGCGGCGCATCCAATTTGCTGCCATGGTGTGTTCTCCAATCAGGGTTTGCTAGTGTAACGATCTGGCCGCGAGCCCATCAGGCAGCCGCAGCCCGCTGCAGTCGGTCGCGCACGCCTTCCCAGGGGGGCGTGTCGGGCGGGGTTTCGATCCAGATGAGGCGGGCGCCCGCATCGTCGAAGCTGCGCAGCACCGCAAACAGTTGCTGAGCGGTCGCTTCAGGGTCTTCGGGCATGCGGCGCAGCAGCACCTGGCGCGATGTGCTGCGCAGTGCTGCACGCGCATACACCGCCAGGTGTGCGGCATCGGCACCCAACAGGTCCAGGCCCGTCTGCAGTGCTTTGGCATTCATCAGCCGCACCGTCGCCGTGGGCGCGTAATGCGCCTCCAGGGTGCCCGAGGCACGCGGTGTGAGCGTCGGCAGTTCATCCCGGGAAAGGGGCCGCAGGCCGCAGGCAGCTTCGATTTGTTCGCGGGTGATGGCACCAGGGCGCAGCAGCACAGGGACGCCCCGTGTGCAGTCAACGATGGTGCTTTCAATGCCCACGGTGCAGGGGCCTCCGTCCAGCACCAGCAGGGCTTCGCCCAGTTCGTCCTGCACATGCTGCGCGGTGGTGGGGCTGACGCGGCCAAAGCGGTTGGCGCTGGGTGCGGCCAGGCCCCACACGGGTGGGGCACCTGCTTCGTCGTGCGCAGCACACGCTGCCAGCAGCGCGTGGGCTACGGGGTGGGCGGGGCAGCGCAGGCCCACGCTGTCCTGTCCGCCCGTGGCCGCCGTGGCTGCGCCGGGCAGGCGCGGCAAAATTAACGTGAGCGGGCCGGGCCAGAAAGCATCCACCAGTGCCTGGGCAAAAGCCGGAACATCGCGTGCGAAATGCGCTATGCCGGTGGCGTGGGCCACATGGACGATGAGCGGGTGGTCGCTGGGGCGCCCCTTGGCAGCAAATATTTGCGCCACAGCAGTATCGTTGGATGCGTCGGCCGCCAGGCCATAGACCGTTTCGGTGGGCAGACCGACAAGGCCGCCTCTGCGCAAGGTGTGGGCCGCGTTGGCAATGGCAGAGGGCAGGTAGCCATCCAGAATCATGTGGGCCTTCAGAACGGGGCAATGCCCAGCAGCGCCGCTGCCTGCAAGGCCGTGGCGCGCGCCGCAGCGGCCGTGGGCGCGGTGATGTTCAGGTGGCCCATCTTGCGGCCGTGCTTGGCCAGGCTTTTGCCGTACAGGTGCAGGTGCGTGCCCGGCAGGGCCAGCACCTCGGCCCAAGGGGGTGTCTGGGCCGTGTCGCCGTGGGCAAACCACAGATCGCCCAGCAGGTTCAGCATGACGGCGGCGCTGTGCTGGCGCGGCTGCACCAGCGGCAGGCCGGCCAGCGTGCGCACCTGCAGCTCGAACTGCGAGACGTCGCAGGCGTTCTGGCTGTAGTGGCCGCTGTTGTGCGGGCGTGGAGCGATCTCGTTGACGACCATGCTGCCGTCCTGCAGCACAAAGAACTCCACGCACAGAACGCCGACATACTGCAGCTCTGTTGCTATTGATTTCGCAGCTTCTACCGCTTGACTGGTAAGCGCTGGAGGCATATTTTCTTCATAAACCTCGGTGACGGCGAGGATGCCGTCCCGGTGCAGGTTGCGCTGTACGGGCAAATGGACAATGTCGCCATCCTGCCCGCGCGCCACGATCACCGAGCATTCCAGCGCCAGCGGCAGCATTTTTTCCAGCACGCAGGGCACACGGTCCACCGACTCCCAGGCGGCGGCCAGTCCGGCAGCGCTGGTGACGCGCACCTGGCCCTTGCCGTCGTAGCCCATGCGGGCCGTTTTCAGAATCCCGGGAAAGAGTGATGCCCCCACGCTCCCCACTGCGTGTGGTTCGCTGCCCCCCGAGGGGGCGCTCGCTTGCTTGGGGCGGCCCGGCGCGGCGCTCGTATCCGCCGACACGGCGGCCAGCTGTTCGGCTGTTTCGATCACCGCATAGGGCGCGCAGGGCACGCCGCAGCGCACGAAATGGGCCTTCTCCTGGGCGCGGTCCTGCGCCACGGCCACGGCACGCGCGGCCGGCGCCACGGGGCACTGCCCGGCCAGCGCGGCCAGGGAGACGGCGGGCACGTTCTCGAATTCGGTGGTCACCGCGTCGCTGAGCGCCGCCAGCCGCGCCAGGCCGTCGGGGTCTTCGTAGCCGGTCTGGATGTGGTGGTGGCTCACCCGTCCGGCGGGGCTCTCCACGTCGGCGTCGAGCACCACCGTGAAATAGCCCATGGCCTGCGCGGCATGCGCGAACATGCGGCCGAGCTGGCCGCCACCGAGCACGCCGAGCGTGCTGCCGGGGGGTAAATAGCGGATGGGGTGGGCGCTCATCGGGCAGCGGGGGGCAAGGTCATGTTGCGCGCCACCTCGGTCTGGGCGGCGCGGAAGGCGTCGAGCTGCTGGCGCAGCGCGGGGTTCTCGTTGGCCAGCAGCGCCACGGCGAACCGCGCCGCGTTGGCCGCGCCTGCCGTGCCG
>JAANMW010000571.1_pt1 | contig 42995 bp, 39 predicted proteins | sample 7279671 | NCBI WGS metagenome assembly JAANMW01 (sample SAMN14094541, study PRJNA606508) | bioreactor metagenome | isolation source: A lab-scale SPAN reactor treating ammonium-rich wastewater day 247 | place: Ireland: Galway | collected 2017-09-19 | reverse complement strand
ATACCTACCCTCTTGCGGATGCGCGAATCGACATATACGCCATTTCCTTGCGAGATTCCGAATTCCACAAACGCCTTTTTCAAGAAAACAAGACTTCCCAGGTCGAAGAAATTCTGCCGGAGCAGATTGGAATAAATGCGCTGGAAGCGCAGCCTGACCGAGAGGGCGCCGGCTATCCCCGCCGCGTCAGGAGCAACACCCCGCAGCATCTCGTGGAAACCATGAGGCCAGTTCTCGAAAGCGCCGGCGATGGCATCCAATTCGTCGAACGTATAGGGCATCATCGAGATGGACGCACTGCTGACGTTACGTTTCGTCACGAACAGGCGAAGCCGTTGCAGCAGTGCCAACAGGTCAATGAAATGCAGTCCAGCCATTTCACTCTGGGGCATGCCCATCGCGTCTGCGAGCAGTGAGGAGTCTCCATACAAGGCGTTTCTCACGATGCTCAGCAGGGTGCGCGATCTTGGCTGCAGCGCCTGGTGCGTATCTGCCGGGAGATTCGTGCCGCAACGGCAGACAGCCATCCCTGGACGGAACCATGTCAGAGGCTTGCTGCAGCCCGGGCAATGGGTGACCAGCGATACGCCATGGATTGGACAGCCCAGCATGATTTTGAGATCCCACGCGGCCTCGATGAATCCGTTCTCGGCAATACATTTCGGGCATATTTTGGGAGTGGTTATGTCCAGGTGTCGCCGCATGTGGGGCATCTCGGTATCTTCCCGATTTCCAGCTTCTCCGTTCGCACATCTCGGCCAGGCAAGTTTCTGTAGCGCTTCGATCGGATGCCCAACGACTCGGGCAAGCGGTGCGGCTGGTGTCGTGGTCTTAAGCAGTTTGTTCTGTTGCAGGCCCGCGTATCTGAAGATTTGCCAGGGAGACTCGTAACCATTGGCCTGGGATACGCGGAGGACATAGCCGTAGAGGCTTTCCAGCGGTTTGGGTGCGGGGGTGCGTGCAAGAAGCGGATTGTCGGTAATCATGATCGATTTCGTGATGTGAATAGGGCTGAAGGCGCCGGCCGCGAATGATCTTTGCGACCGGCGATGCGTCATTTGGTACTGAGCACCTCGCTGATTCTGGGTGAGGGAGCCTTGCGCCTGGTCGGCGGTGGCAGGTCTTCCGCCTTGGGAAGGCCGATGGCCCGCACTCTGGCAAGCAAAGCCTCGTCGAGATCGGTCTGGAATTCCGGTAGGAACGGATTCGGCAGCGAGCGTAGTTGCTTGTCGTCGGCGACAACGGTTTCGAGATACGCCCGCGCCAAATCCTGTAGGTCGATCTTTCGCTGTCCTGCGTCGGCGGCATTCCAGACTGCCTGCTTGAGGATCTTCGTCAGGTAGCCGATCAGACCGCCCGTCGCGCAATAAAAGCGGAAGGCCATCTCGTCCGATTCGAAGTCGGGCATCTCGAATATGTTGAGAGCTTCCTGCATTCCGCTCAGGATGCCCACAAAGCCGTCCTGCTGATCGTCGACGAGCCAGTCGAAGCGAATCATTTGCACTGGCGCCATGAAGCGGCCCATCAGTTGCTCGTTCTGCTGAATGACCGACAGGCAACTCGGCAGGCCAGTAACGACCAGGCCAATCTGCGAATCATCGACCAGCACCTTCAGCCAGTCCGCGACGTGGTGCTGAACGCGGCGTGTCGTTTTATCGTAGAAATGCTGGAATTCGTCCAGGGCCAGTATGACCGTTTGGTTTTCGTTCAGGAGATGAATGAGGCGCAGCGTCTTGGCGTTCTCGGTACCCTTGTGGTACAGCGGATCGCCCAGCTTGTGGAGCAGGATTTCCGCCAGTCCTTTCACAGTTGGCTTCGAGGGAACGCGGATGCGTACGAATGGCGCCATGATCCCGTCGTTGAGGCGCCTGATGGGGTGGTCGAGTTCAAACTGTTCCAGAACTCGGGATTTCCCCGTGCGGGATTCACCGATGATGGCAAGACAGACGGGGTCGGAGCTGGACGTCATAGCATTGAAGCATTGGCCAATTCGATCAACGGCACGCTGGAACGTCGGGTGGGGAATGAGCGTGGTATCCACGAGGGAATACGCGTTCTGTATGTTGGCAGTATTGATGGGCATGATCAGGCCTCGGAATGAGTAGAGTTGTCGGCTGCGGGGAGGCGGCGGACCTGTTGCGGAGCAAACCGCGGGCGCGGCTTGCTTCGTGAGGCCTGCCCGATGTGAGACGTGATCGGCGGGTTCTGCGAGACCGACGCCGGTTCGTTGAGCGGCGCTTGCGGTGAGGGAGGCGGCGCGGACGGTTGTGCTGGCACGGTTGCCTCGGTAGAGACAGAATGTGCCTTGCCCTGCATGAAGCGGTGATTGGCGATGCGAGTCTTGCGTCCTTTGCGGTAAAAGTCCTCCTCGACCAGTTCGCGTATGCGACGCTTGGCCTCGGCCAGCGCGAGGGTGTCGGTGCGGCCGGCCAGTTCCTTCACGGCGAAGCGCCTGCAAACCTTGTGCTGCCAGAGCGTCATGCCCTTCGCGTAGGTCTGGTCGACCGCCGGAATGGTGATGTGTTGATTGGTGTCCGGTACCAGGATGTGAACGTGTCCTAGTTCGTCGTCGGCATAGCGCACCGTGACATCGATCTCCCCGCCCAGGCGGTGGATCACCTCGCCCGCCTCACGCGAGTTGTAGAAGAGGTTATTGATCTCGATGCCCTTGTGTGTCAGGCGGCGGGTTGCGATCTTGCCGAGGACTGCATCCAGATCCCGCGGATTGGCCGGGAGGCGGATATCCATGCCTGCGGTTTCAACCTTCCAGGCATGGGCCGGCGTGTCATCGAGGCCTTTATGCGGGCGCTGATGGTAGTAGTCGACGATCCAGACGTGGAGGACTTCCTTCAGCGTATCCAGCGTAACCACGGCTTTCCTGGCGGCCTGGTAGTCGGCCTTTTCCATGATATTGCTGAATGTCGTGCCAGGTACGCCGTGGGCGACGCCGCGGTTCAGTGTGCCAAGAACACGCTCCACCACACCCTTGTACCAAGGCTGCTTGCGCGGACAGTACTGAATATCAATGCCCAAGGAGTAGCAGGCGGCCTCAAGACTTTCGGAGTGGAACTCCGGCCCGTTATCGACCACGATTACATCCATCACGCCATAGGCATCCCAGGCGTTCTTGACGGACGGGTAAATGGCTGACAACCTGGTCTTTGGCAGCAGCGCGTGCTTGAGGGCACGCGCGACCGTTGTATGGGACGGTGGGTCGAAGCTCAGGTCAAAGCCGATGATCATTCGCGTTCGAACATCGATGCACAGAGTCAACCATGGCCGACCGAGGGGCAGGTAGGTCTCGTCGTCGAGCACGAAAACATCAAGCCGGGTATGGTCGATCTCCACCCGCTCAAGGGGTGTGTTGACCATGTTCTTGCCCAATGAGGCGCGGAATCGCCGCTCGGCCGCCTGGCGACCGTAGCGGGCGGCATAGCGGTCGAATTCGGGGATTTCTTGGACGAGTTTCTTGATCAGGCTGATCTTCGGCGTTGGCAGCTGATCGCTCGCCAGGCGCAGCCGGTTCTCACGGGCAATTTCGGTTATGACGTGGTCCAGAACGTCCTGCAACGTGCCACGCTCCTCGGTGAGGTAGATCTTGTCGACTGCATCTCGAACGATTTCGGTCACCTTTTTCGGGTAGCGCGAAGTGAAATTACCCCGGCGGTGATTGCAGGAGACCAGCGAGCGGATATCTCTTCCCGAGTTCAGATAACGCCTGGTCCAGCGCCAGACTGTCGTTGGGTGCGGGACCGGTAGGGGCTGCTTGAGTGCGAGCCAGTGCTCCTTCACCTTCTCGGCAACCTGCTTGATCTGCCAGACATTGCCGAATTCGGCGAGGATCTTGTGAACAACGGCGCGGCGAATTTTTGCCGTCTCGCGCAAGGCTTCAGGCAGCCGTTCGAACTGACGGATCGCATTCTCGGCGCGGAAGGCGGCAGCGTTGCCGGGCTTGCCGTCGTCCGCGACGATGAATGCCATGGTGCCGGAGACGAAGCCCTCCAGCATCGCTGACTGGCTCATCTGCCGCAGTTCTCCTGTGGCGTTGCTTTCCAGCTGCCATTCACTGGGCGCGATCAGACGTCTAAGCACGTAGGGGTGACCATCGATTCTGATCTCTGCGCCTTTAACAAACCCTGCCGTGCTCATTTCGCTTCCCCTTTGTCGGCAGCGAACCGCACGGCCGTGTTTCGGGTAAGCGGCAGGTCGCGGTCGATCAGCAGCCAACCGTCCAGAACCAGTCGGCAGGCCACGGCAAGCCCGCCGGGTGCCAATACCGAATCGACGAGCGCCGACCAGGTGATGATGGGTACCACCTGGAACAGGCGCCGGAGGCGCTCGATCACGATCACCGGCACGGGATGCTGGCCGTAGCGCAGCAGATATATCTCGTTGTCCAGGCGCGGCCGGACGCGGATTTCGTACTCCGGCCAAACGCGGTAGCCGAAGCCCCGCGCCGCCAGGGCGGTCTTCAAGGCATCGGTTCTCGCTGTGACCTCGTCCGACGCGGCATCGCGGTCGGATTTCACCTCGACGAATTCCTTGCCTGTCGTCCGCTCGACCAAGATGTCCGGGTAGTGGATGTGGCGGATGCCATCCACCTCGTAAACGATCCGGGCCGGTTGCTCCTGGAAGCTGAGGACTGACGCATCGGCGTCGAGGCGCCGGAAGGCGTCGCGCTCGATGGCGGATTCCCAATAGGCCATCCGGCGCTTCTTCCAGCTGGGGTATTTGCCCGTGACGCGGTGGTTGGAGCGGGATACGACCCGGCGCATGCGCTGGGCTTCTCCCATTTCGATTTCGATCACTTTTGCAGCCATTGGCTTCTTCTCCTTGCGCAAATTGACATCCGGCCGGATGAATGGCCGGGCCTTGTTGCCAGCGCCACCGGGTTGCCGATGAAGCCGGTCTCATCGCGACGGAGAAAGAAGAATCGCGGCGACCGCAGCGGGTTGCCTGCAGGCGAGCGGGAAGAAAGCCCCCTCAGAAGAAAGCCCCCTCTTGACAACTTCGGGAAGCGCAGGGAGAATTGCAGTCGTCCGGTCCTAAGGACAACGCAATTTGAACGGTCGCCACTCCTGCCAGAGTGTCGGCCGTTTGCGTTTCTAGACTGTCAGTTCGTCCTGTCGATCCTTTTTTCCTCCATCCGATTCTTTGTACCCACGCGAAGAGTCAGCAACACGCGCGGATTAGCGCGTCGCATCATCGGGCGTGGAGTTCGCATCTCCGTCTCGTCGATCCTTGCTCGAACTTTGTTGTGTGTCGGCATCAAGCTTAGCCAGCCAGGCCGAGACATCCTTTGTCCATGCATGCCGGCTCTTCCGGTTCGGTATGGAAAACGTCGGCACAGGAAGTGAGCCGCGTTTATCCGCCTGGCGGAATGCCGCCGCGGTTCGATAACCCAACAGGCGCCAGAGCACGGCCCCGCTGATCATCGGGCCATACACCTCGCTTAGCTTGCCGGCAATTTCGCTGCCGCTATTCCCGAGCTTTCCCGCCGCATGGGATTTCTTTGCCATTTCGAAGTACTGAACAGTTCGTATTGTTCGCAAGATAGCAGGTTGATAAGCGAAGTGCAATAAACAACAATGAAAACAAGTAGTTGTCACGATTTGCCGGAATTTCGTGACAATACGCACTTTGGCGGAATATGAGTAGTTTGGTGACATTCATTGATCTGAAGCTATGAGTACCCACAGCCCCTGGACGAAAACCCGACGCGGTCGCAAGTCGAAGGGCGTCGGCGAGCGTTTCGCCGCCATGGCGTGGTTTTCAGCAGTGCTCAACGAGAGTAAGAGTAGTGCGAAGAACGTCGGGGAACTGTCGAGGGCCTTGTTTCCGCCAGGGAAGCCGGGCCATGCCTCCAACATTGCCTACAAGTACCGCGCCGGTCTGGCGACTCCCGAAAAGAACATACGCAGGATCTGCAAGGGTGGATTAACGGCTTGGCGATGGCTGCAATACCCGCTATGGAGCTATCTGGACGAGAGGGAATACTCCATCGGCGAAGTCAGCCGAGTACCGATCAATTTCCCAAGAGATGTCGTCCAGCAGATCGTGGGCGACTACTACGAGGAGGGCAACGCCTTTATCGCCAGCCGGACGCAAGATGATTGGTTTGAACGATTCGATTACCTGCGGCAATTGGCCAGTCTGGATGCATTCACGGGCGTGGTTGTGCTGCTGCGCCAGCTTCAAGCGGGACACCTCGGCGATACCGATATCAATCGCTACGGCTGCTTCGTCCTGCTCGATATGTGGCGCACGGTCTATGGCCATGAAGTGCTTGGACGGTTCGCCACGAACTTATATCGCTGGCTGACGCATCTGTTTTGTCATTCTTATGTGGTTACGGATTCTCTCGGAAAGAATGGAATTCCTGTCCGAGCTATGGAAGCAACTCGAGAAACGGCCGCGAGGCAGGAGATCTCCGGCTGGAGTCCAGAAAAGGCGACTATCCACGCCAAATGGCTTGAGCTCGCAATCGATCCGAGCCGCAAGTGGAAAAGGCAATCAGGGGATATCCAACTGGGTGACGATTGGGATATTCCGTTCGATGAATAGCTCTTGCCTTTGGCGCTACAGATTCTGAATCAAGCAAATAAGCCATTGCTTCAGAAACGCTCTGCTCCTGGGTGAATGCTGGTTCAGGATAGGTCTGTGATGCTAATCGCTTTCCTAGATGCGCTTCCTTTTCCAAGGGGCGAATGGCTGCTGCCCCTTTGTCTGGTCGGCCTCTTGGAACTTCTTGCCAGCAGGGCTTTCCAGCCAGGCCTTGGCCGCCTCAGGGTGTTGGCGCGCCCATTCCTCGAATTCGCGACCACGCAAGATCAAGTCGCCCTCGATTCCGCCGCGCAAAGGTGGTTCTGTGGTGACAGATAATGCCTCAGGTGCCTCGTAATCCTCATCGGCGATATACAACGGTGTCCCAAAAGGATGGGTGAGGGCTGCCTGTATCTCGGGGAAAAGCAGTCCGAGCAGGCGATCATAGACCGTATCACGAACGTACTCGGAATCTCCGGCCTTGATGCTTGCCACGACCGCATCGCGCCATGCGTCGGTTCTTTCCTGCTGGTTTGATCTGAGCGCAGGCCGATAGGTCCTTACGGCGATCAGATAGAGGGTATGCCACTGGAGGGCAACATCCCTGTCGCAGCGGATTGCATTGATTACGCCCCAGGCGTTGTCAAATTTGTATTCGATCCCGGTGTCGAGCTTGATGGACAGGATCCTGGAGATGATCGTTCGCAGCGGATGCCCGTCCATTCCGGAAGCCGGGTAGCCGTGCGCCACTAGGCCTTCGATTGCGCATGCAATGTCTTCAAGCGCCGTCTTCCAGACGACACTGGTCGGCAGGATGCCGTCAGAAACCTGTTGTTCACGCCATCGCCGCTGGAAAGCATCAAGGAAACTGCTGGCCCAGTCTGCGGCGGGCCGATCGAGCAGAGCTCGGCGCCGTCGTTCGGCCTCATCCCCCTTTACTTCCTCTCGCTTCATCTCATGAAGCAGGTGGGCCTCTTCTTCTACTAGAGTCGGATGGTAAAGCCATCGCTTGCCTGCGGCCTCTTCGACCACAAGGCGCGTGAATTCCTCCCTGGAGACGACTCCGCCCATGCGGCCAATGTCGATCTCCAAAGCCGGCCAGCCGAATGACGAAAGACGTTCGATGCGCTCAGGGGTGATGGGATTCGTAACCGTGACTTCGATGAGGAACGAATGTGTCCAACCATCCTCATCCACCCATGCTGCGATGACATCGGGTACGGCACGTCCCAGGTCGACTTCGAGATCAACCGAGGATAGGGCGACTTCCCTGTCCGGCTCAGACCATGTCCGGGTGTCGACTGCACCGTTGCTGCGTTGCCACTGGGCTTCAACAGATAATTCGGGCAGCCGGATCCGACGTTCGCGCTCCAGGATGGCCTTGACTTCGCGATGCAGCAATGTCTCGCGGCGTTCGGTGGAGCTGAGTCCGCTTGGCAGAGCGTCATCGTCCGGCCAATCGAGCGCGTCAGCGGCCGCCTTGCGTGCCATGGCCTCGGCCTCGCGATCCATTTCTGAATCGGACCAATGGCGAACCCAACAACCCTTGGTCCAGGCCAATTCGAGGTGGGCGAAGATCTCCACTGGAGACATCATCGCTATCGACGGATCGTCAACATCAATCTCGATTCTCGCCAGCAATGCCTCATCCCCATCGAGCCTTGTCACTTCACCATGCCCGACAAGCTGAATAGCAAGCCGTCTGCCATCAACGAGAGTGAGAATTGCCGTTGTCGCATCGTGAAAGTCGCATTGTTTGATGCTGGCTTCCTCTGACGGCAACTCCACCCACGCATCGAAATACCTGCCACTCAATCCTGCGATGTTTCGCGACCGGCGGCGACGCGGCAGAGTAATCCGTTCCTGTTTGCCGAACATTGCGTTCAATGCCCTGCGCGCGGCTATGACCAGGCAAAGCTCACGAGCAGCTCCCTCCGGATGACGGAAGTGCGGCCGCTTTTTGAACGTGGTTTTCGCAGCGTTGACGGCGAGGAGCGGCAGGCCGCAGCAGGGGCACTTGCAGTTGGATTTGGCGCCTCGATGATCTGCATCGAGTTGAAGAATATAGCGCGGTTGATCGGTGTCACGATCTACCGCCCAGGCCATTACAAGATCACTCGATACCTGGTGGTTGATCGAGTTTTCCGAGGATCGGATCAGCTGCGTTGCTTGCCTTAATGTCATCAGACGGAGATTTTGGCCGATCCAACGCCGCTTGCAAACGTGCTCAGACCGGTATCTGCCGAATTGTTACAGGATTTCCCGGCCTGTCGGCGGACCGAAGTCGATCTCTTCGAATCGCGTATCTGGCGGAGTTTCCGCCAACAGATCTTCAAGACGATACGTTTTCCGGGAAAGCGCATTGTTCGCGACATTCTCCCTTAAGACCTTCCCGGCCCGGAAATGAGGCAAGGTTTTGGCCGTTACGGACAAGGATTTCCCGGTCTGCAGGTTTCGCAGCATCCTCGGTCGCCGGTAGACGAAGCCGAAGCTCCCGAAGCCGCGGATCTCGACCCGTCGCCCCGCGGACAAGGCTCCGGCGATTCCCTCCAAAACCTGACCGACTGCAATCCGGACATCCGCGGCGGACAGTCCGGGAATGCGGCGAGTGAGTCGGGCGATCAGTTCGGATTTCGTCATGCGCAAGCCGGGGGTGCGGTCACTGGCCCAGCTGCCGCCGAATGTCCCGCCTGATTCGACGGATATGAATCGGGATAAACACCGCCAGCAACAAAGGCGCGGTAAGGATCAAATTGGTCACGATCGTGAAGGTGAGACGGTTCTCGTCAGTCGCGCCTTTCAGAACGGCTTGCGTGATGACCGATACGATCACCAGCCATATGGCCATCCCAATCAATTCCTTTCCAGTCAAATCCGAACGGCTGGCCTGTTTCAAGGCTTCCTTGCGCTTGGCGGTTTCCACTTGGTTCAGATCCGGAACCAGCAGCAGCCACAATCTTGTCATAGCAATCCAGTCTCCAATTCAATGTGGTGCACAGCGCCGCCGGCGATACGCAAACCGCCATTGCCAAGGCATGCGCACCATCCTGCCGAAGTTTATTCGCCGGCCTTGTTCCCGTTTGCCACGCCGAGACTGAGCCGCACCAGTTGTGCGACTCCATCCACCTTGAGCTTCTGCATCACACGGGCTTTGTGCACCTCGACGGTGCGGGGGCTGATACCCAGTTTTTCCGCGATATCGCGGTTGTGCTTTCCGCTGACGATCATGTCCATGACTTCGCGCTCTCTGGGCGTCAGCGTGGCGAGCAGGCCGGCAAACGACGTTTTCCGGTCGGCTTCCTGCAGGGTTGTCTGGTAGCGCGACAGCGCTTCATCGATCGCCGCCATCAGCCTGGCCTGATCCAGCGGCTTCTCCAGGAAATCGACCGCCTGGGCCTTGAAGGCCTCCCGTGCCGATTCCACGTCCCCGTGCCCGGTCATGATGATCACCGGCAGGCTGCAGCCCAGTTCGACCAAGTGCTTTTGCATCTGCAGTCCGTCCATGCCCGGCATGCGGATGTCGATGAGAATGCAGCCGCGCCAGTTGGGCGCATAGGCGAGAAGGAAGCTCTCCGCGTCGGCGAAGATGGCCGTGCGGTAGCCGCGCAGCCCGAGCAGGAGACCCAGCGAATCCCGCACCGAAGGGTCGTCGTCGACGATGAAGACGCTGATGTCAGACATGGGCGACACTCCTTTCAATCGGCAGGAGCAGCCTAAATACGCCGTGGCTCCCGACTTCGGCCCAGAGCGTCCCGCCGTGCGCCTCGGCGATGGCGCGACTGATGGCGAGTCCCAGTCCCAACCCGCTCGACTTGCTGGAACTGAACGGTTCGAACAATCCGGCAACGGTCGTGCCCGACACCCCGGGACCACTGTCCTCCACCTTGATGCAGACGCGGTCTGCGCCTTCCAGCTCCGCCGTCAGACGGACTGTCCGCTGACCCAGGGGCCGGGTCAAAGCGGCATCGAAGGCGTTCGACAGCAGGTTGCGGATCACGACTTCGATTTGCAGCCGGTCGGCCATCACGGCCGCCTCCGGTATGGGCGGCACGGTCAGCAGCACGCCGTCTTTCGCGGCGCGGGCCGAGAAGAGCGCGGTGGCGGCGGGCAGCAGTTCCGCCAGGGATACCCGTTCCAGGTGGGTCGTGCCGGTACGGAAGAAATCCCGCAGCCGGCGGACGACCTCGGCGGCGCGAAACGACTCGGACACCATCAGCTGGATGGCTTTCTTAAGGTTGTCGCCGGTGTCTCCGCGGGCAAGCAGTTCCTCGCAGGCCGTGCCATAGGCGGACAGCGCGGTCAGCGGCTGGTTCAGCTCATGGGCCAGCGCACCGGCCATCTCGCCTGCCGCCGCCAGGCGCAACGTCTGGCGCAGCTCCGCGCTGATGCGTTGTTGCTCATCGATGACCACCCCGATAAAGAAGCCCACGAGCGCCAGAACCACCGTCAGCACCTGGATCTCGAAGACCGTGATGGGGGCAAAGCCCAGCCACTGGACGGCCACGATGATGCCGATCTGAGTCAAGGCTGCGCTGAGCACAGCGCCAGTCAGCCCCTGTCGCGCGGCGGCCCAGACGATGGGCAGGAACAAGACGTAGAAGTATATGAAGTCCGTTTCGGCGCCCAGGCCGAATGCCACCCACAGGGCCGCGGCGGTGGCCAGGATATGCCAGAGGGTATCGCGACGCAGCACCGCCGCTCCCAGCATGGCCCGTCCTCGCTCGTCGAGCAGCATCCAGAGCAGGGGCATGGACACCAGGATGCCGACGCCGTCGCCGACCCAGTAGCGGCCGACCGCCTCGCGCCAGTCGGCGGCCGGGATCAGGCCGAGCGCCACCAGCACCAGCACGAATGCCGTGCTGGTCAGACAGGTCCCGGCGACGACGATGCCGGACCACTGCAGCATGCCGGCGCGATCCATGAAGATGCCCAGTCCGCCGAGTTGCCGCCTGAGGATTTCGCCGATGGCGCCATAGCCCACCGCCAGCATCACGGCGATGGCGAGCGAGATTGGAAGGGCGACCGGCAGGTCGCGCACCCACACCTCGGCCGTCAATACGGCCAGGGCGAGCGGCCAGCCTGCCTTCCAGCCGAAGCGCACCAGGAAGACCAGCCCGAGCGCAGGCGCCGGGTTCCACGGCGTGATGTTGAGCCCGTGCAGGGGGTGGAAGAAGCTCGCCCAGTCGAGCGCGACGTAGCCCGCGATGAGCAGCAGCGCATCGGTCCAGCGCATTGGGCGAAGGGTGATCATCGGTTCGTTCGAGTCGATCCGGTTTGCTTGGCGTTTATTGTGAGCGAGCATGATGGATGGCGTAATTCGCCTGGGCCCGTACGTGAATCACGTATTTTCTACCGAAAGCCCGGCAGGATGGGCTGCGATTCCCTGAATCGGAAACGCCGCTAGCGCGGAGTTGTCCGTACGCAAGCCCCCGAATTTTCAACGGCGATTTCTCCTTCTAGCATTCCACTGCCGTTTCGCTGTTTCCTTGAAGGAGGATTCCGTGGTCCATGCCGCGAGCGTGTTTGTCGCACTGGCCGTTTTCTGGCTCCTGCTCTCCGGCTATTTCACGGCCTTTCTGTTGGCCGCCGGCGCAGGCAGCGCCTTGGCGGTCGTTGCTTTCGCCCGCCGCATGGATGTCGTCGACCACGAGGGTCACCCGATTCACCTCGGCTGGCGCGCGCTCGTCTCCTACTGGCCCTGGCTCATCGTGGAAATCGCCAAATCGTCGTGGGACGTCACCAAGCGCATCCTGCATCCCCGGCTGCCGATCTCGCCGACACTGGCCCGCTTCAGGCCAACACAGAAGACCCCGCTGGGCCTGGTCATCCACGCCAATTCCATCACGCTCACGCCCGGCACGATCTCGGTGGAGGTCGGGACGAATGAATTTCTCGTGCATGCCCTGTCCGCGGAGGGGGCGGCTGGGTTGGCCGGCAGCGAGATGGATCGGCGCGTGACCGCCATGGAGCAACAATGAACAACCCCCACGCTCACTTTGTTCGCTGCCCCCCGAGGGGGCGCTCAGCGCCCTTCGGGCGGCCGGGCGGGCGCTGCGCCTGATGTTCGCCGCCGCCACCTTGGCCCTGCTGGCAACCCTCGCGCTGGCGCTCACGCGTGCAGCGCTGGGTCCGACCGTGTTCGATCGTCTGCAGTCGGCCAACACCATCGGCACCTGCGCCATGCTGCTGCTGGCGGTGATCGGCTTTCTCGGCGGGCGTCCGGAATTTCTCGATCTGGCCCTGGTGTATGGCCTGCTCAACGTGATCGGCACCGTCGCCGTGCTCAAGTACTTCCGGCACGGCGATCTGGGCGAAGCCGGAACGGAACCGAAACCGTGAGCGCCATCGCAGACATCGCGAGCTGGGTTTGCCTCGTCGCAGGCGGTTTTTTCTGCCTGGTGGGCGGCATCGGTCTGCTGCGCATGCCGGACTTCTACACCCGCATGCATGCGGCCAGCGTGACCGAGACCCTGGGTGCGGGGCTGATCCTGCTCGGCCTGCTGATCCAGGCCGGCATCACGCTGGTCGGGGCGAAACTGCTGATGATCGGCCTGCTGATCTTCTTTACCAGTCCGGCCGCCAGCCACGCGCTCGCCAAGGCTGCTTTGAGCCGGGGACTGCAGCCGCTGCTGGCGAATCCTTCAGACGACTGAACCGGTATGGAAACCCTGATCATCAACGTGCTGCTGGTGATGATGGCCATCGCCGTCGTCATCCTGGCGAGGAGCCGCAACCTCTTCGCCGTCGTCGTGCTGGGCGGCGCCTACAGCTTCCTCATGGCGACGGTACTGGTCGCGCTGGACGCGGTGGACGTCGCCATGACCGAGGCCTCGGTCGGCGCCGGCATTTCCACCGTGCTGCTGCTCGGCGCCCTGCACCTGTGCAAGAGCGAGGAGGCCAAGCCCATCCACAAGCCCTGGCTGCCGCTGCTGGTCGCCATCGGCACCGCCGCCGTGCTGGCCTACGGCACGCTGGGCCTGCCGGCCTTCTCCGATCCGCAGGCGCCCATTCATGTCCACGTGGCGCCGAGCTACCTGAACCAGGCCCTGGCGCAGACGGGTGTGCCCAACGTGGTGACAGCGGTGCTGGCGAGCTACCGCGGTTACGACACCCTCGGCGAGACGACCGTGGTGTTTACCGCCGGCGCCGGCGTCATCGCCCTGCTGCGCCGACGCAGGAAAAACGGAGACCAACATACCGAGCGGGCACAGCCCGCGAGCGACCGTCACCCCCTTCCGCGGGAAGGGGGGCGGGGGGAAGGCGCTTCATTACGCCGTGCCGCGGAGACTGACTTTTCCGGGGAACGGCGGCCATGAGGCACGATCTCGTCCTGCGGGTGATCGCCAAGCTGCTGATCCCTTTCATCCTGCTCTTCGCCCTCTATGTCCAGTTCCACGGCGATTTCGGCCCGGGCGGCGGCTTCCAGGCCGGCGTCATCCTGGCCGCCGCGGTGATCTTTTACGCCCTCATCTACGGCCTCGACACGGCAAGGCGCGTCGTTCCCGAGCGGCTGGTCGAGACCATGCTGGCGGCAGGCGTGCTGATCTACGCCGGGGTCGGACTCGCCGGACTCTTTCTCGGCGGCAACTACCTGGACTACTTCGTGCTGGATCGGGACTCCGTCGTCGGTCAGCACCGCGGCATCTTCTGGGTCGAGGTGGGCGTGGCGGTCACGGTGTCCGGCGTGATGCTGAAAATCTTCTACATGTTCGCCGCGCGCGGACGCGACGAGGATTGAGCGTGAGCGCCCCGCACGGCCGCCCGAAGGGGCGCCAGCCACAACATGGAGCCGCGCAGCGGCGAACCATCGTCACCCCCTCCCACGGGGAGGGGGTCGGGGGGAGGGTAGTCCGGTGACCCTCGCCAGCCACTTCAGCTACTGGGTCACCCTCTTCCTGATGGTGGCGGGGCTGTTCATCGTCATCGCTCGCGGCAACCTGATCAAGAAGCTGGTCGGACTGGGCATCTTCCAGACCTCGGTCTACCTGCTCTACATCGCGCCCGGCAAACTGATCGGCGGCACGGCGCCGATCCTCGCCGAGGGCTTCAAGGTCTACTCCAACCCGCTGCCGCATGTCCTCATCCTCACCGCCATCGTCGTCGGCGTGGCCACGCTCGCCCTCGGCCTGGCGCTGGTGGTGCGCATCCGCGAAGCCTACGACACCATCGAGGAAGACGAGATCCTCCTGCAGGACCATGCGCGCGACCCGGGGGCGCCCATCGCACCATGAGCCTCGCTCTGCATCTGCCCGCCCTGCAGGTCGTCCTGCCCCTGGTTGCCGCGCCCCTCGCGGTGCTGGTGCGCCGCGCCGGTGCTGCCTTTCTGCTCGTCACCCTGGCGAGCTGGGCGGCCTTCGCCATCGCCGTCCTGCTCTGGCAGCAGGTCGGCAGCCACGGCACCATCTCCTACGCCATCGGCAGTTGGGCGCCGCCGCTCGGCATCGAGTATCGCGTCGACCGACTCTCTGCCTTCGTGCTGATGCTGGTCGCCGGCGTCGCCGCCGTGGCGCTGCCCTACAGCCGCCGCAGCATCGAGGCGGAGATCCCGCGCGCGCAGCACTACCTGTTCTACTCCATGTTCGCCCTTTGTCTGACGGGGCTGCTCGGCATCACCATCACCGGCGATGCCTTCAATATTTTCGTCTTCCTGGAAATCGCCTCGCTGTCCACCTACGTCCTGATTGCCCTCGGCCGCGACCGGCGGGCGTTGGTGGCCTCCTACCAATACCTCGTCATGGGCACCATCGGCGCCACCTTCATCGTCATCGGCGTCGGCCTGCTCTATCTGGTGACGGGCACGCTCAACCTCGCCGACATCGCCAGCCGCCTGCGCGAAGTGCAGGGCAGCCGCCCGGTGCTGGCCGCGCTTGCCTTTCTCACCGTGGGTATCTGCCTCAAGCTGGCGCTGTTCCCACTGCACCAATGGCTGCCCAATGCTTACACCTACGCCCCGTCCGTGGTGTCGGCCTTTCTGGCGGCGACGGCCACCAAGGTCTCGGTGTACGTCCTGCTGCGTTTCTACTTCTCGGTGTTCGGCGAGAGTCTGGTCTTTCACCGTCTGCCCTTGCCGGAGATCATGCTGGCACTTTCGCTGGCGGCGATGTTCGTCGCCTCGGCCATCGCCATCTTCCAGGACGACCTGAAGCGCCTGTTCGCCTATTCCAGCGTCGCCCAGATCGGCTATATCACGCTGGGGCTGTCGTTCGATTCGGTCAGTGGCCTCACCGCCACGGTGGTGCATATCTTCAACCATGGCATCACCAAGGCGGCGCTGTTTCTGCTGATCGGCTGCGCCGTGGCGGTGGTCGGCGGCTCCAGCCTGTCAAGGCTGGCCGGACTGGGCAAGGTCATGCCGCTCACCGCCTTCGGCATCGTGCTCGGTGGCCTCAGCCTGATCGGCGTGCCCGGCTCCGCCGGCTTCATCAGCAAGTGGTATCTGGTACTGGCCGCCCTGGAGAAGGGTCACTGGTGGCTGGCGATAGCCATCGTCGCCAGCTCGTTGCTCGCTGTCGCCTACGTCTGGCGCTTCGTCGAGATCGCCTACTTTCGCGCGCCGCCCGCCGGCCTGCCGGGGCGGCGCGAGGCACCGCCGACGCTCCTCATCCCGGCCTGGCTGATGATCGTCGCCACCATTTACTTCGGCATCGACACCTCGGTGACGGTCGGTTCTGCTGCAGCCGCCGCAGCGGAACTGCTGGGGGGTGCGCGATGACCGCCGCCGGCCTCATCCTCGCCGGACTGGCGACGCCGCTGATCGGAGCCGCCGGCATCGCCCTCAACCATCGAGCGCCCGATCGGCGCGAGGCGATGACCCTGATGACGGCGGCCGCGCTGTTCTTCTGCGTCGTCTCCCAGCTGCCCGCAGTAATGGCCGGCGAGCGGCCGGAGGTTTCCCTCTTCGAAGTGCTGCCCGGTCTGGAACTGGCGTTCCGGATTGAGCCGCTCGGCATGCTCTTTGCGCTTGTCGCCTCCGGGCTGTGGATCGTGAACTCCCTCTACTCGATCGGCTACATGCGCGGCAACAACGAAGCCCATCAGACGCGCTTCTATGTCTGCTTCGCCCTGGCGCTGTTCTCGGCAGTGGGCATCGCCTTCGCCGCCAACGTCTTCACGCTGTTCGTCTTCTATGAACTGCTGACGTTGATCACCTATCCGCTGGTGACCCACCATGGCGGCGACAAGGCGAGGAACGGCGGTCGGGTCTATCTCGGCCTGCTGGTCGGCACCTCGGTGCTGTTTCTGTTGCCGGCGCTGATCTTCACCTGGCACTTGGCCGGCACCACCGACTTCCGACCGGGCGGCATCCTGCCCGCCGATCTCGGTGCGGCGACCCTCGCTGCCCTGCTCGCGCTCTACATGTTCGGCATCGGCAAGGCGGCGCTGATGCCCTTCCACCGCTGGCTGCCGGCGGCGATGGTGGCACCGACCCCGGTCTCGGCGCTGCTGCATGCCGTCGCCGTGGTGAAGGCCGGTGTCTTCAGCGTCGTGAAGGTGGTGGTCTATGTCTTCGGGCTCGATGCTTTGGCCGGCGGCACCGATTGGCTGGTCGGCGTTGCAGGCTTCACCATCCTCGCCGCCTCGGTGGTGGCGCTCAACGCCGACAACTTGAAGCGGCGCCTGGCTTATTCCACCGTCAGCCAACTTTCCTACGTCGTGCTCGCCGCCGCGCTACTGGCGCCGCTTTCGGTGATCGGCGCGGCGCTGCACATCGCCGCCCACGCACTGGGCAAGATCACCTTGTTCTTCGCCGCCGGCGCCATCTACACCGCCGCCCACAAGACCGAGGTGAGCCAGCTCGACGGCATCGGCCGGCGCATGCCGTGGACAATGGGCGCCTTCGCCGTCGGGGCACTGTCGATGATCGGCCTGCCGCCGGCGGCAGGCTTCATCTCGAAGTGGTACATGCTCTCCGGCGCCATGGCCGCCTCCCATTGGCTTGCGGTGGCGGTGATCGTCGCCAGCACCCTGCTTAACGCCGGCTACTTCCTGCCGATCGTTTGGCGCGCCTTCTTCCGCCCCAGCAGTGCCGAGGATGAACGCCATCCGCACGGCGAGGCGCCGCTGCCGATGGTGATCGCGCTCACGCTCACCGCCGCCGGCACGCTGGCGCTGTTCTTCCAGCCCGACGTACCGCTGGCGCTGGCGCAGCAGATGCTCGGAGGGCTGCCATGAAGCCGCACTGGCTCGACGATCCGAAGAACGTGAAGTTGCTCTGGCGCCTGTTCCTCGTGGTGTTGGCGATCACCGTGCTCGTTGAGCCGTTTGCCGGCCTGCATCCGCACTTCGAGGTCGAGGCGCTGTTCGGCTTCCACGCCTGGTACGGCTTCCTCGTCTGCGCGGCGATGATCCTCGTCGCCAAGGGACTGGGACTGCTGCTGAAGCGGCCGGACACTTACTACGAGGCCGACGGCGATGAGTGAGTGGCTCGTCCATCCCGGCCTGGTGCTGGTGCTTGGCGCCTTCGCCCTGCCCTGGCTGCGCGGCGGCGCGCGCAGTGCGGCGGTGCTGGCGCTGCCGCTCGCCGCCCTGTACTTCCTCTGGCTGCTGCCGGAAGGTACGCTGTGGCGCGCGCAGTGGCTGGGATACGAGCTGGCGCCGCTCGGCGTCGACAAGCTGTCGCGCCTCTTCGCCACCATCTTCGCCCTGATGGCCTGCGGCGGCGGCCTCTTCGCGCTGCGGCAGGAAAGCCGCCTGGAGGTCCCCGCCGCCTACGTCTACGCCGGCTCGGCCATCGGCGTGACGCTGGCCGGCGACCTCGTCACCGTTTTCGTCTTCTGGGAGCTGATGGCGGTCGGCTCGACGCTGGTGCTGTGGAGCGCCGGAACCCAGGCGGCGTGGGCCGCCAGCCGGCGCTACGTGATGATCCACCTCGCCGGCGGCGTCGTGCTCTTCGCCGGCGTCACCGGCCACCTGCTCGACACCGGCGACGCCGCCTTCGTGCGCATGGCACCCGACTCGGTCGCGCACTGGCTGATCCTGATCGGCTTCCTCATCAACGCCGGCGCGCCGCCGCTCTCCGCCTGGCTGCCCGACGCCTACCCGGAGGCCTCGTGGAGCGGCACGGTGTTCCTCTCCGCCTTCACCACCAAGACGGCGGTCTACGTGCTGCTGCGCGGCTTCCCCGGCACCGAGTTCCTCATCTGGGTCGGCCTCTTCATGGTGTTCTACGGCATCGTCTACGCGCTGCTGGAGAACGACATGCGGCGCATCCTCGCCTACAGCATCGTGAACCAGGTCGGCTTCATGGTCGCCGGCATCGGCATCGGCACCGAGATGGCGCTGAACGGCGCCGCGGCGCACGCCTTCACCCACATCCTCTACAAGGCCCTGCTGCTGATGTCGGCCGGCGCCGTGCTCGCCGCCACCGGCCGGCGCAAATGCTCGGAGCTGGGCGGCCTCTTCCACAGCATGCCGCTGACGACCCTCTGCGGCACCATCGGCGCGCTCGCCATCTCTTCGTTCCCGCTCACCTCCGGCTTCGTCTCCAAGTCGATGGTGACGCAGGCGGCCGTCGACGGCCACCTGCTGTGGGTCTGGCTGCTGCTCGCCGCCGCCTCGGCCGGCGTCTTCCTGCACGCGGGCATCAAGTTCCCCTGGTTCGTCTTCTTCCAGAAGGATTCCGGACTGCGCCCGAGCGATCCGCCGGCGAGCATGCGGCTCGCCATGATCGCCTTCGCCTTCCTCTGCATCGCGCTGGGCATCTGGCCGGAGCCGCTCTACCGCATGCTGCCCTACGCCGTCGACTACGTGCCCTACACGGCGGCGCATGTCCTGACGCAGCTGCAGTTGCTGCTGTTCTCCGGCCTCGCCTTCTTCGTCATGCTGCCCTGGCTGAAGCGCACGCCGACCCTTACCCTGGATATCGACTGGCTCTACCGTTCCCTACTGCCAGCTTTTGTCCGCCTGGCCGGCCGTGTCTTCCGGCGGATGCAGAATGCGGTAAATGGCTGCGCAGGCACCGTGGCCGCACGGCTTTCCGCCAACATCCGCCGTAATCGCGAACCGGGTGGCCTGCTGCTGCGCAGCTGGCCCACCGGCGGCATGGCGCTGTGGGCGATGGCCATGCTGCTGGCCTACCTGCTCCTTTATTACGTCAGGTGAGCGGAAGGAGCCCGTCCATGGCCAGAAGCATGTATCTGAATAAGTGCAGCCTGAGGATCGGACAGATCCTCACGGTGTGGCTGTATCCGAGGCTGCGTGAGCTGCCGCCGGCGGAAAGAAAGCCTCTGCTCGAGAAGGCCCGCGAGATCGATTTCGATTGGCTGGAGTGGGGCGGCATCGTGGGCGGCAGCGCCTTCGTGGCCTGGCTGCTGCACTTCGACTACTCGGCGTTGCCTCCGCATATGCGGATGGTGGTCCCGGTTCTTCAGTTCGTGCTGGCGCTGCCTCTGCTGGCCATCGTTGTCGGCCCGTTCTACGTGCGGCGGGCGCGGCGTGGCCTGGATCGGGAACTGGAACGGCGCAATCGCTGTACGCAAGAGGCGGGCCCTCATTCCATCGGAAGGGAGACATGACATGGATACCCAACCGGAAAGCCAAAACACTATCGCAGCACCCCATCCAAACGGACTGAAGTTGCTGCTGCCGGTGGATGCGACCGAGCGGTCGCGATGGGGCATTCGTTACGCACTACTGCGCAAGCGGGCCGGACACCAGGACAACGTGTTCCTTCTGTTCGTGGCCGAACCCGTCACGAATTGGGAGGTTTTGCGGTTTCGAACGCAGGAGGAGGTGCGCCACTTCCAGGCCGAACAGGGACAGTATCTGCTCGAAGATGCCGCGCAACCGCTGGCCCAGGCCGGCATTCCGGTGCGCCTGAACTACCGGGAGGGCAGCATCGTATTTCAGATTCTCGATGTTGCTGAGCAGCTCGATTGCGGCGAGATCGTGTTGCCGGTGCCGCGCTCGCGCTGGTCGAGTTTGTTTTCGACGGATGTGGTGCGGGAAGTCGTCCGGCTCAAGCGCGGCATCCCCGTCTGCACGGTGAACGCGGATGGCATGGTCGAGCGGAGCTGGCAGAGCCGGTAAGGCGAGACGGGCAAATGGATGAGGGAATCGGGGCGGCCTTGCGTCGCCCGTTTTTCCCGGTCCCGGACGACGTAGAGAGAGGAGGCGTCATGAACAATAGCGCTGCCGAAAAACGGGCCGCTGCCGGAACGAAGATGACCCGACTGCTGATTCCGGTCGATGCGACCGAGCGTTCGCGCTGGGGGCTGCAGTATGCGCTGCGCCTGCAGCGCAAGGGCGTCCTGCTACAGGTCTTCCTGCTGTTCGTTGCCGAACCAGTTACCCGCTCCGAGGTGCTGCGTTTTCGCACGCACGACGAGATCGCCCGCTTCCAGACGGAGAGCGGACGCAGCATCCTCGAAGATGCCGCCCGACCCCTCGCAGAAGTGGGCATTGCGTACGAGCAGGTTTTCCGCGAAGGGGACATCGCCTTCCAGATACTGGATGTCGTGAAGCAGCTCGACTGCGACGAAATCGTCCTGCCCGAGCCACGCTCGCCCATCGCCTGTCTGCTGCGCCGGGATATCGTCAGGGAGGTCCTCCGGCAGGCGCAAGATGCACTCGTCGTCACCATCGACGCCCAAGGCCGGACCACGCTCGATCGACATACATGACCGAACCCCTCACCCCGCAGTGCGAGGTGGAGTTTGGGCGGCCTGCGGGCCGCCCCTTTTTCTGACTTCCGACGATGTTTCATGGGATGACTCAGCGAGGCCGGACGTGCATTCGTTGCAGACCTACTCCTGGGTCGACGATCAAAGGATAATCCCTGCAATATGAAGCCATCCCTCTCGGCAACCCACCATGCACTTACCTGGCATGCGCAGCCCGCGGATAGTGCATTGTGTGCCCTGTCCGTCTCCGCCGGCACCGGCTTGAGTCGGCTGGAAGCGGAGCGACGTCTTCAGACATACGGACAAAACAGCCTGCCGCCTCCGAAGCGGCGCGGCCCCTGGCTGCGTTTTGCCTTGCAGTTCCACAACCCGCTGATCTATGTGCTGCTGGTGGCGGGCGCCATCACGGTCGGACTGAATGACTATGTGGACGCGGGGGTGATTTTCGGCGTCGTGCTCATCAACGCCTTCATCGGATTCATTCAGGAAGGCAAGGCAGAGAAGGCGCTCGAGGCAGTGCGTGCCATGCTGGCCAGCCGCGCCACAGTGCTGCGCGAGGGCGAGCGGCACGAGATCGATGCGGCCCTGCTGGTGCCGGGCGACATCGTGCTGCTGGAGTCGGGCGCCCGGGTGCCGGCCGATCTGCGCCTCCTGCGCGTGAAGAACCTACGCATCAACGAGGCGGCCCTGACCGGAGAATCGGTGCCCGTGGACAAGGGCGTCGCCCAGGTGGCGGACGAAGCGCCGATTGGCGATCGAACCTGCATGGCTTATTCCGGCACGGTGGTCAGTTTCGGCCAGGCGCAAGGCCTGGCGGTCGGTACCGGCCAGGCGACCGAGATCGGTCGCATCGGCACGCTCGTCGGCGAGGTGCAGACGTTGGCGACGCCGCTCACCCGGCGGCTGGATCAATTCGCCCGCCAGATCACCTTGTTCATTCTCGCGGTGGGGCTGGTCACCTTTCTTTACGGTCGCTTTGCGCACGCGATGCCGACGCTGGACATCTTCCTGGCGGTGGTGGGATTGGCGGTGGCGGCCATCCCCGAGGGCCTGCCGGCCATCGTCACCATCGTGCTGGCCATCGGCACCCGCGTCATGGCTCGCAACAATGCCATCGTCCGGCGGCTGCCCGCCGTGGAGACCCTGGGCTCGGTGACGGTGATCTGCTCGGACAAGACCGGCACGCTCACCAAGAACGAGATGACCGCCGTGCAGGTCATGTTGCCTGCCCATACCCTGGCAGTGAGCGGCGTCGGCTATGCGCCCGAGGGGGGCTTTCACCGTGATGCCGCCGTGGACCCCGCGCAAGATGAGGCGCTGCAAGCCTTGGCCCGCTGCGCGCTGCTCTGCAACGACGCCCGTCTCAAGCACGACGCTGCGACTGACTGGCAACTGGTGGGCGATCCAACCGAAGGAGCTTTGCTGACGCTGGCCCGCAAAGCCGGCCTGGATCCCATGGATGCGGCCGCGGCGCTGCCGCGGATCGACGAGATACCGTTCGAATCGGATCACAGATTCATGGCCACGCTGCATCACGACCACGAGGGACACGCCTTCGTGCTGCTCAAGGGCGCGCCGGAGCGCGTGCTGAGCCTGTGCGTGCAGCTTGAAGGTGGCCAGCCGCTCGAACGCGCCGTCTGGGAGGCGCGCATGGAGGAGGCCGCCCGCGCCGGCCAGCGCGTGCTGGCGCTGGCGCAGTGCGACCTGCCCGCCGGCACGACAGCCCTCTCCATGGCCGACATCACGCCGCGCTTCACCCTGCTGGGACTGGTCGGCCTCATCGATCCGCCGCGGGAGGAGGCCATTGCCGCCGTGGCCGACTGCCAGCGCGCCGGCCTGCGGGTGAAGATGATCACCGGCGACCACGTCGTCACCGCGGCCGCCATCGGCCGGCAACTGGGACTTTCCGCCGACGGAGCGCTGACCGGCGAGGAGGTGGCCGCGCTGGACGACGCGCAACTGCGGCGCCGCGCCCTGGCGACTGACGTGTTCGCCCGCGCCAGTCCGGAACATAAATTACGGCTGGTGGCTGCCCTGCAGGCCCAGGGCGAACTGGTCGCCATGACCGGCGACGGGGTCAATGACGCTCCGGCCCTCAAGGCCGCCGACATCGGCGTGGCCATGGGGCACAAGGGCACCGATGCCGCCCGCGAGGCCGCCGATCTGGTGCTCACCGACGACAACTTCGCCACCATTGCCCGCGCCGTGCGCGGGGGACGCGTGGTGTTCGACAACATCAAGAAGTCGCTGCTCTTTATCCTGCCCACCAACGGCGGCGAGGCGGGGGTGATCCTGCTGGCGGTTTTGGTCGGCGTGGCGCTGCCGGTCACGGCGGGACAGATCCTGTGGGTGAACATGATCACGGCCGTGACGCTGTCCCTGGCGCTGGCTTTCGAGCCGGCCGAGCCGGGTGTCATGCATCGGCCACCAAGGCAGCCCACGGAACCCCTGATCACGCGGGTGCTGGCCGCGCGCATTGCCTACGTCAGCCTGCTGATGGTTGCGGTGACCTTCGCGGTATTCGAATGGGAGCTTGCGCGGGGCAGCCGCATCGAGGTGGCGCGCACGGCGGCGGTGAACATGCTGGCTTTCGGCGAACTGGTGTACCTGTTCAATGTGCGTCACTTCACCGCACATGCCTTCACGCGGGATATCTTCACCGGCAATCCGGTGGCCCTCGGCGTGAGCCTGCTGCTCGTCTGTTTCCAGCTTCTGTTCACTTACGCCCCGCCGATGCAGCAGGTGTTTCACACGGCGGCGCTGGACGCAACCTCCTGGCTGGTCATTTTCGTCTTGGGACTGGCCAAGTTCCTAGCGGTGGAAGCGGAAAAGGCCGTGCTGCGGCGCCTGGGTGTGCGGAGCATGTGATCCTGCCGGCTTCTCAGGCCGCTGTCGTTACCAGCAGATCGCAGCGGGTCTCGAACAGCACATGCTTGGTGACGCTGCCGAGCAAAAGCTCCTCGACCTCCGACTTGCCGTGTTTGCCCATGAGGATCAGATCCGGCCGCACTTCTTCGGCGAGGTCGCGGAGGACGGCGGCGGGGTGGCCGTGCTCGATGCGTCGGTAAAAGCCAAACCTCGGGAGAGTGCGTTTTTCCAGGAGGGCGTCGATCGCCTGTTCCGCCTGCCGACGAGCCGAATCACGCAGGCTGGCGTAGGCACCCTCCTCGATGCCGGCGTAGCACAGCGTGCTCTCATACGGCACCTCGTAAATGTGGGTGAGCATGATTTCGGCGCCCCCCACGACGGCCTGCGCCCAATCAAGCGCTCGGACCGAAGAGGGCGAGAAGTCCACCGGCACCAGCAGACGCTTGTAGGGCGAGAGGGGCTCCTGCTTGACCATCAGCACCGGGCGTTGGCACTTGCGCAACACCTTCTCGGCGGTGGCGCCGAGGAACAGCTCGCGCACGAGGTGCGCGCCGTAGCCGCCGACCACCACCAGCCCGGCGTTGAGGGCATCGGCCTCCTCGACGATTTCCACGTGCGGGCGGCCGATGCGGACGGCGGTGCCCGTCACGATGCCGAACTTCTCGCTGAGGCGCCGCGCCCGTTCCCTCAACGCCGCGCCCGCGGTGTCGACCAGCCTCTGCTCGGTCTCCAGCGGGGTGCGTTCGAGGAGGCTGGTCAATGCTTCCAGCGGCAGCTGCGGCACCACGTGGATGAGGACCAGCTTCCCCACGCCGAGCGACTGCGCCAGCATGGCAGCGCGCGTCTCGGCGCGTCCGGCGTGGGAGGAAAGGTCGGTGGCGACGAGGATAGGAGCGGGCGGGATCCGGCTGCTGTCCTGCATGTTTTCAACCCTTGTTGGCCGTCAGCCGCTTGAGGGCCTCCATGATATCGACCGGCATCGGGAAGACGATGGTCGAGGTCTTGTCGCCGGCGATGGAGGTGAGCGTCTGCAGATAGCGCAGCTGCATGGCCTGCGGCGAGCGCGCCAGCACGTGAGCCGCCTCCAGCAGCTTTTCGGAGGCCTGCTGCTCGCCCTCGGCGTGGATCACCTTGGCGCGCCGTTCGCGCTCCGCCTCGGCCTGGCGGGCGATGGCGCGCACCATCGATTCGTCGATGTCGACATGCTTGATCTCGACGTTGGCGACCTTGATGCCCCAGGAGTCGGTTTGTGCGTCGAGAATCTGCTGGATGTCGACGTTGAGCCGCTCGCGTTCGGCCAGCATATCGTCGAGCTCATGCTTGCCGAGCACCGAGCGCAGCGTCGTCTGCGCCAGCTGCGAGGTGGCCTCGAGGAAGTTTTCGACATGGATGATGGCCTTCTGCGGGTCGACGACGCGGAAGTACACCACCGCGTTCACCTTCACCGAAACGTTGTCGCGCGAGATGACGTCCTGGCTCGGCACGTCCATCACCACCAGGCGCAGGTCCACCCGCACCATCTGCTGGATGCCAGGCAGGACGAGGATGAGCCCCGGCCCCTTCACCTTCCAGAAGCGGCCGAGCAGGAACACCACCCCGCGCTCGTATTCGCGTAGGATGCGGATGCTGGCTGCCGCCAGCGCGATGAGCAGCAGCAATGCGCCGCTCCAGCCGATCTCCCAGATCAACATGATCGTTCTCCTTTACTTTCCGGTTCAACTACGAGGGTCAGTCCGTCCACCGCCACGATTCTGGCCCGCTCGCCGCGCGTCAGCGGCGACGCACAGCGCGCCTTCCAGCGCTCGCCGAAGGCCAGCACCCAGCCCTCATGCTCGAAATTCTCCAGCGCTTCCACGCTTGCGCCCGTCATCGCCTCGGCGCCGGACAACACTGGGCGGCGGCGCGAGCGCAGGGCGAAGGCGCCGACGCCGCCCAGCACTAGGGCGCTCGCCGCCGCCAGCGGCACCATGAAGGCGAGCGAGATTTGTAGGCCCGGCACGTCGGTATCGATCAGCATCAGCGCGCCGGCGACGAAGGCGACGATGCCGCCGATGCCGAAGGCGCCAAAGCTCGGCAGGAAGGCTTCCGTCGCCATCAGTGCCACGCCGAGCAGGATCAAGAGCGCCCCGGTGGCGTTGATCGGCAGCATGGCCAGTGCGTAGAGCGCCAGCAGCAGGCAGATCGCGCCGACGATGCCGGCGACTCCGAAGCCAGGCGTGTAGAACTCAAAGAGCAGGCCATAGACGCCAAGCATCATCAGGATCAGCGCGATGTTCGGGTCGGCGATGGCGGCGAGCAGCCGCTCCTTCCAGTTGCGTTCGACCGTGACCACGGCGGCGTCGGTGAGCGCGAGTGTCGCCTCCCCGGTGGTGAGCTTGACCTTGCGGCCTTCGGCTTGGCGCAACAGATCGGCCAGATCGTTGGCGACGAAATCGATCACCTTCAGCTTTGACGCCTCCTCGGCGGAAAGACTTTCCGCCTCGCGCACGGCGCGCTCCGCCCACTCGGCGTTACGCTCGCGCAACTGCGCCAGGCTGCGCAGGTAGGCGGCGGCGTCGTGTACCGCCTTCTTCTCCATGGCGCCGCCGGACGGCGCGCGGCCCTTGCCGTCCTCCGGCTTTTCCGCATCCGGCTTGCCGGCGCCGCCGATGCCGATCGCCACCGGTGTGGCGGCGCCGAGGTTGGTGCCCGGCGCCATGACGGCGAGGTGGCTGGCATACAGCAGATAGGTGCCGGCGCTGGCGGCGCGCGCGCCGCTGGGCGCCACCCAGGTGGCCACCGGCACGGGCGAGGCGAGGATGCCCTGGATCATGTCTCGCATCGCCGAATCGAGGCCGCCCGGCGTGTCGAGCTTGAGCACCAGCAGGCCGGCTTTCACGCGTTGCGATTCCGCCAGCGCGCGCAGGAAATAGGCGGCGCTGGCCGGGCTGATAGCGCCATGGATCTCGGCCACCACAACCTTCGCGGCGAAGGCTTGGGCGGAGAGCAGAAGCGCGGAGACAATGAACAGAAGGCGTTTCATCTATTCTCGTCGGGTCGCCAGGACAAGAGGTACTTTACCCGGATTGGCGCATCGTTGCGCGTAGTACTGCCTCGAATGTGATGCATTGAACGGCCTCCGTCCGACGCTGGGCTCGGGGCCTTGCCTCGCCGGCAACCCCTTACTTGAAGAGGCGCTGCCGGGCGGTTTCGACGATGGCATCCAGCGCTGGATGCTTGATTCGCCGCTCGGCGGAGATGACGAAGAATTGCTCCAGCACGTCTTCGGTCTTGCTGATCGCCGCAATCTTGTACTGCGCGACGATATCGTGCGCAATTTTGGAAGGAGCGGCAAAAACGCCGTCCCCCGCCCGACCGAACATTTTCAAGAGAGCGCTATCCTCAATTTCACAGACGATCTCCGGGCGGATGTGCCTTGCCTCGAACCATTGATCGAGCCGCGTGCGGACCAGGTTGTCTCTTGTCGGCAAGGAGCATGGGGGTGCCATCCAGGCAGGCGGGGAATCCGGTTCGAAGGCGCCGGGCCAGTTTCGGGGAGGCGAAGAATGTCATGCCTGAGTCGCCGAGGGAGTGGCTGAATACGCGCAGATTATTATGGTCTCCGACCGGTCGGTCAGCCAGCACGATGTCGAGCTTGCGCAAAGCGAGCTGCACGAGCATTTGATCGAATCCTCCGTCGTGGCAGACAAGGCGCACACGCTCGGTCAGCCGCAAGGCGGGTTCCAGAAGCCGGAAGGAAAGCAGTTTCGGTAGCGCGCCGACGATCCCGACTCGTAACGGCAGTGCCCTGCCGGTCTTGCCGGTGCGCATGACTTCCTGCATCTCGGTGCCAAGGTCGAATATCTCATCGGCGTAGCGCAGAACCCGGTTCCCCTCTTCGCTGAGCGCGAGATTGCGGCCCTCGATACTGTAAAGCACAACGCCCAGGGATTGCTCCAGTTGACTCAACTGGACGCTGACGGTTTGCGGGGCGAGATCCAACCGCTTGGCGGCGCGACTGATGCTGCCTTCTTTGGAGACGACCCAGAAGTAGTAGAGGTGTTTGTAATTAAGTAGCAGCGGTCGCATCTTCAGATTTTTCCGAAAGGAATCACTCATTTTCTTCCATTCCATCGAAGTCGCCCAAATCCTATATTGCTACAACGATTTTCTTCAGGGAGGCGGATATATGTCTAAGCAAACGGCCAGGCGGGCGTCATCGCCCGCCATCATAGGGATTTCAACCGGGAAACGCGTTGAGGAAGAACGGAGGCCCCTCTCCGATGAAGTTTCCAGCACCGTTCAGGAGCAGCTGGAACATCATCGGGAAAGGGTGGCCGTCGCAGCCTATTTTCGCGCGGAGCGTCGCGGCTTTGCAGGCGGCGACCCTGTGGAGGACTGGCTGGAGGCGGAGCGGGAGTTGGACGCAACTGTGCAGAGGAACGATTTGTCAGCCTCCGATTAAGCCCGCATATCATTTCAGTCACCTTGTCCAGCGGAGATGGGCGGCATCGCCGATCGAGCAGGGCCAGCGTTCTGGACCTACGCTTACTTTTCAATTCGTTGCTGCCTCGAAGCAGCATCCTCGGGCGATTCAGTCCTACGACGAAGCTACGGCGTTTGCCACGAGCATCAGGGCAATGGCGAGCGGCGCCAGATAGCGCACGGCGCCATGCCAGGCGCGGGCCAGGCCCGCGGAACGGATATCGGCGGCAGCCAGGGTTTCCTGTCGCGGCAGGGCCCAGCCGACGAATGCCACCAGCGCGATCGCCGCGACCGGCAGGAGCAGATCGGCGGCGATATGGTCCATCGCCTCCAGCGGTGCGCGCCCGAGCAGCTTGATGTCGCGCCAGACGCCGGTTCCGAGGGCCGCCGGGATGCCGGCAAGGGCCGCAGCCAGTGCGAGCGGCACGGTGACGGCCAGGCGGCTGCGTCCGCTGCGGCGCATGGCATAAGCGACCGGAACTTCGAGCAGGGACACCGCCGAGGTCAGGGCCGCCGTGACGAGGAGGAAAAAGAACGCCACGGCGAACCAGCGCCCGCCCGGCATCAGGGCGAAGACCTGTGGCAGCGTTTCGAAGGCGAGCGCCGGCCCCTGTGCCGGGTCGAGGCCGAAGGCGAAGACGGCCGGAAAGATCGCCAGACCGGCAATTAGCGCAAATGCCGTGTCGCCGGCGGCGATGACCGCCGCTGCGCCGGGCAGTCGCACGCCGCTTCCGACATAACTGCCGTATGTCACGAGCACGCCCATGCCGATGCCGAGGGAGAAAAAAACCTGGCCGATGGCGGCGAGGTATAGACCGGGGTCGGCCAGCCGGCTCCAGTCCGGCACGAGCAGGAAGGCGAAGGCTTTTGCCGCGCCGCCGAGCGACAGGGCGTAGCCGGCGAGCAAGAGCACCAGCGCGGCGAGCAGCGGCATCAGTAGTCGGGCGGCACGCTCGATGCCCCGTTGTACACCGGCGGCGACAACGGTGCCAGTGGCGGCCATGAAGGCGACATGCCATATCAACGGCTTGGTCGGGTCGGCGAGGAAAGCGGCGAAATCGGCGGCCAGCGTCTCTCGCGGCAAGCGCGCGAGCGAGCCATCCAGGTAGCCGGTAAAGTATCGGCACGCCCAGCCGGCCACCACCGAGTAGTAACTCAGGATGAGGAAAGAAGCGAGCGCCGCGAGCGCGCCGGCGGCGCGCCAGGCGCGCGAGACGCCCGCTGGGGCGAACGCTGCAACGACGTCGGTGCGTGCGCGGGCGCCGAGGGCCAGCTCGGCAAGCATCGCCGGCAGGCCGATGGCGAGGACGCACAGCACATACACCAGCAGGAAGGCCGCGCCGCCGTTCTCACCGGCGACATAGCTGAAGCGCCAGATGTTGCCCAACCCGACGGCGGAAGCGAGCGTGGCGAGCATGAAGCCCGCCCGGTTTCCCCACTGCTCGCGCCCGTCATGCGGTTCCATTCGTATCCGCGACGTGCGTCGCAGGTTATTTGACCAGTGTTACCGGCACGTCCGCCAGATGGATCACCTTTGTCGCTATGGAGCCCAACAGCAAGTTCTGAATCGCCCCCAAACCACGCGTCCCCATCACGATCTTGTCAAAGCCGCGTTCCCTGGCGATACGACAGATCGTCTCGGCGATCTCGCCGATCACGACTTCGGTTCGGTACGAAATCCCTTCTTTGTCGAGCAGGGACTTTGCCGCCTGCAGTTGTTCCTCGCCCCTCGCATACTGCATGAGTTCGACTTCTTCATCGGTCATGAACTTGCGGATCTCCCATGCCTTGATCGGTTCCTCGACGTTGAGCAGCAGGAGTTCCATCGGTTCTCGACCTTGAATGAGGCCGATCACGTGTTTGATCGCACGGTTGGAGTTTTCCGATCCGTCTACAGGTACAAGTGCCTTCAACATGTCTCTATCCTCCCAGTTCTTGTGCCGGGTCCGGGGACTGGGCCCGAGCCTGCTAAGGGATAATACCTGACAGCATGCGCTCGGTGACTCGCTTCGCCGGCTGCTGCATCAATACGGTGTATTCTCTGCTCATGAATCGTCGCGAGTTTATGCTGCTTCTGCCAGGAGCCGGCCTAGCCGGTGCCGCTGGTAATGCGTATTCGGGCTGGCTGCGCAGTCCAGCCTCTCAACAATTCGGGAACGACATCTGCCGCAGCCTCTCCCCCGAAATTCTCACCGTGGCGGAGCGCCGCTCCGGCGACCTAGTCTTCCAGGGCACCCACATCCTGGCCTTCGGCGCCATGCGCGAGCTGGCCGAGCGTTATGGCAAGGGCGGCGAGCGCATTGTCGTGCATGGCGGCGGCTGCGACGACGGCATCGTCGCGGTGCGGCGCGGCGCGGCGGATTTCGGCGGCCTGTGCTGCCCGGTCAGGGGCTCTTCTGCCGAAGGTATGCCCTGGCTGCCGGTGGCGCGCGACCTGAAGGCGGTGATCGTGCATCCGTCCAACCCGGTTAATGCCGTCGGCCTGGAGCAGTTGCGCGGCATCGCCTGCGGCATCATCGGGCGCTGGAAGGTGCTGGGCGGCGAAGATCGGCCCGTCGCGCTGGTCATCCGCAAGCACTGCCCGGATTATTTCGAGCCGGTACGCGACGTACTGCTGAAGAACCGGCCCGAGTGGAGCCCGAAAGGCATTTTCGTCGACACCGACGAACAGATCGTGGACACCGTCTCCCGCTTTTCCGGCGGCTTGGGCATCGTCAGCTGGGTCTTCGCGCGGCCACTGGTCGAAACCGGGCGACTCAAGGTGCTCGCGCTCGACGGGATCACGCCCGCGGAAGGCATCCGGCGCCGGCGCGGCTACCCGCTGGAAGGCCCGCTCGTGCTGATCTACCGGAAATGGGAGCGGGCGGGGATGGCGCCGTTCCTGGATTTTCTCTACGGCCCGGAAGGGGAAAAGATCGTCGGACGCGCCCTCATCCCGGTGCCGGCCGGCGAGGCCGGCTACCGCAAGGGCGGTTTCGTCACGCGGGCATAGGTACCGCAGGCAGGCGGACGACCACCCGGCCGCCTGACCCTTCGGTGCCGACTTCGATGTCGCCGCCGTGGGCGCGCGCCACCGCCAGCGCGCTGGCCAACCCCAGCCCGGTACCGCCGGCCTTGGTGGTGAAGAAGGGTTCGAACAGATGCGCCCGCGCTTCGGGCGGAAACCCCGCTCCCTCGTCCGCCACCTCTATCCGAATACCTTCCGCGTCCGCTGCGGCGCTCAGGCGGACGGCCCCGCCCGGCATCGCCTGGCGCGCGTTGTCGAGCAGGTTGGCGAGCATGCGCTCCAATGGCAGGGGATCGCCCTCGATCCACAGCTCGCCCTCCGGCAGGACGAGTTCGAACGCCGTGTCGCCGGCACTGACTTTCCAGTGGCGCGCGAAATCGCGCAGCCAGGCGCACAGTTCCAGCGGCCGCGCCTCGACTTTCACCGGACGGCCGAAGGCCAGCAGCGCGCGCACCGTATCCATGCAACGCTCGCTGTGGTGCCGGATCAGATCGAGATCCTCCCGTTCGCGCTCGCTCTTCGTCTCGCGGGCCATCAGTCTGGCGGTGTTGCCGACGACGGTAAGCGGGTTGTTGATGTCGTGCGCCACGCGCGCCGCCACGCGGCCGATGGCGGAGAGCTGCTCCTGGTGGGCGACGCGGCGCTCCATCTCGCGCAGCCGGGCGAGGGCGGCGCTCATGGCGTTGAAGCGCTTCACGAGATAGGGGATCTCGCCCTGCCCGCCCGCCGGCGGAATCTGCACGAAGCGGCCGCGACCGATGTCGGCGGCGGCCCGCGTCAGCGCGACTAGCGGCGCCATGCGCCAGCGCAGGATGAGGGCGGCGCTCACCACCAGCAGCAGGCCGGCGGCAGCCACGCCGGCGGCGATCAGCAGCTTCACTTCGGCCAGCGCCTGCGCCACGGTGTCGGGCAGGTGCAGGTGGAGGCTGATCGTCGCGCCACCCGAGGGCAGCGTGACGGTCAGCCCGATATCATCCTCGCGGGCGGGGCCGGCAAGGAAATGCGCGGAGGCCTCATAGCGATCCAGGAAATTCCTCGGGAAAAGATCTTCGGCCGGTTTGGCCAGAACAAGATGGGCAATCGGCCGCCCGTCGCGCATGATCGGCGCGCGCGCCATGGCCCAGACGCGCCCTTCCTGCCATAGCAGCAGTCCGGAGCCCTCCGCGAAAACCGGTGCGCCGCCGTCCGCGCCGGTACCCAAGCTCGCCAAGAGGCGACCTTCGGTGTCGCGCAGGCTGGCCGACTGCAGGCGGAAGGCGCGGGCGATGCGTGCCACTGCCGCCTGCGGATGATCCTGCTCTCCCTCCAGGAAAAGGTGATAGTAGGTCGCATGGTTGAGGTCGGCGTCAGCGGCGAGCAGCCGCGCCATGCCGTCGAAGCGCTCTAGCTCGTCGCGCGCCGCCTGCTCCAGCCGGGCGGCGAGCTGCCGCGCCTCTATATCGTGGGCGGCACGGAACTGGGCGCTGACGAAGTGCTCGATGGCGAAGTACAGTCCGGCGCCGAGCAGCGCCATGAACAGGCCGAGCGCCAGCGTCAGGCGCGCCAGCAGGGAATGGCGCAGGGGAACGGCCTCGGCGGCGACGGCGCTGTTGCGATCCATGATGGCTGGTAGCATAGCCGATCATGAATCCTCATATCCTCATTGTCGAAGACGAACCCGACGTTGCCCGCACCCTGCAGCGGGTGATCGAGGCTTGCGGCAACTACCGCGTCAGCCTGTTTATCGGCGAAGGCGAACTCGCCGCACGGATGGCCGAGCTGAGGCCCGACATGCTGTTCACCGATCTGATGATGCCGGGGCTCTCCGGCCTGGAAGTGATCCGACTGGCAAGATCGCTCGACCCCGACCTGCCGGTGGTGGTGGTGAGCGCCTACGCTACGCTCGATAATGCCGTCGAGGCGGTCAAGGCCGGCGCCTTCGATTTTCTGCCCAAGCCCTTCAGCCCGGAGTCGGTGGATCTCATGCTGGCCAAGGTGCTGCGCGAGCGCGAGCTGCGCACGCGCGCCGCCGAGATGGTCCGGCTGATGGCGGAACATGATCCGCATCTGGCCGCCTTGCTGGGCGAGAGCGCTGCCATGGCGCGCCTGCGGCAATGGGTGCTCACCGTGCGGCCCACCCGCGCCAGCGTGCTGGTCGAGGGCGAGAGCGGCACCGGCAAGGAACTCATCGCCCGCGCCATCCATGCCGGCGCCGGTCCCTTCGTCGCCATCAACATGGCGGCGATTCCCGAGGCGCTGGCGGAGACCGAGCTGTTCGGCTACCGGCGCGGCGCCTTCACCGGCGCCGTGCGCGACAGCGCCGGGCTGATGGCGGAGGCCCACGGCGGCACGCTGTTCCTCGACGAGGTGAACGCCACGCCGCAAGCGCTGCAGGCCAAGCTCCTGCGTGTGCTGGAAGACAAGCGCCTGCGGCCGCTCGGCGCGGCGAAGGAAGTGGAGGCGGAGTTCCGTCTGGTGTGCGCGAGCAACGCACCGCTGGAAGCGCTGGTGGCTGGTGGCGGCTTCCGCCGCGACCTCTACCATCGCATCAACGTACTCTCGGTGCGCCTGCCGCCGCTGCGCGAGCGCGCCGGCGACATCCCCCTGCTGGCGGAGCATTTCCTCGAGCGCTACGCGCGCGCTCACGGCCGCAACGTGCGACGTCTTGCGCCCGAGGCACTGGCGGCGCTCGCCGCCGCACCTTGGCCCGGTAACGTGCGCGAACTGGAAAACGCCATAGAGCAGGCGGTCATCCTCTGTCCGCCGGAACGCGGCGACCTGCCGCTCGCCGTGCTGCCGCCGGCGCTCGGCGGTCAGGGCTGGGACGAGTCGGCCGTGCCGCCGGAGACAGGACCGCTCACGCTGGCCGAGGCCGAACGCCGCCACGTGCGCGAGGTGCTGCGCCAGGCAGGCGGCAACAAGGCCGAGGCGGCGCGCCTGCTCGCCATCGACTACAAGACCCTGCTGCGCAAGCTGGCCGACTGAACGGGAAAAGTCAGTCCGCGCAACACGGCGGGCTATGGTATTTCGCCATAGCCTCGCTCGACAAATAGGGCAAAACACCCCTGCCTCTGCGGCCGCTCCCAGTCAGATCAAATAGTTGTCCGGCTGCCCGGAGAGGCATGAAACCTGCATTGCTCCATCTGACCGGCATCGGCCGGCAAGAACCAATCCAAAGGAGGAGACATGCAGTTCAAGACCACTCTCGTCGCCGTCGGCGCACTTGCCGCCTTGACCCTGGGCGGCTGCGCCCACGAAGCCGGCCAGCCGCAGAAGACCGCGGTCCAATGGCCATCGCTGATCCTGCACCTGCACGCCAGCCAGGGCGCTTTCCTGGTCGATCCCGCCACCGACCGGGTGGTGGCGAACCTGAAGACCTACCCGGGCGCCAACCTCGGCAGCACCACGCCGGATGCGCGCAAGGTGTACATCGGTGCCGAGGCGGAAGGCCAGCGCACGGTGTCCGTGCTCGATCTCGGCAAGCGCGAGATCGTCGCACGCATCGAGACCGGCAATCGGCCCAAGCATCCTTCGGTGAGCCCGGACGGCCGCCTGGCCATGATCAACCACTGGGGCCTGGACAACGGCAAGCTGCGCGTGACCTTCATCGACACCGCCGGCGACCGGATCGCGAAGAACATCGATCTCGACGTCGCCGGCCAGGCCAAGGGGCCGACCTCCATGCACAACGCCTGGAGCTACGATTCGCGCCTCGCCTTCACGGTGGACCGCGTCGACGACCACCTGGTCGTCATCGACGCGCACGACTGGTCGGTGAAGAAGATCAAGGTGCCATCCAAGCCGCACTATCCGGTGCCCAGCCCGGACGGCAAGGAACTGTGGCTTGTGGTGGAAGGCAAGGATCGCGACAAGGAACGGCCGGCGGCGCTGGTGTATTCGCTGCCCGGCCTGCAGCAAATCGCCCGCGTCGACATGCCCCTGCAGAACCAGGGCGTGCTGGAAGGCCACCACGGCAACTTCACCCAGGACGGCCGCCACTTCTACATCCTCAACCGCGGTCCCGGCAACAAGTCGGAGGGCACGGAAATCGCCGTCTTCGACGCGAAGACCAAGCAGTACGTCACCCGCACCGACACCGGCAGCACCGGCATCGGCCACACCTACAACACGCCGGACGGCCGGTACGCGGTAGTCACCAACTACGGCAACAACATGGTCTCCGTCATCGACGCCAAGACCTTCAGGCTGGTGAAGGATATTCGCCTCGGCAAGGGCCGCATGGGCCATATCGCCTTCACGCCGGATAGCCGCTGGGGCTACATCTCCAACGCCGGTGACGGCAACCTGCACAAGCTGGACATGGCGAAGCTGGAGATCGTCAAGGAGATCCAGACCGGCAACGCCGTCGGCGGCGCCCAGGTGCTCAACGTGTGGACCAACGTCTTCGAGGAGCTGCCCAGATAGGCGTCATCCGGCGGCACCCCGAACCCGTGCTGCTGGCACTCATCTACGCGCCCGCCGCACCCCTTGCGGCGGGCGATTTTTTCTGCTTCAGATACTCCCGAAAGAGGGCGTTCATGTGCACAGCCCTGCTCTGTGTTGGAAGGGTTACGCGCTGGCTAAGAGGGGGGATGCTTAATGTGGTTAGAACAAGCCATGCAATTACGCAGCTTGCTCCAGATAATCCAGAACCAGCGCCAAATCCGACACCTTGCCTCGCAGCATGATAACGATGGGCGGGTTGCCTCCGAAGCAGGACGCTTTGTTGGGCGTACTTACCCAGGTTTTACCCATGTCCGGGTTGCGATAGAAGAGCAGGCGCAGCCGCTTTTGAATCCCGAGGAGATAGTACATGCGTTCCAACGTCTCGATCCGGAGTCGCGTCGTCCCATGTTTCCGCCAACGATAAATGGTTGAGGTCGAGCGTACGCCGAGCAGAATGGTTCGCTGACGTGCATCCAGATTCCACATCTCAAAAAGCCGGAAGATCATCCTCAACAAGGAACTGACCTGTTTTGGATCTCTGCCCATCTGCAGAAGTCTTTCGTTCATGAGACGCATGTTATGCAGGATTGTGGCTCACGCTGCAGCTTGCTACGAAGCAACTTGGCCTCCTTGCGGAGGTCATGAAACATCTAGGTTGGTTGGTTTTCATCGGATTCCCCGGGGTTAAGGCGATTTGCCAGATTAAGGAATGCGTTCGAAATATTTGCCCACTTATACTTAAATATACATACCCTGTATATATGACATATGCGATTTCGTGGGTGTCGTTATTTTCGAGATAGACGGCTGCTGTATGGTATGCGTAGCCTGCTCTAATCGTCGGAATTATCTACTTTTATCCTGAAAACAATAAAAACAGCAATTCCAGGATAAAACGTTTCCAGTCAGTACATTAGGATTTGCCATCAACGTGGGGTGGCGTTCTCCAGGAGTGATGATTACTGTCCTGCATGTTTGTGACACAAAGTCGTTAGCCGATTGGCGGGCACCGTGCTCCCGCAAAGGCTAAAGCTGAGCATGGATGATCCCATCAACAATGAACACTTGTTGGAATGACTGTCAGGTTGCCGGTCGGCAGTCAGTGGATTTTGTCGTTGAAGCTGGCATCGCAGTATCGACTCATGGCCGTTCATGCAATTTATGATTTCTCATGTAATCCAGTAGGTTAGGCAGAGTCATACCGAGACGAGTCAATTTTCTCTAACATCTTGACTATCGTTTCAGAATTATATATATTCGTTTCATGAAAAAAGATATTCGTTTCATAAACGAGCTTACTAGGATCGTGAGCGGGGCTTTGCGTCTCGATGTTGACAAGGTTCGTAACTACACCGTTTTCTTGGCAGAAAAACTCGAGGCGGCTGGTGAGGACAGTGCGGCCGCTCGTCTGCGCAAGCTGCTTTCTGAGACTGACAACCAACTCAGGCCAACGGACGTACGCATATCTCGTGCATTGCCCGTCGATGCTGAGAGCCGGTTTCCTCTTGTAGAACATGTCCATCTGAAGGGCCTAGTTGAGCCGCCAATGCACCTGTCCCAATCGCAATGGGATGTGGTCCATGAGTTCCTTAGTGTTGCAAGAAGTTATGGATCGTTCGACACCAATGATCTCTCTGGGGCTCTGAGCTTCCTCATGTACGGGCCGCCGGGTACGGGTAAGAGTCGCTTGGCCAGACATATCGCCCAAGAGCTTGGACTGGAATTGTATGTGGCACGCCTCGACGGTCTGATTTCCTCTTATCTGGGGAGCACCTCAAAAAATATTCGTGCGCTATTTGATTTTGCCGCTAGAACTCCATGCGTTCTATTTCTTGATGAGTTCGATGCTATTGCAAAGATCCGTAGCGACAGCCAGGAAATGGGCGAGCTCAAAAGAGTGGTCAACAGCTTTCTGCAGAATCTCGATACTTTAGGACGGCAGTCCATTGTATTGGCGGCGACCAACCACGAGGCCTTGCTTGATGCAGCTGTCTGGCGCCGATTCACTTATCGCCTGGCATTGCAACTGCCCTCCACAAAGGAGAGGTCCGAGATGTGGGCGGAGTTCGCCGTGTCCACCGTTTTTACCGATCGGGATCTCGCTGTGTTGTCAAACCTGTCCGAGGGATTCTCCGGCTCGGATATTCGCGAGTCCTGTATACGGCTTAAACGTCGCGGCATTGCTAATGCACGTCCTGTGCGATTGAGCGATGCTTTTTTGGTACTTCAAAACATCTCCCTGTCAGGCGACGAGAATCGTTGCTTTGCTGTAGCGCTGCATAACAAAACCACTGCAGATGTCATAAAAATCCTTCGGGAACGCGATCACCGACTGTTCAGCTTTGCAGTGCTGTCTGAGCTGCTGGGAGTATCAAAGGCAACGGTGTATCGCCTAGCTCATCGAGAGGAAGACGGTCATGGCGGATAAGCGGAGGGATAGCCAGTCGCAAGATCGTCTGCCAATTAAGCTCATCATGCCCAAACAGGGCACGGAACGGAGAGTGCTCGGAGGCGGAGGCCCCCCTCGGCCATTTAGGGATGTAGACGACCAATACCGTCACCGGCTTGCCAATCAGGTCGCGGCCATACAAGAATCGGTTCTGCCTCAGTTGAAAGGCATAAAAGCGGCCCCATTGAGAGTCAAAGTCATCGCCAAGGCGGCAGCCAAGAGTCACCGCCCAGACACTCTTTTTTCAGAGAAATCTTGTCCGATTATCGGGAGCGGGGGGCTTGGCGAGCTCTTCATCAGAGCGACTCCCGCAGGATTAGATAAGTTAAAAGCCACCATCGAACAGAACAACTCGGAACAGGTGTTGAAGGAGCTCTCTTGTATTGAATCCATCGAAGCGGTGACTCCAATGTACAGACGCAGGGGAATCAGCGCAGAGGATCTGCTTCGCCGAAGTCCAAGGGGCAAGGAAGGATTCATTACTCGGGTCAAGCTGTTCAACTTCGGTTCTGATGGTAATCAGCCAGAAATCGTTGAGGCTTTCTTAAGAGGCTGTGCCGCACAAGGAGTTCGGGTAGACCAACGGGGATATGCTCCCGAGAGCTGGACCTATGCCGTCGAGTGTCGCAATGTTTCAGACGTAGAAATCCTGTCCAGGCTTGTTTCAGTACGCTCGATAAGCCACATGCCGCTGGTGCGAACCATTCGACCGAAATCAATCGTCGCCGAATCATCTCCCAAGCTACCCACGCGGGCCCCAAGCGATACAGACATTCCTGTCGTCGTTGTTGTCGACAGCGGGATATCCGACACGATCCCTGCTTTGAACAGTTGGGTCGTTGGTCGTGACAGGCAGGTCGCGGAACCTTACCGCAACACCAATCACGGCACGTTCGTCGCCGGCCTGATTTGCTGGGGGCATGAGTTGAATCCGACTCTCGCAGGGCTTGAGCCTGGACCCTGCGGCGTATTTGATCTCGAAGTGATCCCCAACGACGACCCTGCTCACGGAGAGACGATGGGATTGCTGGAATCGGAGTTGCTCATTTCTCTGGAAACAGCATTGAACGAGCACGCAAACAAGTACAAGGTCTGGAATCTCTCTCTCGGAACGGACACGCTTTGCTCGTTGGATGAGTTTTCGGAACTTGCTGTTGAGTTGGATAACCTCCAAGAACGGTATCAGGTTTCCTTTGTGATCAGCGCGGGAAACTATGTGACGCCGCCCCTCTTGGATTTCCCGAGGACAACAGCTCAGTTGGAACAAGGACGGATAACTTCACCTGCCGACAGTGTGCTCGGCATAACCGTCGGTTCAGTTTCGCACGTGGATTTCAAAGCCAAAGGTCCTAAACAGCACCATCCTTCTGCATTTTCTCGCCACGGTGCCGGGCCGAATTACATCATCAAGCCTGATCTCATTCATTACGGAGGATCCTGCTCGACAGACGGCGTGCATCTCCACGGGATACGCTCCATCACCGAGTCTGGGTTGGCCGAGGATTTGGGCACCAGTTTCTCGACACCATTAGTTTCCCGCACTCTGGCTCAGCTTTACCACCAAATCACCCCGACGCCATCCCCCGTCCTTACACGGGCGCTGCTGACACATCATGCTCGGGATCCGCGCTCAGGGAAGCGCGTGCCGGACGGTGAAGAGAATTTCATGGGATTCGGCCTGCCTTCGGCGATGCCGTACAACCTTGAATGCACGCCGCATACAGCAACATTGATCTTCGAGGACACACTGCGTCCTGGTTATTTCCTGGAATGGGACGATTTCCCTTACCCGCCATCACTGAAGCGAGATGGACGCTATTTCGGGGAAGTCTGGATGACCCTGGCTTTTGCGCCCTCCCGCGGTGCCCGCTGGGGCACGGAGTACTGCGAAACCCATATAGATGCCCATCTGGGCATCTATCGAGAGCGGGTGGTACGGGATACCGGGGAGATCAAAGTCGAGTTCAAGGGGCTTGTGCCACCGGAGCACCGCAATCCTGGTTTGCTGTACGAGGCCTATCAAGTCGAGAAATTACGCAAGTGGGCACCCGTAAGGACCTACTACGGAGACATGGGTCAGAATGGTGAGCGCGGATTACGCTGGCGACTGAAACTGCAGCTCCTGACCAGACACGGAGTTGAGTTGGATCAGACGACGTTCAAGCCACAGCATTTCTCGCTGATTATCACCGTCGCTGACCCGACACGTACCGCTCCTGTCTATGACGAGATGGCCCAGATAGTAAGGAATCGATTCCAAGCGCAAAATCTTGCAGTTCGTACGCGCGCTCGGGTTCGGGGTACTACGTGACGTTCTGATGGAAGAATGCTGTGCGCAGGTTTCAAGAAATGATAAAGCCGGTCAGCGGAGCGCAATTCCGCTGACCGGCCTGACAGGTGGCGATACCCGGAGCAACCTGTCACTCGGAACTCCCGGGGCTCGGCAATGTTACATCACTTTGCTGGATAGGGAGAGACGGGCTTTAAATGTACCGGGCAAATTTACTGCCTTGTCCGAAAGGAGAAATTATATGGCAGGTACCAAGCGACCCGGTCAGAGCACCGGAAATCAAGGCGGGATCTTTCAAGAGATAGGTCCCAAGGGCGGCAAGCAACCCAACTACGTTACTGTGCCGGATCATAAACCGCTTCCCCCAACGACAAAACCCGGACATGGGTGGACTCCGGTAAAGGTTACACCGGATAGCAAACGTTGATTGGGCGCAATCAATCAAGGTTGCTATGGGGCGACGTGAGTTGCCCCTTTTTTCGCCAGGCAGTGTCCTTCCTAGGGCACAGTGTTGCATGATGTGCGAAGCTTAGCTAACCGCAACGCAGGTTGTTTCCGGATCTGGAAACGATCCCATCCTGCGATTTGATACCCGATGTTATGTGCCGATGAGAATCGCACTTCACCCCACCAATAACAATCAGATCACCATAGACCAATATTGGGTGCACTTCGGTCATCGCCCATTGCTTACGGTCGATGTTCGGCCGCGGGCTCGATGTCCATTTTGTTCACAGTCGCTAAATGATGTCGCAGGGCGGACTAGACACACAGTTGGGCATTTTGCGCATTTGCCTGGAAGCGCGAGTTGCCCAAGCAAGGAACCGGCCGGGCGCCCCTATATCAGGCTGGCTCCGCTGACTTCAGATCCCCAGTGGGCTCAATGTCTCAAGACTCAATTTCTGCAGCACTGGGAGCGTTACTATCAAAACTTAGAAAGGTTAATTCCATATTTATCCCTGAAGGAGTTTCTAGCGCTGGTTGTTGAAGCAAACCGATTGCGTATCTGGGAATACCGACATCTCGCTGAATGGGAAATTCCTTACGTTTTTGTGCTGATGGTCGATTTCCCGGTCACCAACAGCCGCATGAAAGACGGTAAGCCTCAGCGGAAATACTGGTTTCGCTTTTGGTACGATTCATCGGTCAGCAGTCTCGATGACTTATGGATTAGCAGAGCAAGCGAACCAGTTCTGTACCGCGCCTCCTATCCTCAACCGAAGCGCAGCGGTGTCGTTCCCAGCATCGAGTCGTTGATTACTTTCTACCCAATCGAAAGAACAAGTGACCTTCTGATTAGACCCCTAGAACGTCCGACACCAGACTGGATTAGACGCGAGATCACACGTCGCCTGCCACAACTCCTTGGTCTCTAGCGATACATACCGGCGACTTCCTGGCTCGATGTTTGTTTGCCGAGGCTTCCGTAAGAAGACGATACGGGGTGGGGACAACCTGCTGAAGGGATTTCACTACCTCCGATGCAAGCGAGTGAGCATCAAAAGTTCTCTCAGTAAACTCGATGGCGACATGAGGAGTACATGATCCGATCTTCTCTGCAACTTGGCCAAGGTTCCTTTCGATCTTCTCCACGGATAGGATTGGGGTTTCGATATTGACAAGCCAGATTAGCGCTCCAGGCGTAATTTCGACTACATCGTCACCCATTGCACCTTCTGCTTGCCACTGTCGTATCAAGTCTCCCCATCCCGCTTCCATGGCCTGCATCTTCTCAATGATGGGTGCAAGGCTGTTGATACCTACGTTCCAGGACCATTCGAAACCTTGAGCGGTCAGTGACGACGGGCCAAGGGTCATTGAACCAATTATGACTACCTCGATATGGTTGGTTACGGGCGGGCCTGAATTTTGGCTTGTCATAGTTCGTCTCCATGAAATATTAGGCGTGATGCAACGGATGCATGAGCAAAATGCACATGCCGTTGCAAGAATTGGTCTCTGTTATCGAGGGTGGTGGTCTGGGAAAAAACAAAGGGTGCATTAGCAGAAGCTAACGCACCCTTTTGTGAATCGCTCCAAGCGGGACTTGGAGTTACTTCAAGAACTATTGCAATTTATGGTGGCCAATATTGCAAGAAATGACCTCCAAATTGCACGTTGTGGGGTATCCCACACAGGGGAACATGGCCAATCGATCGGCCTGCCTACCCGCAAGCCCCCACCGCGCCGCAGGCGCTGCAGAAGTCGCAGCCGTCCTTGCGGATCACCGTGTAGTTGCCGCACTCCTTGCACAGGGCGCCCTGCATGATCTTCGGCGCGCTGGCTTCGCGCGGCGCTTCGAGGATGCCCATCTCGCGCGTCGGGTAG